>JAEEGK010015180.1_pt1 | contig 17113 bp, 12 predicted proteins | sample 8958771 | NCBI WGS metagenome assembly JAEEGK01 (sample SAMN16246547, study PRJNA631951) | gut metagenome | biome: gut microbiome; feature: rumen; material: SC-attached | host: Bos | place: Iran: Karaj | collected 2018-10
GCGGTGTAGATGTTGCGGATGGACTCGCTTTCGAAGGCGCGGTGCTCCATGGCTTTCTCCACGTTGAGGATCTTGCCGCGGAGCGGCAGGATGGCCTGGAACTGGCGGTTGCGGCCCTGCTTGGCCGTTCCGCCTGCAGAGTCGCCCTCCACGAGGAAGAGCTCGCAGTTGGCGGGATCGCGGTCGGAGCAGTCAGCCAGCTTGCCCGGGAGGCCGGAGCCTGACATGACCGTCTTGCGCTGCACGAGTTCGCGGGCCTTGCGGGCGGCGTGACGCGCCGTGGCGGCGAGCACCACCTTGTCGACGATGGCGCGGGCGTCCTTCGGGTTCTCTTCGAGATACTGGTCGAGCGCGGCGCTCACGGCCTGCGAGACGGCCGCCATGACCTCGCTGTTGCCCAGCTTGGTCTTGGTCTGGCCTTCGAACTGCGGCTCGGCCACCTTGACGGAGATGACGGCCGTGAGGCCTTCGCGGAAGTCGGAGGGGTCGAGGTCAAACTTGAGTTTCGACAGGAGGCCGTTCTTGTCTGCGTAGCTCTTGAGGGTGGTGGTCAGGCCGCGGCGGAAACCGCTCAGGTGCGTACCGCCCTCGATGGTGTTGATGTTGTTGACGTAGGAATGGACGTTCTCGCTGAAGCCCGTGTTGTACTGCATGGCGATTTCGATGGGAATCACCTTGTCGGTTTCGAGGTAGATGGGCTTCTCGGTAAGTTTCTCGCGGACGCCGTCGAGATACTGGACGAATTCCACCAGGCCGTGCTCGGAATAGAACACTTCCTCGCGGGGCTCCTGCGGAAGCGGGTTGCCGTTTTCGTCGAGTTCGACTTCGCGGGGGCGCAGGTCACGCAGCGTGAGGCGGACGCCTTTGTTCAGGTAGGCCAGTTCGCGGAGGCGGCCGGCGAGGATGTCGTAGTCATAGACCAGGACGGTGAAGATTTCCTTGTCGGGCTTGAAGGTGATGATGGTGCCCGTGTCGGAGGCCTCCCCTACCACCTTGACGTCGTAGAGGGGCTTGCCCTGGGAATACTCCTGCATGAAGATCTTGCCTTCGCGGTGGATTTCGGCCGTCAGGTGCGAGGAAAGGGCGTTGACGCAGGAGACGCCCACGCCGTGGAGACCGCCGGACACCTTGTAGCTGTCCTTGCTGAACTTACCGCCGGCATGCAGCACGGTCAGCACCACTTCGAGGGCGCTGCGCTGCTCTTTTTCGTGGAGGCCGGTCGGGATGCCTCGGCCGTTATCGGATACCCGGATCGAGTTGTCCGGATTGATGGTCACTACAATATCGTTGCAATATCCGGCCAGCGCTTCGTCGATCGAGTTGTCAACCACCTCATAGACCAGATGATGCAGGCCGCGGGAACTGATGTCGCCGATGTACATCGACGGACGTTTGCGGACGGCTTCCAGGCCTTCGAGAACCTGGATACTGTCGGCAGAATAGTTTTCGTTTTGCTCCATTAAATGCTATCTTCTTATAAACGAACAAAGATAGCAAAAAAATCTCAGAAATTCAAGCAGATTCCGCCGCCAAAATTAATGCCGGGTTCCAGATAAAGGGGCATGTATTCATTGCGGTGATTCAGCAGGTTCCCGACCTTGGCGAAAACGGAGAAATTCTTGTTGATCAGATAGTTGACATTCACATCCAGGTCCACGATGGCCGGCACTTCGTAGAATACAGGCGCTTCGCAGATCATCGCGCCGCTGGTCTTGCTGCGGTAGTTGCATTCGACCTGGGCGATGATCCGTTCGCGGTAGTTGTAGCGGATGAACGCATTGCCCGTGATCTTCGGCATTTCGGTGACGGTCTCCTTCGTATCCTTGTCGAGGTAACTGGCGTAGCGGAGACGGCCGCCGACGGTCAGTTCCTGCGAACGCCAGATGATCTCGCCCTGGACGGAAGCCTGGTTGACGTCGCGGTAGGAAGCCGCCATCTGGTGCAGGGAGGTGCCGTCATATACCGGAACAAAGATCATCTTGTTGCGGAAAAGCTTGTAGTTGCCTTCCAGGTTGAATCCCAGGCGGCCGCTGACCACGCCTTCGAGGGAAAGCGTCGCATCGACCGGCCGGGTGCCGAACGCCATCGTCGTGGTGGGGAGCACGATCGGGCAGTCGTCGATCATCCGGGAATAGGGATTCAGGTCGTTGCCGCCGGTCACCACCGCGTGGGCCCATAGGCTGCGGTCGAGCAGCGTAAAGCGGAGGTCCACGTCGGGAAAGATGCCGCTGCGGGGCATCAGATCCAGGCCGGGCTCTTCAATCGCGCCCGCCATACCGTAGCGGGTGCCGAATTTGACGCCCAGCTTCGCGTCGAGCCGCTTGCGCTGGTATTTGTAGATGGGCGAGAATTCCACCACGCCGCTCTGGAAATCGTGCACGCCGCGGTAGTTGGCGTACTCGATGTTCATGTCGATGTACACGCGATGGACGTCGAACGTGGCGCCCACATAGCCGCTGACCTTGAGGAAGCCTTCGGTAAGCCGGGCGGTGTCGGGAGCCATTGCGGCCGAAGACAAGGCCAGGGCTTTCTGCGTATTGCGGTACGAAAGCGTCACGTCGTAGTAGACGGTGTTCTCCTCTTTCTGGGCCGAATTCAGGTTGAACGACGCCGTCAGGCTGTTGTTCCGGTGCGAGGCCGTGGGGAAATAGCCCGTCGGCCAGGGCGCGACGGTCGGGGCGCCGTTGTCTTTGGCTGTATAGTCGTAACGGTCGAAATCGTATTTCACGTCGAACATCAGTTCGCCGGTGGCCCAGTCGTAGGTCAGGTCGCCGCCCACGGTATTCGTCATCCGGGCGGTGCCGAGGACCGGGAAGGCGTCGAAACTGCGGCCGAAGTCGCCGAAGAAGGAGTCGTGGCGGCCGTACAGGCCGGAGCAGAAACCGTTCTTGGGTTTGGACTGGAGATAGAGTTCCCCGGCCGGCATGATGCCTTTCTCGCCGGGCGCATACCGGGCGCCGAGACGCGTAAAGACGAAAGGCGTACGGTTCGCTCCCACGGTCGAAAGCTGGATCGTCTCGTACGGCGTAAAGTCGTACAGGTCGTTATAGGGCCGGTTGAAGATCGAGTAGTCGAAATGCACGTCGAAACGCTGCAGGGAATCGTCGACCGAGACCGGCAGCGCCGGTTTCCGGATGCCGTCGAGATTGACGTCATAGGCGCGGCTCACCTCCACCGTCGCCACCTGGGCGCGGAGGGGAAGCAGGCCGAGGAAGAAAGTCAGTATCGCAAGTATCCGTTTCATCGTTTCATCGTTTTAAGCATGTTCAGGCGGTTGCGCACCTGTTCGGGCACGTCGTCGCCGTCGTCGGTCGGCTGATAACCGTCGAGAATGCTGGTGAATGTCGCTTCGGCCTGGGCCAGGTCACCGCGGTCGGCAAAGGAGTCGCCCAGCGTGATGAAGCTCTTGGCCAGCCAGTAGCGGTAAGGGGAACCCGAGTCGGAGAAAGCATAGACGCGCCGCTCCACCTGGGAGAAGTCGCCGTGATCGTAAGCATCGAGCACCAGGATGTAGGCGCTCTCGGCGCCATAGGCGTCGGAGGTGTCGGTCGCCAGCTCTTCGAAGAGCGCGCGCGCCTTCGCGCGTTCACCCAGCGTCCGGTTGGCCTTGGCCGTGAGGAAGCGGGCTTCGCGCGACCCGACGGCCTGCGCCGCCTGGATCACCTCGGGATAGTCTTTTTCGCCAAAGGCGGAACGCATCAGACCCGTGTAGGCCTCGAGGCGCAGCTCCGAATCACGCGAGCGTTCGATGAGCTGCCGCCACGTGTCGGAAGCCACTTTGTAGTGCTGCAGGTCGTAGTTGATCTGGGCATAGGCGCGGAGGGCGTCGTCCAGGCAGGAGGCCGGTTTCATCCGAATGACCTTCTGATAGGCGTCGGCGGCCGATTCGAGGCGGCCCGTGGCGCGCAGGCTCTCGGCCAGGAAGAACGTGGCCTGCGCCGCATTGGCGCCAGTAGGATACTGCGCCAGATAGCGTTGCAGGGCGTTGATGGCCGCGGTGTGCCGGCCGGCCAGGTAGATTTCCTGGGCGGAGGCGAAGATCATCTGCTCCTTCTCGTCGGCGGTCTTGATGTCGGAACGGCCGATCTCGTCGAGGTAGGCCAGGTATTCCTCCGGCCGGTTGCGGAGCCGGTAGATGCTTTCGAGGCCGGCGAGCGCATCGTCGGCTTCCGGCGACTGCGGGACGGCAGCCACGACGGTCTTATAGTATTCGATCGCCTTGTCGTATTTCCGGTTGTTGGCGTTGATCAGGGCCAGTTCCAGCAGCGACTTCGCATAATAGTCGTTGCCCTTCATCCCCATCAGCGTGTAGAAGCAGGCGGAGGCGTTTTCGTCGCTGCCCGTCTGCACATAGGTGCGGCCCAGTTCGTAGAGGGCCTGGGGATAAAGCGGCGCCGTGCGGTTGTCGCGGGTTACCTGCTTGAGCAGATCGATTTTTTGGTTGTCCTCACCCATCAGCCCGTAGGCAATGGCTGCCTGAAGCGCCGGATAGATATCGTCGGACGCCGGATCGGCCGTATAGACCGCGGAGTAAGTCCGTGCTGCATCGGCGTACTTGCCCTGCAGGAAGCAGGCGTCGCCGAGACGCGTCTGGGCGTCACGCTCATATTGTTCGTAGCCGTCGGCCACGTTCAGGAAGCTGCGGAAATTGTTCTCGGCATACACGTAATTGCCGCTCTTCAGATAGCTGTAAGCCTGGTTGTACAGGGCCTGCGGATACTCGGAGGTGCTGCGGAAGTCCGGATCGAGGAGCAGGTTGCCCAGGATCGAGATGGCTTCCGACCAGCGGTCGTCGCGGTAGCAGCACTCGGCCAGCCAGAAGCGGGCGAGGTTCGACAAGTTCGGGTTGTCGCCGGTCTCGACGGCCGTTTCCAGCAGCGGCTCCGCCGCGCGATAGCCTTTGCCCTCGACCAGCTGGAGCCCCCGGAAGAACGAAGCTTTCTGGAGGTTGGCGGCCGATTCGGGCGTGTGGTTGCGGATGGCGGAGAGGGCCTCGACGGCGGAGGCGTAGTCTTTCGACAGGAGGAACGACGTGGCCATATAATTATGGATGATGTCGTCCTTGCCGCTGTTGGGCCAGATTTCCATATAGCGGCTGAACTGCGAGATATCGGCGTTGACGTCGAACGAAAGCTTGGCGAAGTTGAAGAAGGCGTCTTCCTGGATCACCGGATCGAAATCGCATTCCGCCGCCGCTTTGAAGGCGTCGAGCGCGGCGATCTTGTTGCGGGTTTCGAGGTAGCTGTTGGCGGTGTAGTACCAGGCGTTCTGGCCGAGTTCGTCTTCCTGGCTCAGCACGTGGGAGAACGACTCGATGGCCGGAACCCAGGACTTGAGGCTGTACGAGACGATGCCCGAGAAATAATGGTCTTTCCGGCTGAGTTCCGCCCCGCTCTGGGCGTAGATGTCAAGATACTTGCGGGCGGACACCTGGTCGCCCTTGTTGTAGAAAGCTTCCGACAGGATGCGGGCCAGGCTGCTCTGCATCTCCTTGTCGAGCTGCCCGAACAACGGGACGCCGCGGCGGATCACATAGTCGTAGTCCTTGAGCATCAGCTTGCTCTCCACCGCGAAATAGTCGGCCATCTGCGAGAACTGGTTGCCCTGCCCCACTTTTTCGAACAGCGGGACGGCGGCGGCGAATTCCTGACGGAGATAATGCACGTAGCCGAGGTAATAGGTGGCCGGGAGCGTATACTGCGACGCAGACTGCGCGAGGACTTCCCCGAACCCTTCCGCCGCCCGGTCATACCCGCCGGTGCGAAGGTTACTGTAGGCCTTCTTGAAGGTATAGCCCGTGCGCTGCGTCTTGTAAAGGTGGTTCCGGTCGATGGTATTGTAGATAGCCAGGGCCTCCGGATATTTGCCGGTATCGAAATAGCGGGACGCCAGCGCCTCCCGGACCATCGACTGCTGCGGGGCATTGGGATACTTGCTGCAGAAGGTGTTGACCAGGCCTTCGGCGTTGACCTTGTCGAGGGCGATGGCGCACATCACCTTGTAGGCTTCGATTTCCGTGCGGTCCAGGTCGCGGGAAGACTCTTTGCCCAGTTCCGTGAAGGCTTTTTCGGCGGCATAGTAGGAGCCGCTGTAATAGAGTTTGCGGGCCGATTCGAGGCGATCGGAGTGCTGCCGGTCCTTGACCTGGCCCGACGCGGGCAGCACCGCCAGAAGCAGCAGCAGGACTGCTGCGCCGTTTCTCAGGTATTCGCTCACGCTTTTCATCATTATGATGCGAAAATAGTCAAAAAAAGTTAAATTTGTGCATCAAACCCTGTCCCCATGAACACGGATGCATCTCCCATCGTCGTTTTCCGGTCCGCCGACATCTCCAACGGTGAGGTGACGGTCGTGGAGGGGCTCAACCTGAGCATCCTTCCCGGCGAATTCGTCTATCTCACGGGCCGGGTCGGCTGCGGAAAAACATCTGTCATCCGCACGCTGACCGGCGAAAATCCGCTCGCCGGCGGGGAAGCCCGCGTCGGCGAGTTCGATCTGGGCAGTCTCAAGCGGAAGCAAATTCCATACCTCAGGCGCAGCCTCGGCATCGTCTTCCAGGATTTCCAGCTCCTGATGGACCGTAGCATCGAGGATAATCTCCGTTTCGCCCTCCAGGCTACGGACTGGAAAGACAAGGGCGCGATGAACGAACGCATCGGCCAGGTGCTCGACGCCGTGGGCCTCTCCAAGAAAGCCTACAAGCTGCCGCACCAGCTCTCCGGCGGCGAGCAGCAGCGCGCCGCCATCGCCCGCGCCCTCCTCAACGAGCCCCCGCTGATCCTCGCCGACGAGCCGACCGGCAACCTCGACGAAGACACCGCCCGCGACATCATGCGCCTCCTGTTCCAAATCAACGGCCGCGGCACCGCGGTGATCATGGTCACCCACAACCAGGCGCTGGTGCGGGCCTTCCCCGCCCGCGTGCTGGTCATCGAAAACGGAATCTGCCGTGAACAGGAAACAACGGTTTAAGGAAGTCCTCGCCTGGTTCGAAGCCAACCGGCCGATTGCGGAGAGCGAACTGCATTTCCACTCGCCCTACCAGCTCATCGTGGCCGTGATCCTCTCGGCCCAGTGCACCGACAAGCGCGTCAATCTCACCACGCCCGCCTTCTACGAGCGGTTCCCCGACATTCCCGCGCTGGCGGCCGCCACGCCGGAAGAAGTCTATCCGCTCATCCGCTCGATCTCCTACCCCAACAGCAAGGCGGCGCATCTGGTGGCCATGGCCCGCAAGGTCCGGGACGAGTTCGGCGGAGAGATTCCCCGCGACATCGACACCCTGATGACGCTGCCCGGCGTGGGCCGCAAAACGGCCAATGTCGTGACCTCCGTCCTCTACGACGAGCCCGTCATCGCCGTCGATACCCACGTGTTCCGCGTAGCGCACCGCCTCGGCCTGTCCGACGGCAAGACGCCCTATGCCGTGGAACGCGACCTGGAAGCCGGCATCCCCGAAGCCCTGCGGCCCAAGGCCCACCACTGGCTCATCCTCCACGGCCGTTATGAATGCACCGCCCGCGCCCCGAAATGCGACGCCTGCGGGCTTGCCCCCTGCTGCCGCCATTATGCGCAGGAATCACGCTGACATCTACGAGACCACGCTGCTCGAATTCCGGGACCACCTGAAACTCGAGCGCTCGATGTCGCCCAATACCGTCTCGGGCTACGCCTCCGACGTACGGAAATACTTCGGCGGCCTGCGCGGCGACGGCATCGCCCCCGCCGACGCCGGGCCCGATGACATCGCACGCTTCCTCGAAGCCCTGGTCCAGGCCGGCGTCACCAAACGCTCGCAGGCCCGGGCCATCAGCTCCGTCAAGGCACTCTACCGCTTTCTCGACGCAGAAGGTCGTCTAAGCGAGAATCCCTGCGACAAGATTTCCGTCCCCAAGATCAATCCCTATATGCCGACCGTCCTCTCGGTCGAAGAGGTGCTCTCCATCCTCGAGGCCGTGGACCTCTCCCAGCCGCAGGGGCACCGCAACCGCGCTATCCTCGAAGTGCTCTATTCCTGCGGCCTGCGCGTGAGCGAACTGGTGAACCTCAAAATCTCCGACCTGTTCCTCGACGAACAGTTCATCCGGGTTTTCGGCAAAGGGAGCAAACAACGCCTGGTGCCCATCGGCGAACCGGCCATCCGCGCCATCATGCTCTACCGTGAAATCCGCGACGCAGGGCCCGTCCAGAAAGCGGCCGAGGACATCCTGTTCCTCAACCGCAACGGCGGGAAACTGACCCGCGAGATGGTTTTCCACATCGTCCGCGACGCCACCGCCGCGGCGGGCGTCCGGAAAAACGTCTCGCCGCACACCTTTCGCCACAGTTTCGCCACGCACCTGGTGGAAAACGGCGCCGACCTGCGCGTCGTCCAGCAGATGCTCGGCCACGAAAGCATCCTCACCACCGAAATCTATACCCATATCGATACCCGCAAATGGCAGGATACCATCCTGAAATACCATCCGACCCGTACCTGACACCCCCCGAACCATGAAATCCCCGATCCGAACCCTTCTCCCTGCCCTGCTGGCCCTGGCGCTCTGCGGGTGCGGCACCGCCCCGTCCGCGCCGGACGGACACCTGTCCGACTATGTCTCCACCCTGGTCGGCACCGAGTCCGACTGGACCTTCTCCACGGGAAACACCTACCCCGCCATCGCCCTGCCCTGGGGCATGAACTTCTGGACCCCTATGACTTCGGACCGGGAAGACAACGGCTGGACCTACCAGTACGGCGCCCACAGGATCACCGGCTTCAAACAGACCCACCAGCCCTCGCCCTGGATCAACGATTACGGCGCCTTCTCGGTGATGCCATTCACCGGAACAGCCGACGGAAAGCCCGCCAGCTGGTTCTCCCACAAGAGCGAGGTGGCGAAACCCTACTATTATCGCGTGTACCTCGCCGATTATGACATCACCGTGGAAATCACGCCCACGGAGCGGGCGGCGGTCATGCGCTTCACATTCCCGCAAAGCGATTCCTCCTTCATCACCATCAATCCTTATCAGGACGGAATGGTGCTGGCGACCCGCCGGGAAGCGACGGGCTACAGCGTCCAGAACCACGGCGGCGTACCGGAAGGATTCCGCAATCACTTCATCATCCGGGCGGACGCCCCGCTGCTGGAGACCTTCCCCACAACGCGCGGGCAGGTCGTCACGCTCTATGTCGCCTCCTCCTTCATCTCGTCCGAGCAGGCGGCCCTGAACCTGAAAGAGGTGGAGGGACGCAGCTTCGACGAAGTCCGCGACGCGGCGCAGGCGCGCTGGGACGAAGTTCTCGGACGCATCCGCGTGGCCGGCGGCACCGACGACCAGTACCGCACCTTCTATTCCTGTCTGTACCGCAGCGTCCTTTTCCCGCGGAAGTTCTACGAGATCGGCGCCGACGGCCAGCCCGTCCACTACAGTCCCTACAACGGCCAAGTGGAACCCGGCTACCTGTATACCGACACCGGTTTCTGGGATACATTCCGCGCCTTGTTCCCGCTGCTGAACCTCGTGTATCCTGACGTGAACGCCGAGATCCAGGCAGGCCTGGCCAACATCGCCCGGGAAAACGATTTTCTCCCCGAATGGGCTTCACCGGGCCACCGCAACTGCATGGTCGGCAACAATTCCGCCGCCGTCGTGGCCGACGCCGCGATGCAGGGAATCACGTCGCGCGAAGACCTGGAAGTGCTCTACAAGGCCCTGGTCCACGCTTCGGAAAACGTGCACCCGACCGTCGGCTCGTCGGGCCGCAAAGGGCACGAATACTATAATGAGCTGGGGTACATCCCCTACGACGTGGGCGTCAACGAGAATGTGGCCCGTACGCTGGAATATGCCTATGACGACTGGTGCATCGCGCAGGTCGCCCGGTTGCTGGACCGTCCGCAGGAAGAAATCGCGCGCTTAGAAAAGCGTTCGCAGAACTGGCGGAACGTCTTCGATCCCGAAACCCGTCTGATGCGGGGCCGGAACCAGGACGGCACGTTCCAGGCGCCTTTCAGCCCCTATAAATGGGGCGATGCCTTCACCGAAGGCAATGCCTGGCACTACACCTGGAGCGTCTTCCACGACGTGCCGGGTCTGGTCGAAGCCATGGGCGGCGACGCCGCCTTCACGGCCATGCTCGACTCCGTCTTCGTGGTCCCGCCCGTTTACGACGACAGCTACTATGGCTACCGCATCCACGAGATCACCGAAATGCAGGTGGCCGATATGGGCAACTACGCCCACGGCAACCAGCCCGCCCAGCATATGATCTATCTCTACGACTGGACCTCCCAGCCCCGGAAAGGGCAGCAGCGGATCCGCGAAACGCTCGACCGCCTCTACAGCGCCGCGCCCGACGGCTACTGCGGCGATGAAGACAACGGCCAGACTTCGGCCTGGTACATCTTCTCCGCCCTCGGCTTCTACCCGGTCTGCCCCGCCAGCGGGCAGTACGCCGCCGGCTCGCCCCTCTTCCGCGAAGCTGTCGTCACCCTCCCCGGCAACCGCCACCTCCGCATCGAAGCCCCCGGCAACGCCCCCGGCCACCCGTATGTCCGTAGCATCCGCCTGAATGGAAAAACCCTCGATCGTCCTTTCCTGAATATCGCCACGCTCAAGCAAGGCGGGAAATTGGTTTACGAAATGGAATAAAAAAAGAACAGGCTGCTTCGGCAGTCTGTTCTTGCGTAGCCCCGGGCGGAATCGAACCGCCATCTAAGGTTTAGGAAACCTCCATTCTATCCGTTGAACTACAGGGCCCCGATTAAAAGAAATGCCGAGAACTAGCCCGGCATCCTTCAACTTCGTCTCGGTCAGATTTACGCAACGGTCTTGTTGATGATCTGACGGCCGCGGTAGTAACCGCACTCGGGGCAAACGTGGTGATACATCACCGTAGCGCCGCAGTTCGAGCAGGTGGAAAGCTGCGGAACAAGCGCTTTGTCGTGGGTTCTTCTCTTATCTCGACGCTGCTTCGAGATCTTGTGTTTCGGATGTGCCATGGTTCTTTATTTTATTTGTCTTTGTTTTCCAATAAATCTTTCAAGCCTTCGAAAGGACGGACGGTCTCGGACTCGCCTGCGTCTTCGCTACCGGCGCGGTCGCTCAGATAGCGGAGCATCTCGGGATTGCATTTGCCTTCCGGATGGACCTTGACCAGGGGGAGCGAGAGGCAGATGTAATCGTAGACGAACTGGTTGAGGTTCAACTCGCTCTCGGAGCGGTCGATGACCAGCACGTCTTCATCGCCTGCCGCTTCGGCGTCGACATCGACGCTGCCGAACCCGACCATCAGGCGGGGTTCGATGTCCACCTTGAGGGTAAGGTCTTCCAGGCAGCGGTCGCATTCGACAACGACGAAACCTGCGATGGCGCAGGTAATGTCGAGCAGGGTCTGGTGCCGGAAGACGCTGACGTGGATGCCGCAATCGGCGTCTTTGATCTGCGTATTTCCGAATTCCTGAAAGAACGGTTCCCCGATTTCAAACCGGAACGAACTCTCTCCGAAGGGTAAACCCTTGACCGGAATCACGATATCCTGAAGATGCAATTCGTCCATGTCGTGAAAATTGGGGCTGCAAATATAGCAAATTATTTTAAATATCAGTTCCTTTCCGCCCTTTTTCGTGCAATCTCGTCGAGAATGATCTTGCGCATGCGCATCGATTTGGGCGTAACTTCCACGAGTTCATCTTCCTGGATGTATTCCAGGGCCTCTTCGAGGCTGAAGCGGACGGGCGGCGGAAGCATCACTTTCTCGTCGGTGCCGGCGGCGCGGACGTTGGTCAGCTTCTTGGTCTTGCAGATGTTGATCACCAGGTCGAAGTCGCGGGTGTGCTCGCCCACCACCTGGCCGGCGTACACTTCCTCGCCGGGATCGATGAAGAAGCGGCCGCGGTCCTGGAGCTTGTCCATGGCGTAGGCCACGGCCAGACCGGTCTCGTGGGCCACGAGCGAACCGTTGGTGCGCTTCTCGATATCACCCTTGAAGGGCTCGTAGTCCTTGAAGCGATGGGCGACGATGGCTTCGCCCTGCGTGGCCGTGAGGAGGTTGCTGCGCAGACCCATCAGGCCGCGGGAAGGGATCTCGAAATCGAGGTGGGTGCGGTCGTCGTGGTTTTCCATCCGGATGAGGGCGCCTTTGCGGCGGGTGGTCATTTCGATGGCGCGGCCCACGAATTCTTCGGGAACGTCGATGGTCAGGTATTCGATCGGCTCGCAGCGCTTGCCGCCGATGGTCTTGTCGAGCACGCGGGGCTGGCCCACCTGCAGTTCGAAGCCTTCGCGGCGCATCGTCTCGATGAGGATCGACAGGTGCAGCACACCGCGGCCGTAGACCACGAACGAGTCGGCGTTGACGCCGGGCTTCACGCGCAGGGCCAGGTTCTTCTCCAGTTCGCGCTCCAGGCGCTCCTTGATGTGGCGCGAGGTGACGTACTTGCCTTCGCGGCCGAAGAACGGCGAGTCGTTGATGGTGAACACCATGCTCATCGTCGGTTCGTCGACGGCGATGGGCGGCAGGGCTTCCGGATTCTCGATGTCGGCGATCGTATCGCCGATCTCGAAACCGTCGATGCCCACCACGGCGCAGATGTCGCCGCATGGGACTTCCTCGACCTTGCGCTTCTCAAGCCCTTCGAACACCATCAGGTCCTTGATCTTCTGCTTCTCGACGATGTCGTAGCGCTTGCACAGCGACACCGGCATGCCGGCGCGGAGCGTACCGCGGGTGATGCGGCCGATGGCGATACGGCCCACATAGGGCGAGTATTCCAGCGAGGAGATGAGCATCTGGGGCGTACCCTCCCGCACTTCCGGCGCGGGGATCTGCTCGATGATGGCGTCGAGCAGCGGGGTGATGTCGGTGGTGGGCTTGCGCCAGTCGCGCGACATCCAGCCCTGTTTGGCGCTGCCGAAGATGGTCGTGTAGTCGAGCTGGTCTTCCGTGGCGCCGAGCGAGAACATCAGGTCGAAGACCTGCTCGTTCACCTCGTCGGGGCGGCAGTTCTGCTTGTCCACCTTGTTGACCACCACGATGGGCTTCTTGCCCATTTCGATGGCTTTCTGCAGCACGAAACGCGTCTGGGGCATCGTACCTTCGAAGGCGTCGACCAGCAGCAGGACGCCGTCGGCCATGTTGAGCACGCGCTCCACTTCCCCGCCGAAATCGGCGTGGCCGGGGGTGTCGATGATGTTGATCTTGGTATTCTTGTAGGGTACCGATACGTTCTTCGCCAGGATGGTGATGCCGCGTTCCCGCTCGAGGTCGTTGTTGTCGAGGATCAGTTCCCCGAGGTCTTCCGCCCGACGGGTGAGTTTGGCCTGATAGATCATCCGGTCGACCAGGGTGGTCTTGCCGTGGTCGACGTGGGCGATGATGGCTACGTTTCTGATGTCTTGCATGATTCGTACTGCGTCTGAAAGGCGCAAAAGTAGAAATAATCTCGCAATTTTTGCATATTTTTGTGACATGGTTGAAAAGATCATCATCCTCGATTTCGGCTCCCAGGTGACCCAGCTCATCGGACGCCGGCTCCGCGAACTCAACGTTTACTGCGAAATCCATCCGTTCAACAAGATCCCGGAACTCGACGATACCGTCAAGGGCGTCATCCTTTCGGGAAGTCCCTGCTCCGTCACGGCGCCCGATGCGCCGCAGGTTGACCTGCAGGGCATCAAGGGGCGGCTGCCCTTGCTGGGCATCTGCTACGGGGCCCAGTACCTGGCGCACCACTACGGCGGCGCCGTGGAAAGCGCGGGTTCCCGCGAATACGGCCGGGCCGAACTCGAAATCATGCAGCGCGATCCGCTCTTCGACGGCGTCCCGCCCAAGAGCCAGGTCTGGATGTCGCACGGCGACACGATCACGGCCCTGCCCGACAATTCCACGGTTCTCGCCTCCACGGCGAGCGTGGTGAACGCCGCCTACCGCATCTTCGGCGAGCAGACCTACGCCGTGCAGTTCCATCCGGAAGTCTATCATACGGAATACGGCAGCCGCATCCTGGCCAACTTCGTCAAGACGATCTGCGGCTGCAGCGGCAGCTGGACGCCCGCCTCGTTCATCGACACCACCGTCGACGAACTGCACCGCAAACTCGGGAACGATCCCGTGATCCTCGGTCTGAGCGGCGGCGTCGACTCCACCGTGGCGGCCGTGCTGCTCCACAAGGCCATCGGCGACCGGCTCCACTGCATCTTCGTCGACAATGGACTGCTGCGCCGCAACGAGTTCTCCGAAGTCATGGAGTCCTACCGCGGCATGGGCCTCAACGTCACCGGCGTCGACGCCGGCGAACGTTTCCTGACGGCCCTGGCCGGGCTGACCGAACCGGAAGCCAAGCGCAAGGCCATCGGCAAGACCTTCATCGAGGTGTTCGAGGAGGAAGCCCGGAAAGTGGACGGTGCCCGCTGGCTGGCCCAGGGGACCATCTATCCCGACGTCATCGAATCCGCCGCCATCGGCGGCCAGGCCGCGAAGATCAAGAGCCACCACAATGTGGGTGGTCTGCCCGAGAAGATGAATCTCCAGATCGTGGAGCCGCTCCGGATGCTGTTCAAGGACGAAGTCCGGCGCGTGGGCCGCGCCCTCGGCATCCCCGCCTCGCTCATCGGCCGGCACCCGTTCCCCGGGCCGTCCCTGGCCATCCGCGTCCTGGGCGAAGTGACCTTCGAAAAGCTGGAAATCCTCCGCGACGCCGACAAGATTTACATCGACGCTCTCCGGGCCGATGGCCTCTACGACAAGATCTGGCAAGCCGGCACGATCCTGCTCCCGGTCAAGAGTGTCGGCGTAATGGGCGACGAACGGACCTACGAATACACGGCAGCCCTCCGCGCCGTCACCTCCACCGACGGCATGACCGCCGACTGGTATCCGCTCCCCTACGATTTCCTGGCCAAGGTCTCCAACGACATCATCCGCCGCGTCCGCGGCATCAACCGCGTCGTCTACGACATCTCATCCAAACCCCCGGCAACGATTGAGTGGGAATAGCCCGCTGTGAATCCCAACGCGCGGCAGAACCTTTTTAAGTCAGGCTCGAAGCCTGGCTTAAAAGAACCTGCCGCTCCTCCAGGCCCACGCACAATAGTGATTATCGTGAAGCGAAATAGCCGCAGGCGATGCCGCCGGTGTAGGGTTTGTAGCGGGGGAAGTCGAAGCCGGCGGCGCGGAATTCGTCGCAGAGGGCTTCGTAGCGGGGGAAGGCCAGGACGGAGTCGACCAGGTAGCCGTAGGCATCGGCGCTGCCGACCAGGCGGCCGATCAGCGGCAGGATGTTCTTGAAATAGAACAGATAGATTTTGTTCCAATGGCGGTTCCGGGGGACGGCGAACTCCAGCACGGCCAGCCGGCCGCCGGGCTTGAGCACGCGGTGGATTTCGGCCAGGCATTGGGCCCGATGGTCGAAGTTGCGCAGGCCGAAGGCGATGGTCACGGCATCGAACGAAGCGTCAGGAAAAGGAATCTGCTCGGCGGATCCGAGGACGAAATTCGGCTTCGGCGAAAGGTACCGGCATTTCTCCCGGCCGATCGCCATCATCTCGGAAGAGATGTCGAGGCCCGTCACGTGACAGCCTTTGTTGGACAGCGCTTTCGTCAGGTCGCCCGTGCCGCAGGCCAGGTCGAGCACGGCGGCCTTCTCGGGAAGCTTCTTCGCCAGCCGGCGCACGAAGCGCCAGCGCCAGAGGCGGTCGATGCCCAGCGACATGCCGTGGTTCATCCGGTCGTACTTCGAAGCGATCGAATCGAACATCCCGGAGATCTTTTTCTCGTCTTTGTCCAAGTATTCCGTCATTGGGGACAAAAGTACGAAAAAAACGCGCTCCCTATTTCGCCGTGAATGTGCAGTAGTCGGCGTAGACTTCCTTGACGACGTCGTCCCAGTTCAGATACAGGTCGGAACGGGCGGCGGTGGACACCCGCTCGTAGCCGGCCGGGTCCGACAGGATGTCCATAATCATCCGTGCATAATTGTCTTCCCCGGGCTGCGAGACATAGGCGTTGACGCCCGGCGTGACCGTGGCAGCGGTTTTGGCACCTTCCAGAAAGACGGTGGGCGTCCCCTGGCAGGCCGCCTCGATCTGCACGAGGGAATTGGCGTCGTAGAGCGACGGGAAGAGGAACAGTTTCGCGCGGGAATACAGGTTCTGCAGCATCTCCCGGTCGGAGACGAGCCCGCACAGTACCACATCATTGCCGAGATCCAGTTCCTTTACCAGTGCGGCCAGCTTCTCCTCATCCTGCCCCTTGCCGACAAAAAGCATACGGAAATCCTTCAGCCCCATCTCTTTCGCCAGGGCCAGTGCCCGGACGGTGAAGTCGATGTTCTTGATGAAATTGATCCGTCCCACGAACAGGAAAACCGTAGCGTCGGCCGGAATGCCGTAGGTCTCGTTGACGATGGCAGCCGCCCGGGCAGGATCCGCAACGGGAACGTGGTCGGTCGCGTTGAGCCGCACCTTGCACGGGGCCGTGAGGCCGTATTCATTCTCATACAGGTTCTTGATGCCGGCATTGACGGCCCAGCATTCGTCGCACGCATTGAAAACCTGCATGACACCGCCCATCGCCAGATCCACGGCGCCTTTGATCTTCAACGGTTTCTCAAAATCCTGCCGATACTGGCTGTGGAGCGTCGCCACCACGGGAAGATGCCGGAGTTTCGCATACAGCACCCCGGACAGGCCAAGGGTAAACGGCGAATGGATATGGACAAAGTCGATGCCGCTCCTGAGAATGCGCGCCTCAAAAACCGGATCGAGGGCAGGTGTAGGAATATCATAGTCATTCCCAATCAAGGGAATCGACGTGCAACGTACTACCTCGTAAGGAAAAGCCGCATCATCTTCTTTTTTGTAGCCCCGGGTCTCCGGGCAGAAAACAACGACGTCGCAATACTGCATCAGGCGGCGGGCATAATTGTCCACCACCTTGATGACACCGTCCACCATCGGATACCAGGTGTCGATAAACAGGCCCACTTTTTTCATTACGGCGACAAAGTTAGCATTTTTTCGACTTTTCACGCCCGAATACGCCATTGCAGGGAACAATAAATATCCATAACTTTGTCATCAGCCTATTCTCCCGTCATGAACCGATTTTTCCTCTTTATTTTCCTTG
>JAEEGK010015181.1_pt1 | contig 17112 bp, 10 predicted proteins | sample 8958771 | NCBI WGS metagenome assembly JAEEGK01 (sample SAMN16246547, study PRJNA631951) | gut metagenome | biome: gut microbiome; feature: rumen; material: SC-attached | host: Bos | place: Iran: Karaj | collected 2018-10
TATAATGGGCGATAAGCCAGATTACTTTCGTCCCGAACTCACGGATGCTAATATTATTTACCATTGGCGAGAAGGTAATCCGTTATGTTATGAGGAACAAGCAAGGGCTGATGATTACAAAATCATTCATAGTCTTTGGCGTATTGACGAAGATAACCAATAATCAAATATTGACCATCATGGAACAAGAACCTATTCTTAACGTGCACAACAAGCAGGAGTATCCGCCGATGCATACAGCGGAGCATATTTTGAACCAGACCATGGTGCAGATGTTCGGCTGTCCGCGGTCGAGGAATGCTCATATCGAAAAAAAGAAGAGCAAGTGCGACTATCTGTTGCCTGAGGCTCCCACAGCGGAGCAGGTACAGGCCGTCGAAGACCGGGTGAACGAAGTCATAGGCCGTCATTTAGATGTGACGGTTGAGTATGTGGATCGCGACCATCTCCCTCCTGAGGTGGATCTCAGCAAGCTGCCCTCTGATGCCTCAGAGACCCTTCGCCTTGTCCGCATAGGCGACTATGATATATGTGCCTGTGCAGGCGACCATGTGGCCAACACACGGGAGATACCCCACTTCAAGATTATCAGTCACGACTTTAACGATGGCACGTGGCGTGTACGTTTTCGTCTGACGGAATAAAAAGATATAAGGCAAAATCCTCACCAATCGAAAAAAAAAGTGTATTTTTGCTTTGTCAATCTAAAATGGTTTGAAGCAAATAATACTATGGTGAACAATCGTTTACACTTTATGGGCATAGCCTGTGCCCTCCTTGTCGCCCTTTGTGGGGCATTGTTGACGGGCTGCAACAGCGCGCCAGAGACTCCTGCTACGGTGGCGGGATTTTCGAGTTTAGAGGATCTTGAGGGTCATTCGGTGGCTGTCATCAACGGCAGCACCAGCGATGTGTTGCTGAGCGACACGAACAATTTTTCCCATATTAATCTTGTACGTTGCAAGACCCCTACGGAACTTTTTGCCGCAATCAGTGACAGTGTGGCTGACTGCGGCATTATTGACACGGTGGTGCTTACTACCCTCGGCATGGCTGAGCATGGTTTGGCAGTGGATTTCAACCTGCCCGGTGGTTTCGACGTGGCGGTGGCTTTCAACCCCAAGGATGAGAAGCTTTGCCAGCAGTTTAACGACTTTCTGGTGCAGATTAAGTCCGACGGCACTCTGGACAACATGTTCGCCCGGTGGTGTTCGCAGCGGTTGGACACTGTCGTTATGCCCACTATGGATGAACTTGCCGACTTGAAAGGGCATCCTATTGAGGTGGCCACTTTGTCCGACAATTCTCCGTTCAGTTTCTATAAGGAGAACGTGTGGACTGGCCTTGAAGTGGAGATGATGCTACGGTTCAGCCTTTTTGTGGGTCGTCCAGTACATTTTAGTGGTTACAACTTCGATGAAATCATTGATGTACTACGTGGCCGCGACGCTGATGCTGCCGCCGCCAGTCTTTTCATTACTCCTGAGCGTTCAGATAGGGTGCTTTTCTCCCATCCTTACTACCTTTGCAAAACCAGTTGTATCTCTCCAGCACGTTAGTGTTGGTGAGTCAGCCAGTTTGCCACTATTTCGTTTATCACGGCTTGTCCCGTGCTGTTCGGGTGCATCCCGTCGCTTTTGTAGATGTCGTCTAAATAGTGACGCTGCAGAAACATGGGGTTGATGTCAATTACGGATAGGTTGTGGTGTGCTGCCAGACTTACAATTTCTTCGTTATATTGTTCCTGCCAATGGTTGAGGTTGCACACGTCGCCTCCCAGCCATTGAAGGATGGCCGTGCGGTTCAGGCCGCGACTGATATGGTCGAAATAACGTTGCGGTAGCAGGGTGGGCAGGGTGAGCAGGGCAATGCGGGCACCGCTTGCTTGAATCTTTTCCAGTATAGAGGTGTAGGTATCGCGGAAACTGCCGAAGCCGATGTGGGATTGGTGGTCGCGGTTGGGGTAGGCGGAGATGGCAGCCCAGTCATAGTCGCAGTAGTTGCCTTCATATTCCAGTACAAATAGTTTGTCTTCTTTCAATTCTTTCAGGATGCGGTTGAGTCGTAGATGGTGTCGCCCTGGTTGTCGGCCTATACGCACGATAGTGAAGGATGGTTGCGGATCTCTTCCGCTTTGGGCAGTGCCTCCGTTGCCCCGTATGGTAGACATTTTTGTTCCGTTGATACTATGTTGTATCATACTTGAGAGAAAACGGTAATTCATACTTCGTTTTGTGTGTTTACTATATTTATTGATAATTGAGTGGATGAAGGAAGGCTGGTTTAATGATTGTTTCCTGTCGTCCCAAAACGGTGCAAAGGTACGCACTATTTATCATGTGGCAAAATAATCGTGATGTCGTGTAAAAAAAGTGACAAAATACCCTGTTTTGGGGTGTAATGGGATAAAATGCCCCTTAAATGGTCTTAAATTTTTGATTCGTCCCACGTTTTTGGTGCCGTCTGGTGTGAAAAAATAATCGTTTTTTCCATGTCTTCTGTTAAAATCAAAGGGAGGTGAATTGTAATTCGAATTTTATTTGTATTTTTGCATTTGCATTCTTAAGCCGGCTGGTATGAAAAAAATGTTCATTATTCTCTTTATGGTTCTGTCTGTTTCAACGGAAGCTCAGACGAATCATATTTCTCTTAGCGGTCGTGTGACATGCGGGTCGAAGGGTGTGCCGTATGCGACGTTGCAGCTGGCGGGCACCTCTGTAGGGGTGTCGTGCAACGAGACGGGTGAATATGAGCTGAGGGTGCCGCAGGGGACCGAGGAGGACACTGTGGTGGTTCGTTGTGTGGGATATACCACTGAGCGGAAGACCGTGGGTGAGCTAAAGCGGTCGGGACGTGTCAAGCTGTCGGAGCGTGCGGTGGTGTTGAGGGAGGTGGAAATAAAGGAATACCGATATCCGCGCGACCTGCTGGAAGCGGCAGTTAACAACATAGCAGCGAACTACCATAAAGACAGCAGCTATTCAACTTTCTTTTTCCGCGACTGGCGAGCTGTTGACAACGAGTTATATCTCTTCGATGAAGCTGTGATACGAATGAAACGCGCTGGATATTCTGAGTATGTAGACAAGTCGAGTTACCGGTTCCGCGCCGATGAGCGCGAGATGCCCACGGACTACAAGATGCTTTTGAAGCACCGCCTGCTCGTTTACGACCGTCCGTTGCTGGTCGGCAAGACTGGTCGGCAAAATGGGGCGAGCGAGATGCTGGAATATGACGACAACGAGAGTTTTTTCGACCCTGTATATACACCGCAGGCAAGTCTTTTGTTCAACAAGCAGATAATGGAAGCGCATAGGTTCGGCTCGATAAGAGAGTTTGAAGATAACGGTGAGACATACTACCAACTCCAATCTAAAATGTTGGGTGGCAACAGCCGGTATGAATATACCATCCGCAAGCGCGATTTGGCCATTGTGCTAATCAAGTCGGTCCAAACATCCCCTACGGAGAGAAGGTGGCCCAGTGGAGATTGGGTGAATGTGAAATACAACAAGCTGACATTCGACAGAGACTCGTCGCTGTGGAGCTACGACGTCCGCGACGGGCATTACACGCTGACACATTATTATAATTATAAGTCGTTTCATCTGAGTCCCCATAGGAATGACAAGGAGAGTGGGCCCCAGTGGTGGCAAAGCAGTGTAGACTGGACTCTGACCGACTTCTCCCTCTCCGACACTGCCGCCCGTGGCGACACCATTGTCGTCCGTCCGCAGACGCTCGGAGAAGCTTTCGGTGCGAGCTACGACGAGCCCTCGTTTTGGGGTCGGTACAACAGCGTGGTAGCCGACACGTTCCCGCTGCGCCTGTTGTATGAGAAACTGAAAAAAATCCATTCCAATGAAAACAAATAAAATCATTATCGCCGTTATCGCAATGCTGGCATTTTTCCCTGTCTGCGCCCAACAGCAGGAAGTAGGGGATTCTGTTGCCGTCTATGGAGCCATTTCGAACCACCGCACAGGTAAGCCCGAGCCTTTCTGCACCATCCAGTTTCTCAACGAAGACCGTCTTGTGGCAGGCACGGTGTGCGACGAGGAGGGGTTCTTCGTCGTGGCTCCGCTGCCAGTGGGTAGCTACACGTTGAAGGTATTGCTGAGCGGATTGACGCTTTACAAACAGGAACTGCTCATCAATGAGACTGCCAACCTCAACATATCGGTCATTACCGACAGCACAACCATCCGCATGTTGCCCGAGGTGCATGTTGCCGCACCCGCACATCAGTTGGAGTATCAAGAGCTTCTCATCACTTCGCCCAGCGACCCTCGCCTATGGAGTTTCAATTACCGCTGGTGGGTGCCGGGTCCCAAGCCTGTCCCGCATGAGGCAAGACGCGACCTTTCCAGGAGGTAGTGTGGTGGGAAGCCGTGATTGTAAGTGAGGGTGTATGTCTGACAAAATAGATGTTTTTCTGTCGTCGATGGTGCAATTTTTTTTGCCCATGACATACTAAACTTAAAAAAAATACGTAGAAAAAGTTGCTGTTTGCAAAAAAATATGTATTTTTGCATTTCGAAAAATATATAAACTAATACGACCGCTATTGAGAAAAGACTTATCAGTTCAACAATTTAAAAAGCGATAAGAATGATTGACGCATCACTTTCGACGCTCCCCGACAACGAGCTGATACAGGGTTATAGAGATGGCAACGCCTCCTGTTTCGATGTTCTCCTTGCCCGTTACCAGGCCAAGGTTTACGGTTACATTTTTTCGGTCGTTAAAGACAAGGATGTGGCCGACGACATTTTTCAGGATACTTTTTTCAAGGTGGTGGCCACTATCAATGGCGGTGCCTACAAAGATGAGAATAAGTTTATCCATTGGGTAATGCGTATCGCCCACAATCTAATTGTGGACTATTTCCGTCGCAATAGTAAAATGCCCATTGTGCCCAACCGTCCTGACTATGATGTGGTGGATACGTTGCAGTTGCATGACGACAATGTGGAGCAGAGCATCATGCGTCAGCAGACGAGTAGTAATATCCGCAAGTTGGTCAAAATGCTACCGCCTGAACAGCGCAGGGTAGTGATTTTGCGCCATTATGGCAAATGCGATTTCAAAGATATAGCTGCCCGTACAGGTGTAAGCATCAATACTGCTCTTGGCCGCATGCGCTATGCAATCATCAATTTGAGACGTCTGGCTGAGGAACACAATATGTTTCAAGAGCTATAGTGAGTGTGTAAATGCGTAAACTTGTCAACGCATCAACACATTCATGGGTGCATTAGCACAATCAAAAAATGTTAATTAACATTTGCCTGCACAATTTTTGTGGCAGATTTGAGTTATTGGGATGTCTGTTCGAATAAAACAGTTCAACAAGACCCCAATGTTCAACTTAATCTGACGCGTATGATGCAGGACTATGAATTAAACCACAGCACAGGTACATCTTTTGGAACTGCAGGCACAACCGTACAACCGTCACCCGAAGTTGTGCAGAACATTCTCCAGTATGCACGGTGTTTTCAAAATATCCGAATGGGGGATGTAAAAATTAAGGTTTATCTCAATTAGTAGGAAAAAGCCCGGATATGATCCGGGCTTTTCCTTTTATTAACTATTGAGGCGTTGGTAGTATTTCATCCATAGCACCGGCAGTTCGCCTTTCAATGATTGGAGGTAGTCTCCATATGTGCAGGGTAGCATGAGCTGGTTGGAGTAGATTTCCTGCAGTTGGCTGTCGTCGCAAGGAACACGAACCCACCAACGGTCGCTGAGTTTGCTCTTATAGAATTCGAGGTCTATCTCGGGGTCTTCCATTTTGACGATAAAGTGTTTGCAATTCTCAGGGAAGAACCGTGGGTTGTCGTGTTTGCGGAGGTAGTAGCCTTCGATGAAGTACCAGAGCCCTTGGGCCACCATGTGTGAGGTCTGTCCTCGATTGTCATAACGGGGATTCACTTCAAAGAGCCCGAGACAACTGGTCTTGTTGCTCATTCCGGCAAAACGCATCATCTGGCAGTAGTCTTCACCGTAGAAACCATGAGGAGAAGGGGCAAGGTTGCCCGGGGCGTCGCTTTGACGTATGGCTCCGATGTCTACGCTGAGTAGGTCCGAGTTGCGAATAAGGGTTTCTGCACGTGTCATGTCATGCCGCACTTCGCCCAAGCGGTAGGCATCGAATTTCAGGTCATCCATCAGCCGCACATAGTCTTGTCCCACAAGATGGGTTTGATAGCCTATGTTGGCGTTGAAGAAAAGGTAGTTGGGGTTCTGCATTATGATATTGCGGAGCCATGTGCGTGAGGTGATGCTGTCGTTGTTTTCAAGGTCAAAACGCGAGTCGATGGAGGCAATATTGATGATGCGATTCAGTTTCTCGTAGCCTTTGTATGCAGCGAAGGTGAGATCTTGGCTGCCACCCAGCACGATGAGCGTGCTGCCGTGTTGCACCACTTCTGCCACCACTTCTGCTAAGGCATAATAGGTGTCCTCAACAGTTTGGCCGAGAATGATGTTGCCAAGGTCTATAATCTTGGTGTCGACGTGGGGGATGGCTAATGGGTAAAGATATCGGCGTATGGTGTCGGGAGCTTCGTCGCATCCGGCGTTGTTCTCAACACCGCGGTCTTCTCCCACTCCCACCATCACCAATCCTTCGTCGGGAATGTCGGGGCATCCTTCTTCGGGTGTGTGGGTGACGATGCGTGAGCCCAAGGTTACGGAAAACTCGCTGGGATAGTAACCCAGCGAGTTTGGCTGTACAGGTGATAAATATTGTTGAATTAGCATGTTTAGAAGGTTTGACGGATGATGTCGCCGTGGTCGTTGACAATCATTTTGTAGAACCATTTGGGGTATTCGGGTTGCATGGGGAAAGCTGCGTTGCCGGTCTCGGTACGCTCAAACTTACCGTCTTTCTCTTTCTTGATATTGCCGTCAATATATTTGACCAGAAGGTAGCGGTCCAGATTGTTCCATGACTTCATCATTCTCTCGGCCATACGGTTGGAGAAGTCGTTGAGCTGATGGGTAAGCCCTTCGTTGTCGGTAATTTGCTTGACTTTTCCGTCAAAGCGGTTCACTTCGTTGATGAAATTGGTCTCCAGTTCGTTCTGCACTTTCTGCAGGTCTACAATCATGTCGCTATAACGGCTGTAAACAAAATTGGTGACACGGTTGAACAGCCAGAAAGCAGATGTTTCACTGTAGGTAAGCATGTCGCCATTCCCTTCGCGGAAACATTCGGGAATCTTGGTAATGCCGCAGTACATAGGACAGTAAACAGTGCTGTAGGTATCGTCGACACCGAACCAAATGATACCACCGATTTTGTTAGGCAGCCAGCTGCGGCACTGGGCAACAAAACTGAAACCGGTCTGTTGGGTAGAGGTGGCGCGTTCGTGGATGTATTTCTGTCCATCAACCTCAAAACCCATGGGACGCCAACGGTAGGGGCATGCAAAGGGACCGGCACCCATATCTCTGCTCATATCCATAGCGGTGCCTTCATAATGGTCGCGCATCAGATTCATCACCTCGTGCACATCAACCTTATGGTCGGGCTTAATCCACAAAGGCATACGCTCGGCATTGAGGTCGCCCATGGCATATTTCTCATATTTGCGTGCTTCGTGATTGACGCGGTGGAACATGGCATACACACGGGCGTCGCATCCACGGATACCGCTGAAAGTGAGAGGTGCATAAGTGTCGCAGAATGAAAATTCCTCATCTTTGCCGTCGAACCATCCGCAGGCACGGGCATAGGTGATGATATCGGAAGCGTAGACACATTCCACTTCGGGTTCATAGAGATATTCTATATGGTTGCTGCTAATGGCGGGGTGAAGACCTTTGCCTTTGGCTTTTTTGAACTTCTTGTCTTCCAGTGGGAATTGGGTGATGCGAGCCTGATTGGCATGACCGCTCACATAACCGTCGGGAATGCGGCGGGCAACCCACACGGCTCCTTCGGTGTACTTATATTTCAGCTTCTTTGCAACATCGGCTTTAACGGGGGCGCTGCGTTTCCCAATAAGTTCAAGAATCCATACCTCGTTGGGGTCGCAAATGGAGAAACTCTCGCCTTCGCTGCAGTAACCGTAGTCGGCCACCATCTTGGTCATCCAATAGATGGCTTCGCGGGCATTCTTGGCACGCTGCAGTGTGACGTAGATAAGCGAGCCATAGTCAATGCCCTTCACTTCGTCTTTCCAGCATTCTTCGCGACCGCCGTATGTGGTTTCGCCAATAGCCAGCTGATGCTCGTTCATGTTGCCCACCACGCTGTAAGTATGGGCCACCTGAGGTATTTCGAACAATTTGCGACCGCTGTCCCAGTCCACCAACATGAACATCGTACCGGCAGGATAGTCGGCAGCTTTGCGGTAATACAATTCGCCATACAACGTGTGGCTGTCGGCCGCATAAGTAATCATTGTGCTACCGTCCTTTGTAGCACCCTTTGTGAAAAGGAAATTGGTGCAGGCATCGGCCGTCGGAGCGGCGAACATGCTCAGTGCGAACAGGCCTGCTGCAATAATGGAGTTGAGTTTTCTCATGATATTAAGGGTTGTTAATAATTATTTGCAGAAATAATCGTGTATCAATACAAAGTGCAAAGATACGAATTATTTTTCACCTGTTCAGAAAAAAAGTGTATTCACCCAGTGCATACCCTCACGGCACCGCGATGGTTTGCGAGTCGGTGTTGGCGCGGAACTCGGGTGCATATACACTCTGCAGGGTGCAGATGCCGTTGGCAAAGGTGCCGCTGTGGCGCACCCACAGGTCGTACTCCACATAGTAGTGTTCGGGGCCGAGGTGGTCGATGTAGCAGTCGGTCCACTCGTCGCGCACGTCCACATAATAGTGCAGGCCACTGTTCCACTGCCATCCGCTGGTGGTGCTGGCGGGCTCAAAGGTGGCGGCACGCTGGTCGCGTAGCACCATGTTGTCGAATCCTTGCTGGCAGTCGATGTCGATGTGCACGCGCACACGGTCGCCCACATGCAGTTTGTCGCCGGGGTTCAGGAGGGTGAGGCTGCCGTCGGCATTGACACGGCTGAGGGTCTTGCGGAGCTTCATGCCGGTGTCGTTGTACTGGATGCTGTCGATGGGGGTGTCGTGGCTGTGGAACAGGACGCCCCAAGCAGGGAATAATTGAGAATTGGAAATTGAGAATTGAAAATTGGTTGACTCATTTGTGTATTTTTCAACGTCTATTGTTCCGCTTTCTATTTCTTGATTGTTGCATTTAATAGTGACGATGCCTTGTCTGAGGGTGGTGTTTACGGGTTGTCGGGTGAGGGCACAGAGGGCGGCGGCGGTGGCCATGTCGGTGCGCCAGGCGGTGCCTCGCTTGGAGGCGAGAATCCACTGCTGGATGCGGCTGACGGACTCCCAGTCATGCAGCACGTCGGCGAAGACATCCACCATCAGGGCGGCAGTCTCGATGGGGCGGTTATACCAGCCGTAGCCGCTCATGTTGTTAAGCCAATACATGCCTTGGTCGTCGCTGGTGTGGGCACTCTCCTTGATGCGGTTGGCTAGGTCAACGGCATCGGCGGTGTCGCCTATGTGCAGCATCAGCAGGGCGAGTTGGCCCTGAGTGTGGAGGTTAGTATAGTCGTTGCTGCGCATCTTGTACATACGGTAGCAGAAGCGGTAGGCTTCCTGTGTGGTGCTGTCGCACTGGTCGAGGGGTTTGGTATTGAAGTAGAGACTGCGGGTGTAAATCAGCGAAAGGTAGTCGTCGAACCAGGGGTGGGAGTATATCATCATGTCTTTGTTGATGTCCACAAGGAACTTGTCGAGATAGGCGATGGCTCTGAGGTATTGGTTGTGGTAATTGTTTTGGTTGTCAAGCGAGGGGCAACTGGCCAGGCGTTGCAGGACGCTTTCGGTGACATAGCGGCTGGCTTCCCTGCCGCCAGGCATCCAGCTCCAGCCACCACCGGAAGCCTGTGCACCCAGTATGCGATGGAGGTCGGAGGTTACGCGCGATGCAACACGCTGTTTCTCTTTGGGTGAGAGGGTGTCGAGTAGGGTGGTGAGGTGGTTCACATAGATGCTGTTGGCAAGGTAGATGTTGCCCGGCATGAGGAGGCGTTTGAAATGGGGCAGTACCTCGATGGCATAACGGACGGGGTTGGCAGTGAATGAGAGGGTGGTGCTGTCGCCCGGTGCGGGAGTGGGCAGGGCGATGTCGAAGGTGCGGACCACCTCTTTCCCATCCACGCTGCCGGGGACGTAAAGGAGATGGCTGGTGGTGATGCGCTCGCGATTGGAGAGGACGGGCAGTTGGCCCTGTTCGCCGTCGGAGTGGTGTCCGATAGAGGTGGTTTTATAAGCGTAGACTTTGTAGTCGGCCACATGCCAGTCGGCAGGGACGGCAATGCGGGTAGAGGCGATGGAACTGGTATGGGGAGGAATTGAAAGGTGAAAATTGAAAGGTGAAAATTGAAAATTATCTGGGTGCGGCAGCTCATTCTCCATTCTTAATTCTCCATTCTCAATTTCAAAGCCTACATGCACGTTCATCACGCTGTCGGTGAGGTTGGAAACCTTGGCGCGGATTTTGATGGTGTCGCCCTGCCGCAGGAATCGGGGCATGAGGGGCTGCACCATCAGTTCTTTCTGTGCTTGGATAGTGCGGTTGAGGGTGCCTACTTGGAACTGGTCGGTCCATGCGAAGCCGTACAGTCGCCACTGGGTGAGGATGTCGGGCAGGGTGAAGGAGACTGTGGCATAGCCCTCCTTGTCGCTGTGCAGGGCAGGCTCGAAGAGGGCAAGGGTGCTGAGGTTCTTGCGCATGGAGGAGGTCATGTCGGTGGCAGTGCTGCCGAAGTTAAACATGGGGGGTATCTCGGCAATGGCCTCTTTGGGCACATTCACGCCGGTGCGTTTGCGCGAACCTCCTTCTTCGCCACGGGCATACCCCACACCGCCGACAGAGGCAACGATACTTTCAACACTGGTGCCGGGCATGTGGGCGATGTCGTCGGCGGATATGCGTTGTCCGCTTTCGGGAGCGCCTATCTCGATGACGGGAACCCTACTTTCTATTATTTGGACTGTTTCCAATTTCGATGCGGTAGGCGACATCGCGATGTTCAACACCCTCGCACCTTTACTGGGGACGTAGATGTGTTGCTCCAGCTTCTGGTATCCGACGGAGGAGACGATGATGACGTATTCGTCTGCTGGCAGCCACTTCATGACAAAGTTACCGTCCCAGTCGGTCGTGGTACCTTTTACCGCCCTATTACCATATTTGACAACTACGTTGACGAAGGGTATGGGCTCTTGGGTATTAGCGTCGATAATGGTGCCTATGATGCTGGTACCCAAGCGGGCAATCAGTTGCTTGTGGTAGTTGGCTACTTCGGGCAAGGCAAAGCCTATGCGGGGCTGGATGACGGTAGTATTGTGAGATAGTAGGGGTGTTTTAACGGTGTAGCTCATGCGTTTTGACTCTATATGGGGTCGCGTGATTTGGAGGTTGTCGTATTCCTGACGCCAGGGCCAGAAGCCGTAGTTCAAGTGTCTGTATTCCTCCAATGCGAGGTCGTACATGGTGAGGCTGAGGTTGGATTTGATGCCTTTTGGGAGGGTGTCGCCCTGTGTGACACGCAGTCGCCACTGCTCATGTTCGCCGGGCTGCATACGGTCGCGGAAGGTCTCGATGCCTATATCTAACCGCAGGTCGGGGCGGATCACGTTAATCGTATAGCGTATAGCGAAAGTGCGTCCTTCGCGCATCGCAGCCAGTGTCACCACACAGCCATCCCGCATCCGCTTGGTGATGGGGATGACGAGGGTAGAGATGTGGCTGCTGTCGAGCACCAGCATGCCGCGGCGGTAGCATTTGGCGGCATGGTCTATGCGGTAGAAGAGCGGTTGGTTGCCGTAGGGGCTACCCAGTTCTATGCGCACGGTGTCGCCCACACGGCAGGTGAGGCTGGGGGAGTATGTCCAGTCGCGTTTGGGGGTGGTGCGCAGCCACACGATGTCGTCGCCCGTCACACGGCCATTGGGGGCTACATGGTTGATAAGGGTGTCGTGCTGGTTGCTGTCGGGCGTGTAGAAGGTGACGCGGTAGAGCCCCGAGGGGAGGTTGGGGATGTCTATCTTGCGGGCTTCGGTGGTCTGGTCGAAGCGTGTGGCGACGACAGGCCAGGAGTGCTTGTCGCCCTCCTCACGGCTAAAGGCACGATAGGGGAAGAGGTGGCGAAACTCCTCGCGTGTGCCTACCCAGCGGGCGTCGGGGTACTCCTTCATTAGGGTGTCGAGAGTGCGGATGGTGTCGGGTTGCCGCAGTTGCTGCAACACCACGCGCACAGCTCCCTTCAGCGGCTGGTGGTCGAAATTGTTGTAGGCAAAGGTGAGGTGGCTGAGGTCGTCGCCGGTGGGCATGCAGTAGCCGTCGGCATCCGACACATGGAGCGAGAGGTGCTGCTCGTGCATCTCCCCGTCGGCATCAATGGCGCGGACATAGGCGGTGTAGATGCTGGTTTCTTTTCTAGAATTTCTAGTAGGGCTAGTACTACTAGTATTACTAGTGATACTAGTGTCTCTAGTTGGGGTGAAGGAGAATTGGAAGTTCCCCTCTTCGTCAACCGTGAGGCTGTCGCTGAAGGGGAAGTCGTTGGAAACGGTGTTGGCTTGCAGGGGGTTGGTCAAGGGTTCACAACTCACCTCCCATTTGATGCGTGTGCCGGTCATGGGGGCACCGCTGTAGCTTGCCACATTGCCGTAGAACGTCACGGGCTGGCCGAAGCGGCGAACGGCGGTAGAGTCGGCACTGTCCTTGGTGGTGGAGAGCGATAGCATGAAATGGGGCTGCTTGTAAGCCTCTACCTTTATCCGTCGTTCATTGTAGTAATCGTAACCCCAGTAATTGTAATTTTCGTCGGACGACCTGACGGAGAGGTCGTAATACCCATTTCGTCCATCTTTAGGAATGACAAACTCGCCCCAGCAGCGGCCGTGGCTGTCGGTGACCAGGTGGAGGGTGTCTTCGTTGTCGTCATATCTATTGGAAAAGGTGGCTATCAGCTTCACATTCTTGGCAGGGCGTAGATGTGACTTCCATTCCTTGCCGCGACTATGCTTGAGGTAGGCGACGCAACTGAAGTGCACGGTATCGCCCAGACGATAAACAGGGCGGTCAGTCATCACTATGTCCAGCCGCTTTGGTTTTTGATGGTAGGCATGGCCAGTGAATACATCATAATAGCCCTCACTCCCATACTCCGTCTCATACCCTTCTACCCGAGCGGCCAGCACTTCTAGTTTGGTAAGTATGTAGCGTGGCGACGAGGTGGGAAAGCGGAAGAAACCCTCGCTGTCGGTGCGGCAGCGTAGGCGGTAATGCAGGTTTGTTATTTCACCATAGGAGTGTAGTGTGACCCGCTTGTAGGCGAGGGGCTGCCCTGTGGTGCGGTCTACCAGATGTCCTTGCGAAGGAGAGAGGCCAGAGCGTCTGCCCGGCTTGAGGGGTGTATAGTAGGCGAAGAAGGCGGCATCGGCCGACTGGTACTTCTCGTAGCACAGCGAGCTGTCGGTATATGCCACCAAGTAGTAGTCGCCCTGCGGCACGTGGGGCAGGGCTATCAGATAGGAGTGCGTCAGGTGGTCGCCCGGGTCGGGCAGCGGCTGCTGCCACTGTGCCACCGAGGGGAGTCGCAAAAGGGTGTCGGCGTGTTTCTTCCAGTTCCAGCTGTCCTCAAGTAGCTGCTGCGACACTATCTTGAATTTGAGCAGTGATGTGTTGTGCGCCTCCACCACAGCCATTCGGTGGCGTTTCGACGACTCGGTTTGGTTATAATGCAGCTCATAGCGCAGCTGGCAGATGTCCCTTCGCAGCTGTCGGCAGAGGTAAGCGCCGTAGGTGTTGGGGTAGCGTCGCTCGGTCTCGATGCAGAGTTGCTCCGCCTTCACCCTCTGCCTGTTGAAGTCGAGGTTCTCCGCTTGCCTTAGGCACAGCATAGCACGCATATCGTCGGTGGCAAGCAGGGGGCGGTAGTAGCGGACAAGGCTGTCGAGGGTGAGGAGTTTGATATTGCTGCTGTAGCACACCTCGTAACGTTGCAGGTCGAGCCACAGTCTCGTGTCGGCAGGGCTTGAGGCATAAAGCTCCGCCACCCGCCGGTGTAGCGAGATGGGGTAAGGGAATTGAGAATTAAGAATTGAGAATTGAGAATTGGCTGTCGCGTCCGGATGATTTTGAGAATTGAACATCGGCTTCAGCACATTGTCGCGCACGGCAGGTGTGAGTTTGGCGAGGTCGATGCGGTGCTCCGAGGGTTCGAGCAGTGTCTGCACCAATATGCCTAACAGGGTAGTGTCTAAAGGTGGAAGGGTGATGCTGTCGTTAGTTGGGTTGCGGAACAGGCGGCGGTAGGGGTGTGTGTCGGCCCTCCGCAGTGCGTCGGCCTGTGCCAACACATGGTCGGCACATGCCATCAGAGTGTCCTCCATACGTTGGCGGTGCCATCGGAGGTACTTCATGTTAGGGTCGTCGGAGGGTTTGTTGCGGTCCAGACGGTAATTATATTTCGAATACAGGCTGTTGTAGGTCTGAAAGAGGAAGGCGTAAGCCACGGCGCGGTCCACGCCTTGCAGCCTGCGTGCCAAAAGGCTGTAGCGCATCAGGGCCGAGTCGGCGGCATCTTTGCTGTAGGCATAGTCGAGTGCCGTTAGGTAGAAGGCCGCGGTGAGCAATTCGGTGCCCTTGCCGTCGGCAAGGGCTTGGCGGTAATACCCCTGTGCCAAGGGGTAGGCTGTGGCGTATTTCGCCTCGCCGATAAGGGTGTCAAGGCAATCCCATCGGTTGTTTTGCGCTGTGGCAGTCAATGCAGTCAGCGCAACGAGGCATAGAAGAACCACTCTTTTCATTGCAGTATGAGATAATCGTTTTTAGAGATGCAAAAATACTTTTTTTTTTCGAATAATAAGAAAGTTGCCGCCTGGCAACCAGTTTTAAATTATTGATATGTTGGGTGAGATACATATCAACGTTTATCACGTCAACGCATAACGTTTAGAGCCAAAAAAGAGGCAAAAAGTGACAGCAGAAATAAAAAAAGCCTGCAGTACTGTAGTCAGTATTGCAGGCTTATTGATGAGCGATGAGTATTACAACAGTTTCTTTTTCAGATTGAGAATCATGTCGTCGGTCATCTTCTCAAGGTCGTACTGGGGATTCCAGTCCCATTCGTTGCGGGCGCAGCTGTCGTCCATCTTGTCGGGCCAGCTGTCGGCAATGGCTTGCTTGATGGGTTCGGGTTCGTAAACCATCTTGAAGTCGGGGTAGCGTTTCTTGATGGTGTTGTAGATGATTTCAGGGTCAAAGCTCATGGCCGTCACGTTGAAGCTGTTGCGGTGTATCAATCTGCTGGGGTCGGCCTCCATAATGTCAATCATGGCTTTCTGGGCATCGGGCATGTACATCATGTCCATGAAAGTGCCTTTCTTTAACGGGCAGACAAATTTCTCACCCTTGACAGCGGCATAATAGATTTCGACAGCGTAGTCGGTGGTGCCGCCACCGGGAAGGGTCATGTGGCTGATGAGACCGGGGAAACGGACGCTGCGGGTGTCGACACCGAAGCGGGTGTAGTAGTAGTCGGAGAGCAATTCGCCAGTGACTTTGGTCACACCGTAGATAGTGTTGGGACGCTGGATGGTGTCCTGCGGGGTGTTGTCGTGCGGAGTGCTGGGGCCAAAGGCACCAATGGAGGAGGGAGTGAAGACGGCACAGCCGAAGAGACGGGCTACTTCGAGGCAGTTGACTAATGAGCCGATGCCTACATTCCAGCCCAGCATGGGATTGAGCTCGGCGGTGGCGCTGAGGATAGCGGCAAGGTTGTAGATGGTGTCGATGTTATACTGCTTGACAGCAGTAGCTATCTGCATGATTTGTGTCGAGTCGATGCGTTCTACGGGGCCGCGCTCGTAGGGATCGCCCTTCAGCGGACGAAGGTCGCTGCACACAACATTGTTGTCACCATAGATGTCTCTCAGATTACGGGTCAGCTCGGAACCTATCTGTCCGCCGGCACCAACTATAAGTATTCTTTTCATTGTGGTAATATTTTATGTTTTCTATTTGCTATAATATTGATAATAACCAATCATTCAAATTCTTGTGGCTATATCACCCAGTTGTTTGAACAAGCAAATATACAAAAATAATCTGAATTGTGAACGTTGTTTGATGAAATGGGAGTGGATTTTGTTTAATGTTGATATTGTTGATACGTGTATACGATGTGCATCGTTTAACATATAAACTTATCAACGTATCAACGGAAATTGTGTTTTTTTTCGTATTTTTGTAATCTTGAATAGTGTACTTGTTATATGACAACACCATGTGATACAGGCCGATTGGCGTTCCATCCGTTGACTGTTGCCGACCGCAGTGCGGTGCAGGAGGTAACGCTTGCCGCAGGCAGGCGCAACTGCAACTATACTTTTGCCAACCTTATCGGGTGGCGGTTCTGGTTCAACACCGAGGTCTGCCTGTGCAAGAAGACGGTTGTCTTCCGTTTCAACCTGCAGGGGAGGCGTGCCTATATGGTCTGTTCGGCGGAGGCTCCCTCGCCCAGGTTGGTGGAGATGCTGTGTGCCGATGCAGCGGCTGGAGACACAGACTTGATGATTATCGGTGTGGAGGATGAACCGGCCGCGCAGGTGGCAGCTCTGTTGCCTGGGCGGGTCACGGTTGAGCCCCGGAGGAACCAATATGACTACATATATCTGCGACGAGAGTTGGCTGAGCTCAAAGGCGGCAGCCTTAAGGCCAAGCGCAACCACGTCAATAAGTTTCTTTCGATGTATCCCGACTTCACCTACCGCCCTCTGGAGCCGTCGCTCTTCGACGAGTGCCGCCGTTTAGCTATGCTGTGGCGTACCGAAGTGGATGAGAACGGACACGACACTGGCTATGACCTCAGCGCCGATGCCGAGGCAAGGGCTATGGAGAACGTCTTTTCCCACTGGGAACAGCTGGATGCAATAGGAGGCAGCATCTTCATCGACGGCAGGATGGTAGCCTTTACCTACGGCGCACCGGTGACCCACGACACTTTCGATGTGTGCGGGGAGAAAGCCAACCGCCGTATC
>JAEEGK010015182.1_pt1 | contig 17112 bp, 10 predicted proteins | sample 8958771 | NCBI WGS metagenome assembly JAEEGK01 (sample SAMN16246547, study PRJNA631951) | gut metagenome | biome: gut microbiome; feature: rumen; material: SC-attached | host: Bos | place: Iran: Karaj | collected 2018-10
TTTATGATAATTACCCTAAAATTTTTACTTAAAATTTTTCATAATTTTTTATTATAATTTAAATATTTAAATTATATATATTGTTTTTTATTTTTTATATAAAAGAAAGGAAATTTAATTATATTAAACTAATGAAAAATTATATTAATGAGTGATGAATCAATTTTTAGAAATTCATATGAAAATTATGAAAAAGGAAAATATGATGATGCTTTAAAAGAATTAAATAAAATAAATAATAAAGATTATAATTATTATCTTTTAAAAAGTAAAATATATTTTGAAATTAATGATTATTGTAATTCATTAAAAAGTTCATTAGAATGTTTAAATTATACTAAATTTTCTCCAGAACCATATCAAATTGCATCTAAATGTTATTTAAATATGTTTGATTATGAAAAGGCAAAAAATATGATAAATAAAGCAGAAGAAGTAGATAAAGGAATAAAAGAAAATATAGAAATTATCAGAAAAATTGAAGATAAATTAAAAGAAAATAAAGAAAAAGAAAAAAATATATATGATTATAATAACTATATATTATATATGAAAAACATATATGAAAATAATATTTATATAAATAAATTATCTGTTTTATTTATAAATGAAAATATGAGAGGAATAATAGCAACAGATAATATAAAAAAAAATGATATTTTAATTAAAATTCCAAAAGATTTCTTAATAACTTCAGAAGAAGCAGAAAATAATAATAAAGAGATATTTACAGAAGAAATAAAAAAAGAATTAAGTTCTCCGAGTCATTGTATATTATCATATTTTTTATTAAAAGAAATTGAAAAAGGTGAAAAATCTAAATGGCATTATTATTTTAAATTTCTTCCAAAATCATATTTAAATTTCCCAATATTTTACACAGAAAAAGAATTAATTATATTAGAAGGAACAAAATTTAAAAAATTAATTAATGAAAAAAAAGAAGAAATAAAAAAAGACTATGAAATATTATGTCAAAAAATAGAATTATTTTCCCAATATTCATATGATCAATTTTGTAAAATAAGATGTATAATTTCATCAAGATTATTTGGGTTAATAATTAAAGGAAAAAAAAATAATATAATTGCTCCATTTGCAGATTTATTAAATCATAAAAGATCAAGAGATACAAAATGGTTTTTTTCAGAAAATGAAAATTATTTTGGTATTATTGCTTTAAAAAATATTAATAAAGGAATTCAAGTTTATGATTCTTATGGTAGAAAATCTAATGTAAGATATCTTCTTAATTATGGTTTTACTATTGAAAATAATGAAGATGATGATATTCAAATTCAAATTTCTTTAGATTCTAATTGTATTAATTATCAACAAAAAATTAATTTAGTTTCTGTTTTTCCTAAAAGAATATTTTATTTATCTAAAAATATTGAAGACATTCAAACTTTCCAATTTTTTTCTTTTGTTAGATTATTAATTTATGATGGAAATGTTGAAAACGTTAATTTTAATTTTCCTATTTCTTTTCAAAATGAAATTCAAGTTTTAAAGAAAATTATTGAAATAATGAATTTAGAATTAATGAATTATAATAAAAGCTTGAATGAAGATTTATTATATTTAAAAGAAAATAAAAGTAAAATATCATTCAATGAATATAATTGTTATATTATTAGAATAAGTGAAAAAGATATTTTAAATTATTATATTAATATGTGTGAGAAATGTATTAATTTATTTGAAAAACCAATTAATGAAATAGAAGAAATAGTTAAAAACTTAATAACTAATAATTATAATAATTTATTAGAATATGAATTTTATATTAAAGAAGTACTTAGAAATTGCATAAAGAAAAAATAAAATTATTTATTAAAAAATCTTAAACAAAAAAGACAAATCTAATATCTCATAATTTAAAATTTAAAATTATTAAATAATAAAACATTATGATATTATATTCTAATAAAACAAATTATATATTATTTATTTTTTCCTTCTTTCCATTGGTTTAATTATTTTATTCTGAATTGGATATTTTGTCAAATAATAATTTTGAATTTTATTTACTTTATTTTTTATAATATCATCAATTGAAAATAAATATTTCTCCATTTCACACCATTTTTTATTTCTTATCATAATTTCATAATTATCTAAAGTCGTTTCATATATTTGAGAAGGGTAATTTAAAATTAAAGAACATAATTCTTCGTTTGATAAATTATATTTTTTTATTTGTTCTAACTTTTGAATATTATTTATAGATATAAAACCATTTTTATTTATACAACTTCTTATATATATATCTTTATTTAAATTTTCATATGATAATATTGTTTCTATTAAATTAATAATTTCATTTTTTTTTTTATTTTGACTTTGTTGTTGATTCAAATTATTATTTATTGATGGATAATAATAATATTGGAAAAACATTTGATATGATATTTTTATATAAATTTTAAAATGTTGAATTTGAATTAAATATAATTTTAAAATATTTTTTTTTTAATAAAAGTAACAAATGACTCAGGAATTCATTTTTTTATTGATAAAATATTCATAGAAATTAATTTTTATTATAATATTAAATTAATTGTTTTAAATAATGAAGACTAAATATTATTATAATTTAAATCATCTCAAAGAAAAATATAATGGATAAATCTTTTTATTCAAAGGGAAAAAGGAGATGATAGAAAGGAAGATATCATTTTAAATTATAAAAATATAATATAAATAAATGGGATGTGTAATATTATGGAAAATATATGTACAGTGAAATAAAAATTTAATATGGAAAAATAATAAAAAATTCTTATTTATTCAAACAAAAACTTATACAAAGATATAAAAATATTTTTATCATTATGACAAAAGAAAAGACGGTGAAGTTATTATTTCTTAAGAGAAAAAATAGTGTTATTTCAATTATTGAATATTTTAGTTGACTTAAAAATAATATAATTTTTCACTGAAAATAAAAATTGTATTTAATTTCTAAATTATCAGTTATTCTATGTGATAATTATTTTTAATATTAAGTGTGATTATTTTTTATTTAAATAAGTGAAGTTTAGTATAATTAAATATTATATTTCTTTTCTTTTTTGATTGGATTTTGAAGGAGAGTTCACTTTTCTTTTTATACATGAGGATTTTTTCAATTTGGAATTTTCTTCTAATTTTTTTTTGTTTTCATTATATAATTCAATATAATGTTCTTTATTTACTTCATTCCATTTTTCACCTAAAATTTTTAAAGTAACTTTTTTTCCTTCTTCTAATAATTTCTTATTTACTTCTTTACAATATAACATAAAAGGATTTAAAGGTTTTTTTTCTCTTTTAACCAAATTATCTTTATTTATATGATTTTGCACATTTTCTTCTTCATGAGATTCAATTTTATTATTTTCTACTTGAGACATTTTTTAAATTTTAAATTAAAATTAAACTATCCCTAATTAAATAATATTTAAAATAAATAAATAATAAATAATAATTAAAAAAAATAACACAATGGAAGAAAATAATATTTTAAACGATGAAAAAGAAATTAACAATGAAGAAAATATTTTAAACAATGTAAGAAAAGTAATAAGTAATAATGACAATAAAAAAAAAGAAATAATATATTTTCATACATTAAACAAATTAAAAACAGATAAAATAAATCCAGATAAAGAGCAAATTTTAGAAAGAAGAGAAATAAAATTTTTATCATTTAATATAAACATTCAAAAATCAAAAATATCATTTAAAAAAGAAGATAAATCAAAAGAAAGAATAAATGAATTTATTAAATATTTAAATGATTATGATATAATATGTTTTCAAAATTTTTCTCCTGGTTCTTCTTTAAATCAATATGATTTAATTAATGAAGCAGTTAAATTAGGTTTTTTTTTCTTTGTAACTTCAGAAATACCAAATTTATTTAATAGTTCTTTTTATGATAGTGGTTTAATAATTTTAAGTAGATTTTCAATTGATAAATATGCTTTTTATCCTTTCTCTTCTTTAAATTATAATGATTTTTATAAACAAAAAGGAATTTTATATGCTAATTTAAAAATAAGAAAAAATAACTTACATATTTTTAACGTTTCTTTCCAATCAAATGAATATGATGATAATAAAAGTAATTGTAATAAAGTAATAAAAGAATGTCAAAAAATAAGAAAAAATGAATTAGAAAAATTAATTAAATTTATTAAACAAATTGTACTTGAAAATCAATTAAATTATAATGAAGGTGATGGAATAATTTTATGTGGAGATTTTCAAATAGATTCTAAAGAATATATAAATATAGAAAATAATGAAAATTTAAAAGGAGAATATGATGAAATGATAAATTTATTTAAATTTTATAAAATAAATGAAATAAATGATATTTTTTCAGATAAAAGAGAATCAACTTATGGTTTTAATGAAGACAATCAAATAATAAATAAAAATTTTATTGGTTGTAATATGTGTGTTGATTATATTTTTGAAATAAATCAAAAAGAAAATAAATCTAATTTTATTATTGATAATAAAAAGTTAGTTCTATTTCCTTTTAATAATCATCCTTTTACTTTTTTAAGTGATCATAAAGCTTTATCTTGTGATATTAAATTTAATTTTAATGATAATGATGAAAATGAAAGTTATCATTCTAATTATTCTAATTTGACTAATAATATTACTAGTTTTGAATCTATTCCCGATAAAATTAAAAATTTATTATAATATTTAATTATTTAAATATTTATTTTTTATTGTTTTTTATATTTTGTTTTTTTTATACTCCAATATTCTATTTATTTATTTAGAAAAGTTATTTACTTTCAATGGAAAATTTCACACTCCAAAAATATATTTTTTCTTATTTATTAAAACTTCAAAAAAACCCATTATAAAAATTAAATATTACCAAAATTTTTAAATACATCACTTCAACTTAAATATTTCTTCTAAAATATTAACATTAACAGTTTTATTGGAAAAGCAATAATAGAGACTTTTATTTATAATATTCATAGCTTTCATAAAAGCAGATTTAATTTCATCAACTCTAAAAGAGCTTTTAGCAACATTTAAAGAAGTAAAAGGATCTAAAATCATCATTCCGCTTTCATGTAATTCATTAAGTAAAATAAAAGGTTTTTGTGAATTAACATTTATACAATAAATACCAAAATTAAAGTTACTATAAAATTCAAAAAAATCAAATAATAATTTTCCCATTGGATAATTCATGTTAAAATTATTAATGAATAATTTCAAATTTTTTAAATAAGCATATAATAATAAAAATAAAGAAAATGAAGATATTCCACCATGAAAACTTGAATTTAATTTACATATTTGCATATATCTTTTTAAAACTAATAATATTGGTTTTATTTCTGGATAACATATTAAACTATTTTTTATGAATTCTATTATTAATTGAGAAGGAATATTTGTTTTTTCTTCATCATTTTTTATTTCATAAAAAGTTAAATCAAATTTAATACATTCAACTTCACTTTTCTCAAATTTAAACTTTTTAAATACATTATCTTTTATTTCATTTGGAATATCTTTTCCTATATCACATTGTATTTTTAATACTGGAACTGAAGCAGTATAAATTGGTTTAATAGTTTCAATGTTTAAATTTTTACAATTTTTATTAAATAAAAATACTAATTCATTTATTATTTTCTCGATTTGATAATTTGAAGATTCATTTATATTTTTCTGTTCTTTTTCTTTATTTTCAAACTTAACTAATATATCAACATCACTACTTTCAATACTTAATTCAGTGATATAGGAACCATAAAATAAAAGATCTATATTATATGATTTTGATAAAGTTTCAATTATTAATTCTTTTACTTTATTAATATAAATTTCCCTATATGATTTAATTGAATTTAATATATTTGAAACATTATTTGAATTATTTTTAATTTCTTTGGAAAAATCAATAAAAAAAGAATTATATTGATTATTAATTAATGAAGATAAAGGATTAAAAGAACCAATAAAAGAATAAGGAAATTTATATTGATATTGAGTAAAAAATTGAGTAGGAATTCTCATATGTTCATTAATATTATAATTCATATTTAGAAAAGGATTTTGAATTTTATTATCTATAATATAATAATTATTTATAATTGGATTATTTACATTTATACTACTAATAAAACTTTTTTGATTATTATTTAAATTATTATCTATATTATTATTATTATTTTCTTTTTTATTTGCTTTATAATTTATTGATAAACCTGATTCTTGTTTAAGTTCGTCTTTCATTGGATTTGAAAAAACAATAGTTTTTGATGTTTGTTCTGTTAAAAATTTTGGTGAATTTTTTGGAGATGAAATTTTAGTAGAAATCGGAGATGATATATTTGAACTGTTTTCTAATGTAATATTTGATGATTCAAAACTACGATTTTTTAAAGCATTTTCTTTTTCTTTCTTTTTATTATTTTCTTTAGAAGTTTTTATTGGAAATAAAAAAAATTCTTTTTCTTTTTTCTTATTTTTAACTTTCTTTTCTTCTTCTTTTTTATTTTCTATTTCATTATTTTTTTCATTTATATTATTATTATTATTATTTAATTCTTCATGAATATCTCTTTTATTATTTTCATCTTCTTTTTTATTTGTATTTTGAATCCTTTCTTTTTTTTTTTTCTTACGATTTTTTTTTTTCCCTTTTTTTTTATTTTCTTCTAAATTTTCATTAATATATTCTTTAAGTAATTCATCTGTATTTTTCTGAGAATACATTTCTTTTAATTGTTCTAAAACTCCTAAGGCAACAAAATTTTCTTCACTGAAAATATTTTTAAGACCAATAAAAAAAAGAGTATTAACAAATTTTGGAATTGAATTATTAAAAATATTGTATAAATTTTTTTCGCAATTATCAATTTCAAGAGGATTTAATTTTTCAGCTTCATCATCATCAAAGAAATATTTACTATTATAATAATGTCTAAACACAATATCATTTTTTTTTTTAAAATATCTATGTTTTTCTAAAATGACTCTTCTAAGGCAAAATTCATCTTTAACTTGTTTAAAATTAATATTTTTAAAAAATTTATTTTTATCTCCTTTAGATTCTTCAGCTAAAAAATTCTCTAATTTCGAAGTTTCATCAAAGATTTCATCAATTTTTTGATCTTTATGAAAATAAGGTAATTCTTTATCATTCATATAAAATTGATAATAAATAGAAATAACTTGTTCAAAAATGATAGTTAATAATTGAGTAAAAGTGAAATATTCAAAATTTTTAATCCATAAAGGTAAACTAAAATTATAAACTCGATTTTCAGAATCATAAAAAGAATAAATTTCTTTATTAAAAACTTCATTTTTTGAGAAAATATTCATATAATCAAATAATTTTTGAGTTTCATTTAAAATATCAATACTTAAAGTAATTGTATCACTAATATCATCAATAGTAATAAATCGAATTTCATTAATGAAACTATTTTCTTTATTAGAAATTTGAATTTTTTCACCAAAAGTATTATTATTAATACTTTTACAAGTATCTTCATTATCTTTTTGAGGATTAAAAACAGAAAAAAAAGTATAATAATCATCGTATTGTATTTTTGAATCATCAATATTCATTTTTGTTGTCCAATTATTTAAAGGAAGATATTCGTCCTTTGTAAATTCATCATTAATTTCTGTTGGTTGAAAACCTGAATTTGATTCATATTTTAATAATACTCCCATTTGATATAATATATTAGAAAGCCAATTGTTTTGAATTGAACATATTTTTATCCTTTGAGATATATTTAATTGAGAAAACCATTTTATTATCTCATTTTTTGTATAATGATGCTTTGGAATCTTTTTTTTTAATACTTCATTTTTTCCATTTTTTTGGTTATTTTTTATTTTATATAAAATTTTTCCCAAATTTTGATGATAATTAAATGTCACTGAAGGAATATATTTTTGATTTTTTAAAATTTTATTCGGAATATTCATTAAAATACACAAATTTTAATAATGAATTTTTTAATTTTTTTTTAAAGTTATATATTATTTTAATTAATGAATAGTACCATTTTAAATTATTATTTAAAAATTATATTTATTTCATATATTATTTTTTATTAAGTATCATTCAAATTTTTTTGATATAAAAATTATTTTTCGTAGTAATAGTATTAAAGAAAATTTATATTTAATATTTATTATTTATATTATTAATTAATGACTAGTAAAATAATAATATTAAAAAATAAACCAAATTAATTGAATGAAAAAATTATTTTTAATAAACTAAAATGAATGCTGAAAAAATTAATATAATAGAAAAAAATAAAGAAGAAGAAAATGAGAAAAAAGAAAGTGAAAAAAATGAAAAGATAAAATTAAACAAAGAATTAATAGAAAGAAGTGAGAAAATATATTCAAATTATGTAGAAATAGATAATAATTCAAAGCCAAAATACCGTTTTAACTTTTCTAAAATAATAATGACTGCAAGAGACTTAAGTGATAAAGATTATAATTATAATAAAATAGAATTTGATTGCAATATGTGTATTAATTTTTCTCAAATTGATAAATCTCATAAAATTGATGCTTTTAGTTTAATTTCTTTTATTCATTTTAATAAAGGAGATTATAATCATGTTTTTTATTTAAATAATAGAATATTGAAATATATTAAAAAATATATTGGAGTTGAATCTTTTATTTATATTAGAACTTTATATAGAGCTTCAAAACTTTTATTAAATATAAATAATATTTATTACTCTTATCATTATAATAATTTAGCTAATGAAATATCTGAAAATTCTAAAATTAGTAAAGATGCTTCTGATACTTTATCAGAATCAACCAATGAAATTAAAGAAAAAATGACTAATTATATTTCCAATAAAACAAAATTATTATTAAAATATAATGAACCATCTACTTTAGAATTAATCACAAATATATCAAAAATATTAAATAATATTGAAAATCAGAAAATAAATGATGATAATAATTATTATATAATAAATAAAAATTGGTTAGAAAAGGCAAAAAAATTTATAATTGAATATGAAAGATTATGTAAATTAAATAATGAAAAAGATTTAAAATTTTTTTTAAATAAAACTTTTAATAGTGATTATATATATTGTAAATATTTAGGAGAAGAAACATCAAAAATAACAATAAAAGAAAAAGATAAAAATATTCCAATTTTCCCAGGTCCAATTGATAATTATTCTATTACTCTTTATAAAGATTTTTGGAAAGACCCTTTAAATATTCAAGATAATTTTTTTATAAAAGATAATTTAGAAATTAATAAAGATTATTATTTAATTAATAAAGAAAATTGGGATTTTCTTGATAAATTTTTTTATTCAACTAATGAATTAATTAGAAAAGGAAATAATAATGATTTAATTTCTTTAAAGTGTTTAATTTTTCATGAAAAATTAAAAAATAAAAATTACCAACATTATTTAAGAAGAAGGTATATTCAAATTTTAAAAAATGAAACAGTTGCTGATTTAAAAAATAAAATAACAAGATGTATAAATGAAATAGATAAACATGAGAGAGAAAAAATAGAAAAATTAATGAAAACAGAAAATGATCCTTTGAAAAGAAAAAAAAATTTAGAAGCAAGAGGTTTAATTTATGAAGATGAAGAGGAAAATATTATAACAGAAAATAAAAAAATATCAAAAGAATTAAATAATAATAATAAAGAAGAATTAATTTTTGATTTCTTTGAATTACCTTATATAAAAAAAGATATTTTATCAGAAATAACAATTTCTTATGTTAATCAAATCAATTATATCAAATATGATATTAAAAAAATTGAAGTAGATGATAATTTAACAATGGATAAATTTCCTTGTAATGGATTAAGAAAAAATGGAAATATTTTATTAATAGAAATTCACAAAAAAAACAAAACAAATTTCCTTCAAGAAAATAATAATAAATGTATAGTATGTCAAAAAGAAATAATACAAGAAATTAAATGTGAAAAATGTCATTTAAATAAATATTGTTCATATAAATGTTTAAAAAGTAGTGAAATAAATATTAAAATAGATAAAAGTTTAAATAATTATTTAATAGAAGAATTTAGTTTAACAAAATTATTTCAAAAACAAATATCAGAAATAATATCAAAAGATTCAACTCATGGATTAATTGGGTTAAAAAATTTAGGTAATACATGTTATATGAATAGTGCACTTCAATGTTTATCAAATACAGAAGATTTAACAAAATATATTTTATTAAATTACTATGACAGAGATAAAAATTATGTAAATAAATTAGGTTATAATGGTCAATTAATAGAAATGTATTCAAATTTAATTAAAAATCTTTGGAATGAAAAAATAATATTATCAGAAGAAAAAACAGGAGATAAAGAAATGAATATATTAAAATATACAAAACCATATTCACCTAAAAAATTTAGAGAATACATAGGAGAAATATTACCTCAATTTAAATCAAGTAAACAACAAGATTCACATGAATTTATATCATTATTATTAGATAATTTACATGAAGATATTAATAGAATAACAAATAAACCTTATTTAGAATTAGAAGAAAGAAAAGAAGGAGAAAGTGATAAAGAAGCTTCTGAAAGATGGTGGAAAATACATAGATTAAGAGAAAATTCTATTATTTCTGATTTATTTCATGGTCAATTAAAATCTACAATTTCTTGTAATATTTGCAATAACACTTCCATTACTTATAATCCTTTTATGTTCTTAAGTTTATCTCTTCCTGTTAGTCCTCTTTTAATTAAATTAAAAATCTTCTCTCAAAATCAATCTTTCTTTATTCATATTCCTATTTGGGATAAATGTAAAGTTTTTCATTTAAAAAATAAATGCTTTGAATTTTTTTCTCGTGATAATAATTTAGATGATGATAAAAAAATCAATTTATTTGAAGCTGTTGTTTTAGATAAAGATAAAATTATTGAAAAAATTATTAAAAATGATGATGAATATATTTTACCTTATTATGAAAAACAAAAAGAAATTTGTATTTATAAAAAAGAATCTTTAGATCATTTTAATATATATTTATATCCAGTAAAAATAACAACAGAAAATATATTTTTTATATCAAGAGAAAAGTTAAATTTCTTATCTTATCCAATAGGAATATCAATAACATATGAAACAACTATAGAAGATTTAAATAAAAGAATAATAAATCAATTAGAACATATGTTTGAAGAAAATATAAAAGAAACAAAATTATTTAATTTATTAATATATCATAATTACAAAGAAATAGGTCTTTCATGGTTTTCATCTAAAAAATCATGTGAATTTTGTAATCAACCTTTTAATATGTCATATTGTAATCTTTTATCATCTTGTAACAAACATCAGTCAATATCAAATATAATGAATAAATTAAAAGACGGTAGACCATTTATTATATTAATACATAGTGAGCACTTTATAAATAATAGTGCATATAAAAATGAAGATTTATCAATTGAAAAACATATTTCAGAAGTAATTTTAGAAAAAAAAGAAAAACCTAATTTATATGGTTGTTTAGATATGTTTGAAAGAGAAGAAAAATTAAAAGAAGATACATGGTATTGTAATAAATGTAAAAGTTTAAAAAGTGCAAATAAACAAGTTTCAATATATAAATTACCAAATTATTTAATTATTCATTTTAAAAGATTTAATGTTAAAAATAGTATTTTAACAGGAAAATTATTATCAGAAAAAAATAATACTTTTATAGATTATCCAATTAAAGACTTAGATTTATCAAAAAATGTTATTGGAAATAAAGATAATTGTATTTATAATTTATATGGAGTTATTGAACATTTTGGAGGATTATCTTATGGTCATTATATTGCTAAATGTAAAAATTTAGATAAATGGTTTGAATTTAATGATGATAATGTTAAAGAAATTAAATCTGAAAAAATTGTCACTCAAAATGCTTATGTTCTTTTTTATAAAAGAAAAGATTTAGAAAATGAATTTTAATCAATCATTTTCTTTTTTTCCTAATTAGTTTTTTTTTTTCTTAAAAAAAATTAATTCTAAATTTAAAACATTATTTATTAATATTTTATTATATTCCTTGAATGAATGAAAATATATTAATTTATAAAAGTTTTTTAATAATTAAAAAAATAATTTGTCAAAAAATGATAATTTAAATATTTAAATTTAATAATTGATTTAAAGGTAATTTTGGTAATGAAACATCTCTTTTAAAAACTTTCTTTTTATTATTATTATCATCATTATTTTTTTGAATTTTAGGTTTATTTAATTTAAAAATACTATTACTTGAAGTTGAGTTATTACTACAATTATTAATATTTAATTGTGGTTTTTGATAATTTTTTTTAATTGAATTTTCCTCAATTAAATTTTTATTTTGATAAATTTTAATAGAATTAATTGATTCATCTTTATCAATATTATTAAGTGAATATATTTTTGAATTATTTGAATAATAATCATTTTTTACATTTATAGAATTATTAGAATTAAATAAATTAGATAAACTATTATTATTTCTATAAATACGTTTTGTACTTGAATTCCTTCTATTACTTTTATTTCTTTCTGAAATATTATTATTTGTTATTTTAAATGGAGATATTGATTTAATTATTTTTTTATTATAAGAATTTAAACTTGGACTTTTATTTAAATCAGTTTTTAAATTATTTAAATAAGAAAAAGTGTCTTCTGCTAATTCAGTTATTTTATTTTTTATATACATATTTTGTTTTTTCATTACTTTTCTTAAGGGAACTGATATGTTATATTGGGATTTTATTAAAAATATATTTTTTAAATTATCTATTATATTTAATTTTAATATTTGATTTTCTTTTTCATATTTCATTGCTAAGTTATAAAATTTTTCTACTTGCTTTAATAATTTATTTATAACAATTTCTTTTAATTCATCTTTTATTTCTCGAGGAAATGCATTTTTCATATTTAAATATTTACATATTACAATTATATATATATAAAATAATTAATTAAAGCAAAAAAGTATTGATTAAAAAAAATAAAAAGACACTTAAAATATAAATAAAAAAAAAAAAATTTTTCAAAAACATTTCCTATGAACAATTCCAGTTCCAACTTCCTTATAATCACTTTTAGTAACCCATAGATTTTCAAAATTACTTAAAGAAGTTAAAATACTTCCTCCAATCCAACTCATAAATTTAGCTTCAGGATAAAAATGTACTTTCTTTTTTCCATTATAATAATCTTTTGAAATATCTTTAATTTCTTTATCAGCTCTTTGTTTAAATCCTTTAAATAAAGTACTTCCACCATTAAATAATATATTAGCAAACATAGCATCTCTCATATCCATATCACTTAATTTTATAGTTTCCATAAATTGTTCTTGTAAAGAATTACAATTATAACCATACTCTTTAGGATTAAATAAACATTCACAAGCTTGAAATTTTTCTTTCCCAATTTTAATCTTCCTTTTATCAGGTAATTCAACTTCGCTTTCAAAACAATTTCCAATTTCAAAATCATAATCTTCAGCAATATAACAATAATCTTCTTTAACTTTTTTCAAACTTTCTTTTTCCATTTTAGATTCAATATTATTATTATTTAAAAGTAACTTATATAAATTTTCAAAAATTTCCTTTCCTGCAATAGGAATATGAGTTACTCCATTTCTACAAAGAAGCCCTTCAAAAATAGGAGAAAAATTAGTACTTCCATCTCCACAATCAATAACACATCCTGTACTTTTTCCAACAGCATAAGCACTTAAAACACTTTGATTTGATAAATACATACAAGGACAATTAAAAGTTTCAAACATAATTTCTGTTATTTTTTCTCTATCTTCACGTGTATTAAATGGAGATTCAGTTAGAAAAATATTATGTTCTTCAGGAGCAATTTTTAATTCAGTGAAAAATGTATGATACCATATTTTTATCATTTCATCCCAATGAATTATTCTACCTTCTTGAATTGGATAATTTATATCAAGAATTCCAAATTTTTGCTGTGCTTCATTTCCTATTATACTTTCCTTTTTCTCTTCTGAAACATATACTCCTTCTACTTTTGTATGACCTACAATTGTAGGAAAGTGGAAACGAGGACTTGATTCTCCTGAAAAACCTGCTTTTATAAATCCACTACCATTATCTACTATTACGTGAATGTTTGAATCTACCATTTTTTAATTTTTTTTTTTTAAATTTTTGTTTTTATTCTTTTATTGTTTTTAATATAAATATGATTATGTATATTTTTTATTCATTATCTCCTTTTACAAAATTGTGTTTCCAATAAAAAATTAATAAAATATATATAAAAATAACATAAAATATAAAAATACATATTATAATGAGGAAAAGATCAGAAAGTTTTTATGCTAAAAATGATGATGAATTTACAGAAGTTTATAAGCGAAGAAGGAGTTTATATGAAAGAAGAAAATCTCGAATGAGTTCTTCAGAATTAAATAACTTAAATATAAATGTTCAAATAATGAACAATTTTCCTGCTTATGATGATTTAGAATTAGATGAATTAGGAGTTAATTCTACTTTTCAAATTACAACAATAGAAACATCAAGTGAAGATGAAAAAGAAGAAGAAAATAATTTAGTAAACAATATTGAAAATTTAAATTTATCTCTTAAAGCAAAAAATACTAAAATGTTTTATGAACATTTATCTAAAATAACAAAAAATATTTTTGAGAAAAAAGAAATTCTCATTAAAAAAAATTTAACAAATAATAATTTAATTTATAAACCAGATAAAATAATCAAATTAATAAGAAGTAAAACTTTTAATGACAATGATAATGAATTTTATTTAGAAAATTTTGACAAAGAAAAAGTTTTACCAATGATAAATGGAAATGAATTTTTATCAAAGAATATAGACATAGTAGAAAACACACTTAAATTTTTAATAATGGGAGAATCAAAAATACAAAAAAGTAATTTTATATCAAAAATATTTGAAGAAAAGGAAAAAGAACAAAAATCAATTTCTGGAAATTTAATGATAAAAAAAAAAAATATTAAATTACTTGGTCATTATATTAGATTAGAATTATTAGATACAAATTCTGAATTATCTAATAGTAATATGTTAGATGTTTATTATAAAATAAGTGATGGAATGATTTTAATTGTTGATTCTCAAAGTCCAAATTCTGCTTATTATATTAAAGACTTATTAGAAAAAATGAAATATGAATTTCATCAAAATAATTTTTATAATTTACTCTTTTTATCTATTTCCAAAAAGGAAAATAATAATTTGAAAGATAATAAAGTTAAATTAAATAGTATTGAAACTGAATCTATTATTCATAATATTGAAAATGAATATAATTATAAATTTAAAAATATTTGCTTAGATGATGATGATAAGTTTTATAATGTTATGAATAAATTTTTTAGTATATCTTATTTAAAGAAAGGAAGAAGAAAAATAAATAAAAAAATAAAAGAAGATAATAATAATAATATTAAAGATATTCGTAAGGATATCAGACATATTTCTTTAGTAAAAAAAGAAACAAATTTGTAAATTATTATATTTCCAAATTACATTTTTACTTTTGATTAACATAAATATTTATAAGAAATCAATAAATTTTTTACTATAGAATCAAATGTTAATAATTAATGTAATATAGTTAAATATAAATTTAATAAATAAAAATATATAATTAATTTAAATTTTTAAACTATTATATAAATAAAAAAATTATAGTGAATTTTATATATAATATTACTCCACATTATTAATTTAATATAAATATTTATCATAATTACTATTTTTTTTTCTCATATTTTGTTAAACTTCTTTCTAATTTTATTGGAGTGACTAAATCTTTATTATAATTTTCACTTATTTTATCAAAATTTAAAGTCAATTTTTTATTTGTAAAAGTTTTAGATATAATATTAAATCTTTCAATTAAATTTTGTTGACTATTTGATAATATCATATCATCATTATTTTCCTTTTTATTTTCTTTATCAATATCAATTAAATTCTTATTGTTAATAATATTTTTAGTACTTTTATTATCATTTAATTTAAGAAAAGTTTGTTCACTTAATAATTGAACATTACTAGAAATATCATTAATATTACTTAAATTATTATCATTTTTTTGAAAATTAAAAGAATTATCTTTTTCTCTTTTAGTACTTTTAATAGATTGAGAAACATTAGAATCATCTTTCAAAGAAAATTCTTGAGTAATAATTTTTTTTAAACCATTTAATAAAATATTATAAATTTCTTGATTAGAAGAATTTAATTGATTATCATAATTTAATTGATTAAACAATTTATTTTTATAGCATTTAAAGCAACTAATAAAAGTTCTATTCATAAAAAAATTTAAATGAAATCTCCCAATTTGAATAGATAAAGGTTTATCAGGAATAAACATAATTTTACTTTGAATAAGTAATAAACTTCCAAATTGAGATTTACAATCTTCAAGATAAAACTCATTATTTTTTAAATGTAAAAAAGCATGAGTTCTACTAACAGAAATATCAGATAATCTCATATCAGCATCATTACTTCTTCCAATTTTAATTCTATTTTTATCATTAAAATGAACTATAAATATATGTTGATAATCAAAATAATTACCAATATAATTAACATTATTATGATAAATATTTTCAAAAATAATATATGGTTCATTTAAATTTTCCATTTCAATTAAAGATATTATTTCATTATTATATTTTATTCTTTCTGGAATTTGTTCTTTACATAATTCACATTCAAATTGTTTATATGAATATGAAGTCACTGAATTATCATATGAATGTTTAATAATTAATTTTGAAGTTAACCATTTTCTTAAACATATTAAATGAATATATTTAACACTTCCTGTACAATTACATGGATTTATTAATGGATTATCTCCATTAAAATCTCCTTCTTGTAAACATATTCTACATGAATATAATTTTATCTTATTTTCATTTTTTGAATTTTGCTTTATTTGAATATACATATTCTTTAATTTTTCATTTACATTTACACTTTTTTTATTTACATATTAATTTTTTTT
>JAEEGK010015183.1_pt1 | contig 17112 bp, 11 predicted proteins | sample 8958771 | NCBI WGS metagenome assembly JAEEGK01 (sample SAMN16246547, study PRJNA631951) | gut metagenome | biome: gut microbiome; feature: rumen; material: SC-attached | host: Bos | place: Iran: Karaj | collected 2018-10
TAATGAAGATATGCAGCATATCACCACATATCGTGCCCCGATGATATGAAACGTAAGACGTTTGCAACCAAAACGGGGATGTTTGCAATCAATTAACCGATGGGAAAAATCTTGGAATTATGGAAAATATTGACGATTTGCCTTGCGGTTCCGGCAAACAATACAGGTCGGAACGTTTTCATACGATCATTTCCGTCAATCAGGCGATTGAACAAACTGACGTTGAAGTTTTCTGAGTTGTTTAATACCGGCATGAAAATCTCAAAACAATCAGCAGTCACATTGAACTCATCAATAAAACTGCAATACTGGCATAGGATAAGATAAATGCTTGACAATGAGCATGTATGCGACTGCACATGACAGTTGTCATTGTTGTCGGACTCATAACTGTCATGGTCATCATAGTGGACACAGTGGACATCATGGATTCCATCTTCAAAGAAGGATATTTCCATTTCATTGTCAACGAAGCATATATGTTCATACAGATGCAGACCTGTGGAGAAGATCAGCAGCAGAACAATCATGATGACGGTGATTATGTCAGTTATCAGATGTTTCATTTGTGTATGCATGCCTTAGAATTGCAGCATAATTTTCTGCAATTAGGTTTGCAGCTGCAAAAATAGTAAATTTGCTGCAAATGTCAGTCGATAATTGACAAAAAACGTTTTGAAGAGCGTGTAGGTGCCTATTTGCGTAAGGCTGACAATCTCAAAAAGGGGGTTTCAGAAACTTACCTTTTCTACTCCTCCCATCACCATCCACGCTCTCAACAAAATACAAGCCCGAGGCCCATTCCGAAACATCAAGTGTGATATGAGAAACTCCATTAACCGAAAACGTCTTCTGCCCCAAAGCGTTGTAAACATTGATGAGCCCTGATTCTTCCATTTCAATTGTGATGGACGACACGGCAGGATTAGGATAAATCTTCAAGCCGTCGGGAACAAACTGACTCTCAACGATTCCAATGGGGTCAAAAGGGTCGTTGCCGTCAGTGAGCCAGTTGAGGCTGAAGTTGTAGAATACCGTCGAATAGCCCGAAGCACCCGCGTATTCTTCCTCAACATACAAACCGATTGTGCCGTCGGGAAGTACGCAGAGCGAAGAATAGGCCGAACTGTAGGGTACGATGCACTTGCTGACCGGCCAGGTCTCGCCCTCATCGTAACTCACATAGACCGTTACATCGGTACGCGAACTGCCGTAAGGCACCGAATGCAACAGTCGGTTGCGGTCGTGGCCTTGGTTTTCGGAGGAGAAACGAATCATGTCGCCGTTGCAGGCGGGTGCAATGATGTCGTACCAAGTAGAAGTGTTGGGTAGCCAAGTTTCGCCGCCGTCCTCGGAGATGTTGTACCAACGCCGTCCCGAATGGCGGATGCTCATCAGGATGCGACCATCCACTAATTCAGTTACTTTGGCCTCATCCCCGCCTACCGAGGCACGCCCCGACACATGCCAAGTCTCACCGTTGTCGTCGGAATAGACGGCATAGTTGTTGAGCGACTGCGCCGTCGTCTCACGAATTGCGGCAACAAACATGATGCGACCCGTAGAGGTACGCAGGCCGTTGCCAGAGCCGAAGAACGAGGCGCGCCAAGTGCGCTGCTCCTCATAGATACAGTCATCACCGAAGATGAAATGAGTGATGTCTTCAGGCTCAGTCCAAGTCTGGCCGTTGTCGTAACTCCTTGAGATATAGGAGCGAATCGGGTTGGAGGGCGTTGAGTTCCAAAGTCCCACACCACCCACAAAGCCCGCGATGAGGCCGTTGTCGTCGTTGCTCCAGGCCAAGGCACAGTCACCGAAACCATGGTTGACACCAGTGCCCAAGGCGATGGTGTAAGGCTCACTCCAAGTGTGACCTCCGTCGCAGCTGCGGTTGCACACGATGTCAATGTCTTGCGGCAGGTCGCCTTCGTTGTATTTGCGCTTGTCGGTGACGGCCACAATGCTTCCGTCCTTTGCCGTGATGACGGCAGGGATACGGTAATTCGTTGAATTGTAGTCACATGGCTGATAAATCAATTTATGTGCAAGGATGATTTCGCGACTGCCTGTGGGTGAAGGGTCGTCGAGTTCGTATGTTTCGTCTGCCGTCGTGATAGACTTCAACGAAGCATCGATGAAGTTGCCTTCGGTGGCGTTTTCGGCAACATGCGCCGCCACCCAAAGGTAGTTGGTGCCAGAAACCAGTTGTCCTCCGACGGGAATAGTTATATCTCCTGCCGCAGGATTGGCGTCTCCAATCAAAGTGGCGCCCTGCAGAGTACGCTCGTCGAAGAAATTGATGAGACCTGTCAAATAGACATTGATTCTCTCAATATCGTTTAAATCAGTGGTTCCTTCCAGATTGATGCGAAGTTCTTCAAGCCCAACCGAGGAATTGTCACCTCCAAAGTTCACGGTAGCCTTGAGAATCACATCGTTAGTATTGCCGCGACCCGTCTTACGGGTGTCTTGTGTCAACGTGACATTCAAGATTTCAACACCTCCAAAGTTGAAATTTACCATTTGCCCCTCGTGTCCATTACCTGAAAGGTCGGCTAAAAGGTTGCCGCTGATGTTCTCTGTGGAGAAGTCGTAGGCGGCCAAAAGTCCATCACGCATGGTTGCCGAGAGGTCATATATATTGCTGTTATTCAAGTCAATGGAGATTTCCTCCGCATTGAGGCCAATGTTGTAGAATCTCACATTGCCGAACGAGCCGTTGCAGAAGTTGTTGGCCTGACCGCCATTGTTGCCAGCTCCGATGAACACGTCGTGCGTGTTGGTGACAGCCCAGCCGCCGACCGAGGCGACCCAAGCGTCGCTAGTTTCACCGTTGTGGTAGATGCGGATTTCGTCGTTGGCGCGATCCACGACGAGTGCAAAGTGCATCCATTCACCTGCCGGCACCGTCACACCAGTATAGACCGACAGTGCGTGTCCCGTAGTTGAGGTGGGCGTATTGAGACCCAAAGACTGACCTACGTTACCCGTTCCAAAGAACTCATAACCACTGCGTTCGTCGCCAGAACCTTGTACCGACATGTCGCGTTTGCATACATAGCGCGGCGTTGATGTATATGTCTCGTTGCGTACCCATCCCGTGAGGGTGAAACTCGCGTCTGCGGCGATGTCGAAATCCTCGTGATGCGGGATGACCAAATACTGGTCGGTGCCGTTGAAGGTGATGAAATGGCTGGGCTGTGCGAAAACACTTGCCCCTATTGCCATCAAAGCAATGATGAGGGTGTATCTTTTTTTCATAGTATTTTGGATTTCCGTGAATTATTAGAAATTGTCAGGGGCAAAATTAAGATTATTCCGATGAATTTGCAACCATTTCTTTTTGCCAGCGAATTATGCCAGACACTATTACCATATAAATAAAAAAGGGATGGGTGTGCAAAAAAGGCTATCTTTGCACTCGAATACTATGACCATGTCCAACATCAACGATGAGCGAAAACTCAACGAGCGATATAAAATGATGACAGAGCAGCCCGTCAAACGGCTGATCCTCAAGATGGCCGTACCGACCATCATCAGTATGCTCGTGACAACCATTTACAATATGGTGGACTCGTTTTATGTGGGGCATCTAAGCACCGAAGCCGTGGCAGGCGTAGGTGTCTCTTTTGCTTTCATGGCTTTCATCAACGCTTGCGGTTTCTTCTTCGGTCACGGCTCCGGCAACTACATCTCGCGTGCCTTGGGGGCCAAGCAAGGGCAGAACGCAGGGCGCATGGCAGCCACAGGATTCTTTACGCCGTTGATTGTTGGTGCTGTTGCCGGTTGTATTTGCCTGATATTCATCTCACCTTTGTCGCGGGCGATGGGCGCCACCGAGAGCATCCTACCCTACGCCAACGACTACTTACGTTTCATCCTGATTGCCACACCTTTCATGATGTCGTCGCTGACACTCAACAACCAGCTGCGACTGCAAGGCAACGCTCGTTTCGGCATGATTGGCATCGCCTCGGGTGCCATCCTCAACATTATCCTCGACCCAATCTTCATCTTTGTGCTTGACATGGGTGTCAGCGGGGCTTCGCTGGCCACAGCGGTGAGCCAGTGCTTCGGTTGGTGCATCTTGCTTTGGAGTACCTCTCGACCAGGTAATGTCCATATCAAATTCAAGAATTTCATTCCTACCCTATACTATTACAAGGAAATCACGCGAGGCGGCTTGCCTTCGCTGGCGCGACAGGCCTTGTCGGTGGTGTCAACCATCAGTCTAAACCGCATGGCAGTGCACTATGCCTTGCCTGGCAACGAAGCCTCCACCGTGGCTGCATTCACCATAGTATCGCGTATCACAATGTTCTGCTTTGCCATCGTCATCGGGTTCGGACAAGGCTTCCAGCCTGTATGCGGCTATAACTACGGCGCTAAACTTTATGCGCGTGTCAAAGAGAGTTATATGTTTTGCATTACGATTACCACAGCGTTTCTGATTGTTTTAGGAGCAGTGGTTTACTTCTTTGCTCCCGACATCATCTCGTGGTTCCGTGGCGAAGACTCCGAACTCATCCGCGTGGGCAGTCAGGCTTTGCGCTGGCAGTGCATCGCTTTCCCGCTGATGGGCATGTGTACCGCAACAAACATGCTGTTCCAAAACATTGGCTACACTTGGCAGGCCACACTGCTTTCGATGTGCCGACAAGGCTTGTATTTCATGCCTGCGGTCTTAATCATGCCTTGGCTGTTTGGCATCACAGGTCTCGAAGCCGCACAAGCCGTCGCCGATATTTGCACCTTCTTGACCTCGTTGCCGTTTGCTATATGGATTATTAGGGAACTAACCGCGAAGTCACAGCAGAATGTGTGACCTTGCCATCCGTGTTCAGGTTCCTCCATAATGTCTTAAACTGAAAAAAGTTGACACTTTTGGGAGCAATACCGAAAGTGTCCATGAAGGCCTTCAAAAATCGTTTAGTGGACACTTTTTTATATCAAAATGTGTCTATGAAATAAAAAATGCATATATTTGCAGCGTAAAAACAGAATATTATGCAAGAGATAATTGGCAGAAAAACAGAGCGAAAAGAGCTTGACCGACTTTATGAATCGGGTAGGCCGGAGTTTGTGGCGGTTTATGGACGCCGGCGCGTAGGGAAAACTTTCCTTATCCGTGAGCATTTTGCAGGACGTTTCGCATTCTGCCACACGGCCATCTCGCCGGCAGATTTTCAGGGTCGGAAAACCGACTTGAAGAAAGAACAGTTGCGAGCGTTTTGTTTTAGTATTCAGCAGTTTGGCGGCGATTGGGACGAGATGCCCAACGATTGGTTTGAGGCTTTCGCCTGCCTTCGTTCGATGCTTGAACATCGGGGTGAAACGGGACGCAAGTTGGTCTTCATAGATGAACTTCCGTGGATGGATGTCACGCGGTCGGAGTTTGTGTCGGCGCTTGAGCATTTTTGGAACGGTTGGGGCGCCGGCCGGACTGATTTGATGCTTGTCGTTTGCGGCTCGGCGGCTTCTTGGATGAACGACAAAATCATCAACAATACGGGTGGACTTTATGGCCGCCTCACTTACGAAATGCATCTTTCACCGTTCAATTTGGCGGAATGTGAGCAGTTCTATCACTCGCGCGGCATCAGCATGGACCGTTACGACCAAGTGCAGAGTTATATGGTTTTTGGAGGTATCCCATATTACCTCAATTATCTCAAACCCTACAACAGCCTTTCTGAAAACATTGATAATCTGTTTTTTGCCAAAAACGGGCGGTTAGTGAAAGAATTTGAGCGGTTGTATAGCTCTTTGTATTCCCATTCGGAGAAATATGTGGAAATCGTGCGCTTGCTGTCCACCAAGCGGAGTGGTTTCACGCGAAAGGAAATCGCCGAAGGAACTTCGAACGCTTATAACGGAAGGCTTACCAAGATGCTACAATCGTTGGAAAAGAGTGATTTTATTGTCAGTTACACCTATTTTGGCGGCAGTGCGCGGGATGTCTATTACAAGTTGGTGGACAGGCTTTCGCTGTTCTTTCTATATTTCCTCGACGGGAAAAACCCAAGCAGGCAGGGCTTTTGGACAAAGAATTTACGCACGCCTGAACTGAACACTTGGCGTGGCTTGGCTTTTGAAGAGGTGTGTCTGCTTCATCAAGCACAAATCAAGAGAGCATTGGGATTTGGTGCGGTGGATGCCCCTGCTGCGCCTTGGATAAGCAAAACTGGAAACGCGCAAGTGGATTTGCTGTTCGACCGTAGCGACCGCGTGGTGAATCTGTGCGAAATGAAGTTCACTGCTGACATTCTCACCATAGATGCTGATTATGATGCCGAACTTCGCCAAAAAGTGGAACGCTTTGCGGAAGATACAGCTTGCAAAAAGTCCATTCACCTTTCTTTGGTAACCACTTACGGACTGACAAAAAACAAGTATTCAGGTCGTTTTCAATCAGTTGTGACGATAGACGAGCTTTTCAATGAGACTTAATGTGTGTGTGCTGTGCTGCTCTCAAAATAGTAGCCATCCCGAAAGAGGCAAAAATCTCAAAAATGTGTAAAATTGATGGTTGAAAAATCTCAAAAATGTGTATATTTGCCGTGTCAAAAATCTCAAAAATGTGCGAATAGTATGATGATGAAGAGGAAAATATACAGCCAACTCCTTGATTGGAAACGAAATAGGAGAGGCGAAGTGGCATTGCTCATTGAAGGGGCACGACGCATCGGAAAAAGTTACATTGTTGAAGAGTTCGGAAAACGCGAATACGATTCCTATCTGCTCATCGATTTCAGCAAGGCACCGCACATCGTCCGCGAGTGGTTTGACTTGTATCTGGAAGACCTTGACACCTTGTTTTTATATTTGAGCCAACGTTATCAAGTCAAGTTGTATCCCCGTAAATCATTAATTATCTTTGACGAAGTCCAACTTTGTCCGAGGGCAAGGGCAGCCATCAAGTTCTTGGTGGCGGATGGCCGTTATGATTACATAGAAACGGGTTCGCTTATGAGCATCAAGAAGAACACGCAGAGCATTGTGTTGCCCTCTGAAGAGCGCACTATCAAGATGTATCCCATGGATTTTGAGGAGTTTCTTTGGGCCACGGGAAACGACATGCTTATGGATCTTGTCCGCAAGATGTTCGAGCAGCGGAAGCCTATGGGGCAAATGTTTCATAGGCAGGTCATGGACTTGTTCCGCTTGTACATGATTGTTGGCGGTATGCCTCAAGCGGTTGTCAAGTATTTGGAATCCAAGGATTTTGGCGAAGTGGATGCCATTAAACGCGATGTTTTGGACATTTACCGCAACGACATTTTCAATTACGCCGGCGAGCAAGCCGACAAGGTAGTGAACATTTTTGACCAAATCCCTTCGCAATTGTCGAAGCACGAGAAGAAATTCCGTCTTTCCGCCTTGAAGCCTGGTGCACGATACCGTGATTGGAACAATGCTTTCTTTTGGTTGAAGGATGCCCGTGTCGCCAACATCTGCTACAATTCAACTGAACCGAATGTGGGTTTGAGGATGAATGAAAGCCGCACTACGCTCAAGTGCTATCTCAATGATACCGGGCTGCTTATCAGCCAAGCTTTCGATGAGCGAGGCATTGTGTCGTCGGAAATATACCAGAAGCTGTTGTTCGGAAAATTGGAGGCCAACATGGGCATGATTATGGAAAACGTTGTGGCCCAGATGCTGACTGCTGCCGGGTATAACCTCTATTTCTTCAGCAAGTCGTCGGAAAAGAAAGAGGAACGCATGGAAATCGATTTCCTGTTGCTGAAAAGCAAGGTGACCAGCCGGCACAACATCATCCCCATTGAGGTGAAAAGCGGCAAGAACTACACTTTGTCATCGCTTTCGAAACTGATTGGGACTTATTCGGAAAACATTACTTCTCCTATTGTGTTGCATGCCGCCGATTACAAACAAGAAAATGGAATCACATATTTGCCACTCTATATGACGCCACTGTTGTGAATGCTGCTCTCAAAATAAGGGTGGAAAAATGACATTTTCTTCGATGAGGAAGACAAAAACGTGGGGAGGGCAACGCACCCGATCTCATCCACCACTCCGATCGTGGCTGCCAGTTATTGCAGCGGTAATCACTTCAACGTGAACCCTTTGCCGTTCCATGCGAGCTTCTTCTGGGTGCCGTCGCTGAAGAAGACATCGATATCCTTGCCTTTCTGGGGCAGACGGAAGGTGACTTCTCCGCGTACTTCATCACCCAACCCGAGCAGTTCCTGGTCAATGAAATAGAGCTTCTGGGTAGCGTTGTCGTAAACGAAAACATACAAGCCGGTAAACTCGGTGAAGGCGGGCTTGCCGTTTAGTGTAACAATTACATTCTCGGCGAAAAGTTTGTGCTTTTTGTCGTCACAATTCCAATAGCACATCTCAGTGGCAGAGCTGTACCCCATCTCGTCTTCAGCGGTTTCAAAACAAACATACCCGTTCTTTGCATCGACAGTGACTTTCTCACCGTTTTCGAATGGCTCGTTTTTGCGGTATTTTTTCCACATGCCGTGCAAAAAACTTTGATGTTCGTCTTGCGGGTCGCTCAGATAGGTCGTCACAAAATTCTCGATGTTAGGGGTTTTAACGGTGCCAACGTCGCCGTTTTCCGTCAGGTTCTTAAATGGATCTTGCGCTTTTGCCACACTGGGAATGACAGACATCAGAAGCATGGCGGCAGCGGCCAAAATGATTGTGCGTGTTTTCATCTTCTTGAATTGTTAAGGTTATGAGTTGCAAATATAGTTTATTTTGAAAAACTTCGTAAATTTGGACTTCAAAATTACTTTTTGCAGATGAAGAACTATGTTGAAGAACTCCGATAGCGCGGAATGCTGGCCCAAATTATGCCAGGCACTGCCTATTATCACGATTTATTATTATTTTTGCAACAAAAACAAATACAATAACATCATGAGACTCTTATTAATCAGCAACTCCACCAACTTCGGGGAGACCTACCTTGCCTGGGCATGCAACCAAATCGAATTCTTCTGCCTGCAAAATAACCTGAACCCCAATAGCCGCATCGTGTTCGTGCCTTTCGCCGGCGTCAACATCGCTGGAAAAGCCTACCCCGAAAGCTATGATGCCTACGAGGCCCGTGTCCAAAAAGTGTTCTTCGAGAAATTCGGATTTGCCAACTTCACCTCAGTGCATCACTATGATGATAAAGTGAAGGCCATCAACGAAGCCGACTGCATCGTCGTCGGAGGCGGCAACACCTTCCACCTCGTCGCCGAAATGCACCGCTATGGCCTGATGGACGCCATCCGTGATCGCGCCCTCGCCGGCATACCGTACATCGGATGGAGCGCCGGCAGCAACGTGGCTTGCCCCACACTCTGCACCACCAACGACATGCCTATCGTGCAACCCGCCTCGTTTAAGACCCTCAACCTCGTGCCGTTCCAAATCAACCCGCATTACCTCGACCCGCATCCGGAAATCGACAAGATGATCAAACACGGTGGCGAGACACGCCAAGACCGTATCAACGAATACCTCGCCGTCAACCAAAAAATGGTCGTCGTCGGACTTCGTGAAGCTACCTCGCTCTGGGTCAACGACAATAAGATGACCCTGAAAGGCGGCAAGAAAATGATCGTCATGCAATACGGCAAAGAAGCCGTCGAAATCGAACCGAACACCGACGTCAGCTTCCTGCTGGGTAACGCACAAGTCTAAAAACTTCAGTTTAACTGGGGTATGACACCAAAAGATTTTCCTAACCTCGATCCTAACCAAGGACTGACCGCACAACAAGTCGAGCAGAGTAGGGCGGAACATGGCGACAATACGCTGACACCCCCTAAGAAAGAGTCAGCGTGGAAGCTGTTTCTCGAGAAATTTCAGGATCCCATCATCCGAATCCTGCTCATCGCTCTCGTCATGTCAGTGGCCGTCTCGCTGTACCAATACTTCGCTGGTGTAGCCTCATCGACGGTGCTGCTTGAACCTCTCGGCATCTTTGTAGCCGTCACCTTGGCAACTACCGTGGGCTTCCTCTTCGAAAGGAGCGCCAACAAGAAATTCGATATCCTTAACCAGGCCAAAGACGAAGAGAAGGTGACCGTGATGCGCGATGGCTACATCACCCAAATCGAACGAAAAGACGTGGTGGTGGGCGACGTGGTGTTCGTCAACCCGGGCGATGAGATCCCTGCCGACGGCTGGCTTGTGGAAGCCATCTCGATGATGGTCAACGAGTCAGACCTTACCGGAGAACCTGAGGCACGTAAGACAGTGGTGGAAGAAGAGTTCAAACCCGAAGCCACCTATCCCTCCAACTACGTGTGCCGAGGCAGCAAAGTCATCGACGGCCATGGCATCTTCGTGGTGGAAAAAGTGGGCGACGCCACCGAATGGGGTAAGGTCTATACCGGAGCCCAAATCGACAATAAGGTAAAAACTCCTCTAAACGAGCAACTTGACCGCCTTGGCCGTACCATCACCGTCGCCAGCTACATCATCGCCGGGGTGATTGTCGGCGTCAGGATACTGATGTATTTCATCGAAGCCATTGATGATCCTTTCAACTGGCTCGAGTTCCTGACCTATCTGCTCAACACCGTAATGATCGCTATCACCCTGATCGTGGTGGCAGTGCCCGAAGGCCTTCCGATGAGTATCACCCTTAGTTTGGCATTAAGTATGCGTAGGATGTTGGAAACCAACAACCTAGTGCGAAAGATGCACGCCTGTGAGACCATGGGCGCCTCTACGGTGATCTGCACCGATAAGACGGGTACCTTGACGCAAAACCGGATGAGCGTGCATGAGTTCCGCATCTATGGCCTGCATGATGGCCGTCTCGACGACTCGCAGACTTCCATGCTTGTCAAAGAAGGCATCGCAGTCAACTCAACGGCATTTCTCGACTTCACAGATAAAAAGGATGCCAAAGGAGTGGGTAACCCTACGGAGGCTGCCTTGCTGACCTGGCTTTTCAAACAAAATATCGACTTCATCAGCTATCGCGACCATACCCGAATCGTCAAGCAGGTGCCTTTCTCCACCAAATATAAATATATGGCCACCGTGCTGAGTACCGATGATCCCGAGCTACTCTTGATGTATGTGAAAGGCGCCCCGGAGCTGGTGCTGAGACATTGCTCCAAGATCCGAATGCAGGAGGGCGAGTCGCCCATGGAGTCGTATCAAGAAGTTGTCGAGCAACATCTGCTCAACTACCAAAACCAAGCGATGCGTACCTTGGGCTTCGCCTATCGCTATTTCGACCGTAAGGACCTGGAGTCGATGTTCGACGGTGACAAGTTAGCCTCCAACGACCTTTGCTATCTGGGCACTGTAGCCATTGCTGACCCCATCCGTGACGATGTCGCTGAGGCTATCCATGATTGCATCAACGCTGGCATCGATGTCAAGATCATTACAGGCGACACCTCGGGTACGGCCAAGGAGATCGGACGACAGCTTGGTCTCTGGACTGAGAAGGACACCGATGAGCGTAACCATATCACGGGACCCGACTTCGAGAAGCTGAGCGACGAGGAGCTGATGGGACGGATCAAGGACCTCAAAATCATGTCGCGAGCCCGGCCGATGGACAAAGAACGCCTGGTGCGCCTGCTGCAGCAGAAAGGGGAGGTGGTGGCGGTCACTGGCGATGGCACCAACGATGCGCCCGCCTTGAATGCGGCCCAGATCGGTCTCTCCATGGGCGATGGCACCTCGGTGGCCAAGGAGGCCAGCGACATCACCATCCTCGACAACTCGTTCCATAGCATCGCCCGAGCAGTCACCTGGGGCAGGTCGCTCTATCATAACATCCAACGTTTTATCCTGTTCCAGATGACCATCAACGTGGCAGCCTGCCTCATCGTACTCATTGGAGCCTTGCTCGGCACCGAGTCGCCGCTGACCGTCACACAGATGCTCTGGGTCAACCTCATCATGGACACCTTGGCAGCTTTGGCCTTGGCCTCACTTCCACCCGACCAGCGGGTGATGCAAGAGCGTCCTAGACCTCGTAAGGCCTATATCATCTCGAGGCCAATGGCCCGTAGGATCTTAGGGGTTGGTCTGCTCTTCGTGGTTATCCTGTTTGGATTCTTGCAATACTTCAAGCATGTTGACTTGACCTCACTGGCCGACTTCTCGTTGCGCGACTATTTTGCCAACTATTTCAATTTCAGCCATGTAGGACACGGCTTGTCGCCATACGAACTCACCTTGTTCTTCACGATCTTTGTCTTCATGCAGTTTTGGAACATCTTCAACGCCAAGGCTTTCATGACAGGCAAGTCAGCTTTCAAGGGCTTGTTCTCAAAAGAAAACATCACGGGATTTACGCTTACTTTGGCCATCATCCTCATCGGCCAAATCCTCATTGTCACCTATGCTGGAGCCATGTTCGAAGTGGTTCCGTTGTCATTGGGTGACTGGCTTCGCATCTTCATCGGCACCTCAGTTATCCTCTGGGTTGGAGAAGCGGGGAGGTGAAAGGTGAAAGGTTGGGTTGCTTCGCTCACCTGTCACCTTTCAATTTTCAATTTTCACCTTTCCTCTGGTAGGTAACAGAATAGTTCCCCAGGTCTTTCAAAACCAGGCGTTCTTTGGTGAGTTCGTCGATCCACATGGTGTCGGCAAACTCGCGAGGGTTGGTGCCCGTGTAGTTGCCTTTGAGGATCAGCTGGTCGCCGACCTTCTGCCATGAGTTGTATTCACGATATCCCATGTTGATAGGGGTCACGGTGCCGTCTTTTTCAAGAGTGAAACCGGTCTCTCCGAAGACACTGCTCTCGTCGGCAGGGTCAACCCAAGTGCCAATGAGCGAAGGGTTGTTGCAGGCGGTAAAACCGAATCCAAAAAGGATACCTATCGTGATGATGAAAATGCTTTTTTTCATGGTCTTGTGTTATTATGGGATGATTCTGGTGCCACAGCTCGGGTCGGTGAGGCTGTTGGCTTCGGTGATGATGGCCTGATGACCAGTGGCCTCCACGAAGAGGATGGCGGCGCGTACCTTGGGAGCCATGCTGCCCTCGGTGAACTGTCCGTCAGCCAGATGTTTCTTGGCTTCAGCCACGGTGATGGTGTTCAGCGCCTGTTCATTCTCCTTACGGAAGTTGATATAGACTTTCGGCACGTCGGTGAGGATGTAGAACTCGTCAGCATGGATCTGGATGGCTGTCATGGCTGATGCCAGGTCCTTGTCGATGACGGCCTCAACACCACAGAGGCAGCCTCTCTTCTCCACTACGGGGATTCCGCCGCCACCAACGGTGATGACGATGTTGCCCTCGTTGGCGAGACGCTTCACGATGTCAATGTTCTGGATGCCGATGGGCTTTGGAGAAGCCACCACCTTGCGCCAACCGCGGCCTTTCGGGTCTTCCTTATAAACAGCACCCGTCTCGGCTGCATACTTGTCGGCCTGCTCCTTGGTGTAGTAGGGGCCCACAGGCTTGGTGGGGTTTTGGAACATCGGGTCGTCCTTGTCAACGATGACTTGGGTCACCAAGGTGACGACATTGCGGCGATTGCCTTCCTTGGCAAACACCTTGTCCAAACCCATCTCGATCATGAAACCGATCAGGCCCTGCGTCTCAGCGACACAGAAGTCGATGGGCATGTCCGGAACGTTGAACACTTGATTTCCAGCTTCATTCTGAAGCATCACATTGCCCACTTGAGGTCCGTTTCCGTGACCGATAACCAGATTGTAATCATTCTTCAGGAAAGGAAGTAGCGACTCGCAAGTGCGGGTGACGTTTTCCATCTGTTCTCTGTAAGTACCTCTTTGTCCGCCTCTTAACAGGGCGTTACCACCAAAGGCAATAACGGCTAACTTCTTCATAAAAGTCTATCTTTCAATTCTTTAATAATAAATTACCTAAATAAAGGACTGCAAAGATAGAACTTTTTTTTGAATTGCGCGTTGAGGGTTTCTCATTTCTCAAATAAAAGCTAGCGTCGAAAACGTCATTGCGAGCGAAGCGAAGCAACCCAACCAGAACTATTAAAGGCTTGAGCCGGTTCAGGTTAGGTTGCTTCGTCGCTACGCTCCTCGCAATGACGTACCCGATCAAGTGCTACCGAGCTTGAACCCCTAACGGGCTATCTCTATATTCTAAATTCTCACAACGGGTATTCCTCGCTACTGATACTCCGATCGTTTGAACTGATTGAAGGCATTGCGCCGAAAGTGTCGTCGTTCATCTTGGAACCTCGGATCATGGTGTTGTTGAAGTTGGGGTTTGGCCCGAGAGAAATCTCGTCCATACTGGCAAGACGGTCTTGTCCAAACTCCTCGAAGCGTGCGTATTGTCCCACGAAGCGCAGGTTGACCTCGCCGAGTTTGCCGTTACGGTGCTTGGCGATGTCGATGACGGTGAAACCTTGGGGCAGGTCGGGGTTCTCCGCCTCGTTTTTGTAGTACTCCGGACGGTAGATGAACATGACCATGTCAGCATCTTGCTCGATGGCACCCGACTCACGGAGGTCGGAGAGGATCGGCTTCTTGGATCCAGGGCGTTGCTCCACGTTACGACTCAGCTGTGAAAGGGCCAAGACGGGGACTTCCAACTCCTTGGCGAGACTCTTCAGCGATCGTGAGATCATGGAGATCTCCTGCTCACGGTTGCCTCCGCGTTCAGTGCGACCACTCATCAGCTGAAGGTAGTCGATGAAGACCATCTGGATGTCATGCTGCTGCACCAGACGGCGGCATTTTGCCCTGAGCTCGAAGACGGAGAGCTGTGGGGTGTCGTCGATGAAGATCGGTGCGTCGATGAGTGGAGTCACCTTGGTGTTCAGCTGTTGCCATTCGTGCTCCGCCAAGTCGCCTGAACGCAACTTGTCGGCAGTGAGCGAGGTCTCCGAAGAGATCAGACGCGTCACCAGCTGAACCGATGACATCTCCAACGAGAAGAAAGCCACCGGACGATGGAACTCGACAGCAGCGTTGCGTGCCAGGTTGAGGGCAAAGGCGGTCTTACCTACAGAGGGTCGTGCGGCGAGGATGATGAGGTCCGACTTTTGCCAACCTTGTGTGATGCGGTCCAACTCGGTGTAGCCGGAAGGCACGCCGCGGAGCTTGTCGTCGCTGTTCTTGGCGTTCTGAATCTCCGTGATGGCCTTGTTGACCAAATCCTGCATCGAGTTGTAGCTTCGCCTCAGGTTGTTCTCACTCACCTGGAAAAGCTTGTTCTCGGCGTTGTCGAGCAGGTCGAAAACATCGGTTGTGTCCTCAAAGGCTTGGTTGATGGTCTCCGACGAGATGACGATGAGCTCACGCTGGATGTGCTTCTGCATGATGATACGGGCGTGATACTCGATGTTGGCTGCCGATACCACTCGGTTGGTCAGCTTGGAAATGTAATAGGCTCCTCCCACCGACTCCAACTCGCCTGTCTGCTTCAACTCGTTCGTAACCGTAAGGATATCAACGGGTTCCGACCTTCCAAAAAGATCCTTGATGGCCTTGAAGATCTTTTGATGTGCTTCCTTATAAAAAGCCTCAGGCGTCAAAATGTCGATGACCTCGTTGACGGCATCTTTTTCCAACATCAAGGCGCCCAAGACGACCTCCTCGAGATCGACGGCTTGGGGTGGAATGCGTCCTTGGTTGGCTAACAGTTGTTCGGGAGTGGCCGTTGTCCTCCGCTGTAAATTGTTCGAGAACGGCCTGGTGACAGTATCGGTTGGCATAGTGAATTGTCGAGTTAGATAATGAGTCTTTTTTCGCTTGTTTTCCGAAGACAAAAGTAGCACTTAATCCTGGCTCGGAAAGCGGATGTCAAGCAATAGTTATAAACAGGGTTTTAATTGAAAAAATGTTGATAAGTTCGCTTAATCACCTCATTCTCAGTTAATAAATCATTGATAGCCTGTTTATAACTTGTTAATTCGTTTTCATTGGCTTCAACAAGTATCCTACTGTGTTCAAAGAGGTTGACATCGTGAAACAATGCTTCGGCGATGTTTTGTAAATTGATTCCATTTTTGATTTTGGGATGGTAGAAATGGGCATCGAGGAGGGTCCCATAGAGGTTGATGACCTTGGATCCGAGATTGTGGTTCATCGGCATAAAACACACCACTTGGTCGTAATGCGAAAGCCGTTCCTTCATGAGGGTTAGAGCCTCAGCAGAACGGCGGTGGTCGTCAAAGCAGTGCCAATGGCTATGTCCATCAGGCTCGTTGTCGCCTGTCACGACGAAGGCAAGGATCATCTCTTGGTAGGGACGCATCCCGTCAAGCTCAGGGACGGCTGGGAAATCGCTCAACACGTTGAGATAGGCCACATGTCGAGGCTTCGGGTTGGGGGCCAGGGCAAAAAGGCTCTTGTAATCGATATAATAGGTGCCGTTTTCAAGGGCTTCAACTTGCTTGGCTTCTTCGCTGTTAGGGTCTAACTGTTCCAGCATGAGCTTGTTGCTTCCATAGCCACCGAAGTAGTACTGAAACAGCGTCTCGTCGGGCATGGCCGTGGTGAAGAGGAAGCTGTTCTTAGGCACGTATTTCCAGCAGTGGCCGAGGAAGTCACAGGTGTAGGGACTGTGGCTTTGTGTGCGTATGTTGACCAAAGGCGAATGGGGCAGGGCCACCACGTTTTTCAGGCGCTCCACGTTGGCGGCGATCTCAGGTTCCTTCTCTTTGGCAAAGTCCATCACGGAGGTGAGCTTGAAGAGCTTCTCGACATCGATGGGGCCGTCTTTGACAAATTCGCCGTTGAGGTGCATCAGTTGGAAGTCGGAGAGCGGAATCCCGCATCCGTGCAACACGTAATATTGAAGGGCAGCGTCATAATAGTAGGTGGGGCTGAGCCGCAGTGAGCTCTTCACCTCGATGGCTCTCCACCGGTCACCGTCGCGGACCAGGATATCGACCATGATTAAAGTGTCGTTGTATTGAAACACCGCCTCATACATCACCTTGACCTCTGGGTCGTCGAGGTTCTGCATCGTCTCTTGCACTTTCTTCGGAAACTGGGTGGGGTAGGTGGGACTCATGTTGATGCCGCCAGGATACCGCTGCTGCGCCAATATCCCGACATCGGAACCCCGTTTGAATATCGCCCGTTGCTCAATGCTGAGCTTGTCGCGCAGATAGGGATGTTTCTTGGTCATATACAGGGCTTTTTCGCATTGAAGC
>JAEEGK010015186.1_pt1 | contig 17109 bp, 12 predicted proteins | sample 8958771 | NCBI WGS metagenome assembly JAEEGK01 (sample SAMN16246547, study PRJNA631951) | gut metagenome | biome: gut microbiome; feature: rumen; material: SC-attached | host: Bos | place: Iran: Karaj | collected 2018-10
AAGATATATTAAAGTAAGGTAAAAAAACAGAATTTTTATTCAACTTTTTTTAAAATTGTTATTCCTTTTAAATATCCATTTTTTTTAAAAAAATTTTTTATTTATTTTACGTAAAACAATTGTTTTCACTATATTTTAAATTATTTTTTCAAGTTTTTTTTAAATTTCTATTATTTAAACTTTTAATTTTTGAAAAAAATTATTTTTTATTATTTAAATATTTTTTTAAAAATTATTATAATTTTAAAGACTTTTATTACCATTTTAAATATATAATAATTAATAATTAATGCTTATATAATTATTTTTTAAAATTCAAAAAAATAAATTAAACAATGGCAAACGTCAATTTATATTATGATGAAGAACAACAAGAAGATAATGAAATTAAATGTCCAAAATGTAGTTACTTTTTTTCTTCAATTAATAAACCTTATTTACTTCCATGTAATCATAATTTATGCCAAAATTGTATTAATTTAATAAATGATAAATATAATACTAAATGCCCAATTTGCCATATTTATTTTAATAAAAACTCAAAAAATAATTTTCAAGTTAATATTTCATTTTTAAATTTAGTTGAAAAAATATTAAAAAATAAAATAATTCTTTGTAAAAAATGTAATAGAATTTATTATTTTAAAGAACATTATGATTCATGTGAACAAAAATATTTTACAAATACAAATGAAGTTATAAAGGAAATAAAAAAAGTTTGTGAAGAATGTTTTATTTTAATAAAAAATGAAGATATGTATAGAAATATTTTAGAAAGAAATAAAAATAAAATTTATGATAAAATTAAAAACATAATAAATATAATTGATAATAAAAAAAAAAAAGAATTTATTGAATTTATAAATGATATTTTTAATAATATAGGTAATACAAATATAGAAAATAATAAGAAAGAATTAATTAAATTTATTGAAATATGCAAAAACAATGAAAAACTTTTTGACAATATAAATTTTAATGAAATAAATTCACTTTTATATAAAAATTCTCGTAAAATAAAAAGACAATTCAGTGAAAATAATAATAAAATAATTTTTAATACTAATGAAAATATAAAAAAAATAAAATCACCTTTAATTGAAAATAAATCAAATTCTATAATTAAAATATCAGTTAATAGAAATAGTAAAAAAGTTAATTTAAGAAATAAAAAACTTAAAAATAAATTGAATAGTAGTAGTGATACTGAAGAAGAAGATATAACATCGAATAATAGTTTTATTCATAATTTTCCAATATCAAAAATTCAATTAAAAAAACATTGTAATTCTCCTATTCAAGGGAATAATCATAAAAAACATTCAATGATTTTATTCAATGATTTATTAGATGAATTTAAATTAGAAAAAGCTCCTATTAATAAAATTATTATAGGTTTAAAAAATATGAAAATAATTAAAAAAGAAATTATTGATAATAAAAAAGTATTAAATAGTGAAAATAATACTAAAATAAAAAAAACATTCAATTTACATAATAAAATTAAATATAGAAATATTGAGATAGAAAATATTGATGAAAAATATAATAAAAGTGTAGAAAGAAAAATCCAAATTAAAGATATTTTAAAAATAGATAAACAATTAAAAGAAAATAGTAATCAAATAAATCAATTAAAAGAAAATAATAATAATTTAATAATAAAAAAAGAAATTGATGAAATTAAAGCAAAAATAAATGAACAAAATAATGATATTAAATTTCTTAGAAAATCAAATTCTTTAATATCAGAATTAAATAATCTTGATAATGAAAATGAAAAAAATGATAATGAAAATAATAATCAAATTCATATAATAAATAAAATTGTCAAAAATTTTAATATAGTAAAAGAAATTACAAATAAATTAAATAATTATTCAAAAGACTCTCAATATAAAATTACATCATTTAAAAACCAAATTACCAATAATTTACAAATTTTATCACCAAAAATAATATCAGATTATAATTTATTAATAGATGAATTAAATTATAATTTTCATCAAAGTTATAAAAGATATATAATTAATTTTATAGATAGTTCAAATTATTTATCTTTATATGATACTAGAACTTCTTTAACAAAAACAAAAAATTTTTATGAATCAATGATTAATTATTATATATCATTTAATCATTCAATATCAATTGAATTTGATGATAAAGATTTAATTTTTATTTCAGGTGGTATTAATTTAGAAAAATTTGAACCAAATGATATTTTATTATGTTTAAAATGGTCAAATCAAAAAGTAGAATTTATAGAAAAAATGACAATTAAAAGAGCATTTCATTCATCAATTTATTTTGAAGGAAATTTATATTTAATTGGTGGATTAGGTGAAAATCAAATTATATTAAATGAATGTGATATATTTAATATTAAAAAAAGAAAATGGAAAAAATTTCCTAAATTAAATATACCAAGACAAAATTCAACATTATGTATTTATAATAATTCATCTTTATATGTTATAAGAGGAACAAATGGAAAAGAAGTTCTTGATACAATTGAATATATAAATTTAAATAATTTAAATAATGGTTTTAATATTATTAAACCAAAAGATTTTGGTTTATGTTGGTTAGGTTGTGAATCTTCAATGGCAATTACAATTAATAAAAATCAAATTTTAATTTTTGGTGGAAAAGATAAATCAGGTAAATTATATCATCATAGTTTTTTTTATGATCCTATAAATAATTATATTTTTAGAGGAAAAGATATTAAAGTTAGTGCTTGCTTTAAATGTAATGGAACTATTTTTGATAATAAAGTTATTTCTATTGATTATAAAAATACTACTAATACTAAATATTGTGGTATTCATAAATATGATATTGAAATGAAAAAATGGTATTTTGAATAAAATTAAAAAATTAATTTTAAATTAGTTAATGGAATATATATTTTAATTTTTAATATTATTAATTATATTAAAATAAATTAAATAAATCTATTAAAATTTTTTTTTTAATTATTTATTAATTAATTAATTCAAAAATTAATTTTTTTTTCCGAAGTTGAACAAGTGTTCATGATATAAATACCAATAAACATTTTTTTTTTATTTAAAACTAAAACACAAATAAATAAAAATCAAAAATGAAATCATTGAATATATTAATAATAACAACCCTAATAACATTATCCCTTCAAATACACGAAGGAGAATTGTATGATGCAGGTCGTTCATCATTAATAAATCTAAATCCAAAAAATTTCAATACTCAAATAACAAATAATAGAAATAGAGAAGTGATATCATTTATTCATTTTTACTCTCCTGATGATGGAAAGAGTAATCAATTAAAAGAAGTTTTTTATGAAATAGATAAAGAATATGGAGGAATGTTTAAACTTGCTGGTTTAAATTGTAAATTATATCATGATTTATGTAGAAAACAAAATGTAATTGAATATCCTTCTTATATGATTTATCCTCCTTTACCTGCTCCTGTTATGAAATATGAAGGAAAAATTGAATCTAAACATATAATTAGTTATTTAGGAAAATTTATTGATAATAAATGTGTTGAATTAAATAATAATAATTTTGATGATTTTATCAATTCAAAAGCAAATATTCCTAAAGTTTTATTATTTATGGATAAAAAAAATATTCCTTTAATTTTCAAAAGTTTATCTTCTGTTTTTAATGTAAGAATAAAAATATATAATTTAATATTTTTTTTTTTTCATTAAAATGAAAAAAAAAAATAAAAAAAAATAGAAAAAAATTGATTTTGGAATTGTTCGTTCAGAAATGAGTGGAATAACATCAAAATATAAAGTAACATCATTTCCAAAAATAATGGCAATTGGAGTAGATAAAAAGAGAGATTTTTATGATGGAGAATTGAAATATAAACCAATATTTGATTTTTGTAACAGATATTCAGAAACATTTTTCGTTGTTGGTGAAGATAGAACACCAAGTGATGAACCAATGAAACCATGGATGAAAGAAAAGTTCCCAGAATATACTAAAGAATCAGCAAATGAAATTTGTTTTAATGTCGATCAAGCAATTTGTGTTGTTTTAGTAAATAAAGAAAAACCTGATTCAAAATTAGAAAATATTTTCCTAGAAATTCAAAATTGGTTAAATCCAAAAATTAATAGAGGAACTAAATATAAATTTGGTTGGATTAATTCAAATAGTCAAGATGGTATTATTAAAGGAATGGGACTTGAAAAAGGAAGTGGTCCTGTTTTAGTTTTAATTAATAGAGGCTCTAGGAAAAGATATCATGTTTATAATGGAGAATTAACTGAAGAAGGAATTCAAAAGTTGTTTGATTCTCTTGCTTCTGGTGATGTTAGATTTAAAGCTTTTTCAGGAAATAAAATTCCTGATTTAGAAAATTAAAGAGGAAAAAATAATAAATATTAATTAATATAAATATAAAGATTATATTTTATTTTAATTTTTATTTTATTTATTTTAAATTTTTTTTATTTTTTTTATTTTTTATTTTTTTATATATTAGAAATTTCCTTATCCTGATTTTAAAAAAATACTAATAAAAAATACCTAATTTGCCAGAAATAATAATAAAATATGACAATTAAAAATTATAAAAAATTCAAAATATAATTTTCCATAATAACATAAATTTATAAATTTGATTTTGAATATAATTCATAAAACAAACTATTTTTATTTTCAAGTAAAGTTTGTGGATCATCAAATTCAGCAATTTCACCTTTTTCAAGTACTAAAATTTTATCACTTTTAATAATAGTTTTAATCCTATGAGCAATAGTCATAACAGTAGAATTAGTAAGTAATTCATTAATAGCACTTTGAATAATTTTCTCAGTAGCAACATCAATACTTGCAGTTGCTTCATCCATAACAACAATTTTACTTTTTCTCAAAATTGCTCTTGTAATACAAATCAATTGTTTTTCCCCAATTGAAATATTAGTTCCATTTTCTTTAATAACCATATCAAGTCCTTGCATAGGATTATTAATTAAAGGATCATCACTTTCATTAACATATCTTTCACAAATATACCAAAAACCAATTTTTTGCATAACATCAGCAATTTCTTCTCTTGAATGTAAATTCAAAGGATCAATATTGAATTTTAAACTACCTTCCATTAAAGTTGGATCTTGTGGTATTATAGTAATACTTGCTCTTAATTTTGATAATCCTATTTCTGTTATATTAACATCATCTATAAATATTGTTCCTTCTAATGGTTCTAATATTCTAAAAAGACAAAGTGCTATTGTTGATTTTCCACTTCCAGTTCTACCAACTATACCAATTTTTTCTCCTCCTTCAATAGAAAAGCTTATATTTCTTAATACTATTTCAGTATCTGGTCTATATTTTACTGAGAAATTTCTAAATTCTATTTTACCTTCTGATGGCCAGTTTGTTAATGTTTCATCTATTGGCATATTATTTGGTAATTCACTTCTAATTGTTGTGTAATATAAACATCTTTCTTGTCCTGTCATATCATTTTCAAAATTTGATCTTGATACTAAATATCTTATTAAATCATCTTGTAATTGGATACAATATGTTAAGAGAATTGCAATTATTTGAACTTCAAAACTACTAAAATATAATGTGAAGATTATTAAAAAACATACAAAACAAAATGATAGTAAATCTAACATTAAACAAAACCATTGTGATGTTCCATTAATGAATATTCTTAATTTTAAAAATTCATCTACTCGACTTCGGAAATCTAATGTAAAATCATTTGCTAATCCATAAGCTCTAATTGTATCTCTTCCTGATATTGTTTCATTTAAAGAATTAATAACAGGAGAACGAACAATACCTTCTAATCTACTAAGTTCTCTTGAACAATTGAGATAAAATTGCATTGTAATTAAACCAAAAACTAATAAAATTGGAAGAAATATTAATGAATACCATTGGAAAATTGAACATATTATAATTTCTCCTAAGAAATTTACAATATATGTAGTTAAATTACCAAAAGACATTTGTGCTAAAACATCAATTTTAAATAAATCTTTTGATAAACGATTTAAAATTTGTCCTTTTGGAACTGTATCATGATATAAATTTATAGGTGCTCTAATTAAATGACTTACCATATCTCTATGTAAATTTCTAGAATTTCTAATTGAACCAGCTGAAATAAGTAATAATCTAAAATATGTAAATAAAGTACTTCCTAAACCTAAACCAGCATAAATTCCAAAATAATAAAAATCAAATTTTTTATTTTCTTTAGTCCAAAAAGCCAACCATAAATCACTTCCACCTTTCATAGCTTGCCATATAATTAAAAATAAAATTAATAAAATAGCAATAGGAGCACCACCAATAGCTCTAATATATAATAAATTAGCATTAGTTTTCAAAGATCCTGTAACTCTATCTTCTTCTCTAGTAATTCTTTTAACATTTTCTTTTTTTATTTTTTTTTGTTCTTCAATAACTTCTTCTTCTTCTTCTTTTCTTTCTTCTTCTTCATTAGATGAATTATCAGTATTATTTTCTCCTAAATCACTTCCACTTTTACTACGAGAACTTTTCCTTTTCAAAGTCATTGCAATCCAGAATTTTTGATGAGTAATTTCTTCAAATGTACCTTCCCAAGTAATTTTACCATCTTTCATATAAATAATTCTATCAGCATGATGAGCATATTGAATAGCATGAGTTACTAAAATTCTAGTTTTATATTTTAAATAATCACAAATACAATTATTAATAACATTTTTACCAACATTAGCATCAAGTGCACTAATAGGATCATCAAATAAATAAATATCACTATCTGCATATAATGCTCTTGCAATACTAATTCTTGCTTTTTGACCACCTGATAAATTAATTCCTTTTTCTCCAATTTCAGTTTGATCTCCTCCTTCTAAAATTTCTAAATCTGGTTTTAATTCTGATATTTCTAATATTTTATCATATTTTTCTTGTTCATATTCTTTATGAAATAAAATATTATTTCTTAATGTTGTATTTTGTATCCAAGCAACTTGACTTGTATATGATATACTTCCATTAACTATTAATTCACTTTGTTTTGATTCTCTATTTATTTGAAGGAGATTATTTAATATTGCATTTAATAATGTTGATTTACCTGAACCTACTTCTCCTATTATACATATAAATTCACCTTTTTTAACAAAGAGGTTTATATCATGGAGAATTATTGGTATTTTTTGATTGAGTAGTGATTTGGAACTTTGTGTTTCTGGTGATGTTGATATTTCTTCTATTTTTTTTTCTGAAGGTATTTCTGTGTTTTTTGCTCTTAGATTATCATCTTCTATTTGGTTTTCATCATTTTGGATTTCTTCTTCTTTTTTCTCTTCTTCATTTTTATCATCTTTATCTAATTGAATTTCGTCTTCTTTTTTTTCTTCTTCTTTTTTTTCTTCTTCTTTTTTATCTTCATTTTTATCATCTTCATTTTTATTTTCTATATTTTCATTATTTTCTTCTTTTTTTTCTTCATTTTCACCATTTTTAGTTTCTTCAATTTTCTTTTCTTCTTCTTTACCTTTTTTCTTCCCTTTATCTTTCTTTTTTTCCTCTTCTTCTTTTTTTTCAGCTTTCTTTCCCATACCCCAAGAAAAATCACAATTTTTAATAATAATATCAAATCCATTATTAATACTTTCTTCATCATTTTTAATTAAATTTTCTTCAATAATATCATCCTGAGCTAAAAATTTTTCAATTCTTTTCATTGAAATTAAAGAATCAAGTAAATTTGCATAAATCATAGCAATCATTCTAATTGGTTCTTGAATAGAAGATAAAATACCTAAACAAGTAAAAATATCTTCAACTCTTACTTCATTAGTAAAATAAACATAAGTACCAATTGATACTACTGCAGTTGCGACTGGAGAAAACCAAAGAAGAGTTCTATTTAAATTTTGAATTTGAAAAATTCGATTTGCTTCTTTTAATTCTTCTTCTCTTTTTTCATATATTTTATCTAAAAAATAATTTTCCCATGAATATAATTTTAATACTTTTAAATTAAATAATGTTTCAGTTGTTACTTTTAATCTATCATCAATTCTCTTTTGTCTTAATTTTTGATGTCTTTTAAATTTTCTCATTAATAAAAAATTAAGAAAGACAAAAAATATTAAAACTACTAAACCAAATATAAAATTCCATCCTAAAAATTTAAATAACATATAAGAATATGCAATAATCATAATAGGAATAGTAATTGCAGTAGGTGATTGCATCATTAACATAGTTAATTTATGAGAATCAACTTGTACAAAATTTAATATTTCTCCACTTTCTGCCATTTCTTTTGTACTTGAAGGACTAGATTTTAAAACTTTATCAAAAATTAAACAATTTAATTCAATACTAGATTTAAATCCTATAAAATTCATATATTCACTTAATTGTTTAGAAGCAAAAACTAAAATTAATTTACAACCTAGAAAACTAAAACCAATAATTTGTAAAAATTTAAAATCTCTTGTTATGGAATCATCATTAAATTGTTTAATATATAATCTAAATAAATTAATTGATAAAACATTTAATCCAGTTATAAAAAGTGCAAGTAATACAACTGAAATAACATAATTTAAATTTGCTCTTAATATTGTTTTAAATAAACTACATCTTCTTGCTGATTTATAATCTAATGTGTTATATACGTAATATGTTTTATTAATAAATGTTAGACTTGAATTAGTTCCTATTAATTTTCCTAAATGTTTTGAATTTAAATTTACTTTTTTTGCTAATTTTATCATTTTATATGCCCAATAATATATTAATCTTGAAAAATAATTTGCATTTGAGTAAAAATCTTTATTTTTGTTTATTTCTTCCATTTTTTTTGAAAATGCTATTCTTTTGTTTTTTTTTATCTCTTCTTCAGTTAAGGGTTTATTAATATTTTCTGATGATTGAATTTTTATAGGACTTATATTATCTTCATTTGATTTATTTGTTGAAATTTCTTCATCTGATTGTCCTATTAATTTTTTTTCGAATTCATCATCAGTTATATTTTCACTCTTTATTAAAGGTTCATTTCCTTTTCCATCTATTTTTTCTTCCATTTTTCAATATAATTATATTTTACTTAAATTCATTAAATATTAGAATATAAATATAATTGAAATATTATAATACTAATTTATAGTAATTATTTTCCTTATTTTTTTTTTTGATATTATATAATCATTTAATATTATTTATAAATTTATATATATTATTTTTCCATATATATGAAAATAATAAACTTAATGTATTAATTTTTTATTATATATTATAAATTGTATTATCAATGAAATAATCATTTAATATATAATAAATTTACATTTTTATTTATTATCTCTATTAATTATTTTATAAAATTTTTAATAAAATAATAACAAAAAATTCTAGAAGGAAAAAAAATATTTTCTAAATATGTTCCATCACTTAAAAAAAAATTATAAATAAAACTAAAAAGCCCAAAAAATTAAAAAATGGATTCTGGTAACAACAGTTTAAGATGTATTTCAAAGACATTTAAATGTCCCCTTTGTCTCCTTGGATTTAAGAAATTAGTCCCTATTTCTGAAACAGTAGCTGAATGTCCAAAATGTGGTCATAAACATTGTTCAGAATTAATTAACAGTGAATTTAATAGGGAAAGTGTAGATAAAACATATAGAATACCAATGAATCAACTCCCACATGAATTTAAACAACAATTTCATCCAAAAACTGATTTATATGATAGATCAGCAAATAATTTATATGGAGATTCTAGAAGAGGAATTCCACAAAGTAATTTTCAAAATCCAAATGTTAATAATCCTAATATTCAAAATCAAAATAATCAAAATAATCGAAATAATCAAAATACTCAAAATCAAAATAGTCAAAATCAAAATAATCAAAATCAAAATAATCAAAATAATCAACATCCATTTATTCAATTTTTCATTCCATTTAACGTATCTCCTTTTGCAGGAAGTGTAAATCGTGCTCCATTTGATTTTAGTGTATTTAATGGTCCAATAGGTCATGAAACATTTGAAAATCCTTCAACTAATTTTTTCCTAGACAATTTCGCATCAAATTTCATATCAAATTTTATAAATCCAATGACAAGAATAGTATTTATAAACTCAATGCAAAATCAACATCAGGGAAATCCACCAGCAGCAAAAACATCATTAGAAAAATTAAAGCATTTTAACATGGAAAAAAAATATTGTAAAAAAGATGAGAAAGATCCATCAAAAATAGAATATCCAACATGTTCAATTTGTTTAATGGATATAAATGATGGTCAAAAAACAATTTTATTACCATGTGGTCATATGTTTCATGATGAATGTGTTACTAAATGGTTAAATATTCATAATACTTGTCCTTTATGTAGATTTGAATTACCAACTGATGATCCTGAATATGAGAGAAAGAGAAGTCAAAGAAATACACAAAGGAATGAAAATATTTCTAGGAATCCTAATGTTAGAACTGCTGATTTAAATAATCCTGGAAATTTAAATGAACATAATAATCAAGGGAATCATACTAATATTAATATTCAAGGAGAAAGTGCTTTTAATTAATTTATATTTTTTATTTAAGCTATTTTTTTTATATAATATTTTATATATTTAATTATTTATTTATTTAAAAATTTTTTTTTTTTTTAAATTTTTTTTGTTACATTTTGTTTTTGTTTTTATTTGTTTTCTTCGAGAAATTGGGATATTATATCGTTTTCAAAAGTTATATTTTCTATTTGTATTTTTAAATTTTCATTTTCTAAAAGAAGTTTTGAAATTTCCTCTTCTTTAGAATTAAATATATCAGTATAAGCTTTTTCATCAGGATTTTCTGATTTTAAAGCAAGGTAATTAGATAAATTATATTTAATTTCATCAATTAACATAATAATTTCTTTACTTTTTTGTCTAACAACATTTTTAAAATTATTAATATAACTTTGAATTTCACTAACATTTAAATTATAAGTACAAGATTTAATAACATCACTTAATTCTTCAATTAAATTTTTAATTTCTTGTGTTTGTTGAATTAATTCATTTTGATTTTCAACATTAGGAGTTAATTTAGAAATATTTGTATCAATTATATTTTTATAACTTTCAATTTTATGTAAAAAATCATCTTGCATTGTTAATATCATTTCTAAATTTTCATCAATTTGAATATTATCTAAATTTTTTTCCATCTCATCTAAAAATTTAATTACCTTTTGAAAATAATCAAAGAAAGAATCACCATCAATTAAATTATAACTATTATTATTAGTATAATATTCATTTAAGAAATTTTCATAATTTTTTTGTTCTCTAATTATATTCATTTTAATATTATTTAAATCAGTTTCATTTGAAATTTTTAATGTTATTTTTTCACCAAAATCAGTCCTTTCTAAAAATAATTTTAATCCATCTTTTTCTTTTACTTTAATATATTTTATATGTACTCTAATATCTTCAACTGTTTTATTTTGTTCTTCATCTTTCCAAAGTGAAAATTCAAAATTTTTAATTTTTAATAATCTTCTCTCATTTTTAAAAAAAGAAATAACTAAATCAACTTGAACTTCCATAAAAATTTATTTTCTAAATAAAAAAAAAAAATACATTATATAAATTATTAATAAAAAAAAAAATAATTCATAAAAAAATAACTTAAAATAAAAAAGTAAAAAACAAAAAATAAAAAAATGTCAGCAGAAGAAGCATCAAAAGAAAATCCTCCAAATGAATCAAAAGAAACCCAAAATGAAAAATCAGAAAAGAAAGTATACGATCCAACAAAGGATCCATTTTACAATCCAGAAGTATTAACAAAAGTAAACGTAAACATAAATTCATCAGTATCAAAGCAAATGTACACAATACCAAAAGCAATACGTTTCAAATATTCAAAAGCAGCAACAGACAATATATACAATCTTCCATCAGTAATGGATAAACGTCAAGCATCAATAGGTTATGGTGGTAAGACAGATTTTACAAAAGGAGGTTTAAATGGTAAAACAGATTCAATATATAATATTCAAAGAGAATTTGATAATAGAAGATATGGAAATAGTCTTCTTGAAAATACACCAAAATATACTTTTGGTACTGGAAGAGAAAATATGATTATTCCAAGTCAAAAAATTAATAATTATCCTGGTCCTAGTCAATATAATCCTTATAAATCTTTTGGTGATGATGCTTATAAATATTCTATGAGAGGAAAATATGATAGTAAAAATAAATTTGTTACTCCTGGTCCTGGTTCTTATAAACAAATGGGAATTAATTCTGAAGGAAAATATCCTTCTAGTGAATTAACTAATTCTGTACAGAATAGATTTTCTGGAAGTGAAAGATTTAAATATGCTTATAATAAATATCCTGGTCCTGGTGCTTATAAAAGTAATTTTATGATTAATGGTAATGGGATTGTTTTTAATAGTAGATATGCTAGTAATGTTGGAAAAAGTATTAGTGGGAGATTTAATTATAAAAGTGGTGAAGTTACACCTGGTCCTGGAGCTTATGAATTTTTCTCAGATTTTGAAGGATTTAATAAGAAAAGATATAATATTAAGAAAGAAAATAAGAAGAATAGTGAAGGGGATTATATGGAAAAGGAGGAGAAGGAGAAAAAGAAAAAAAATCCTGATTATTAAATTTTTGTTTATGTTAATTTTAGAAAAAAAAAATAAAAAATTTTTTTATTCTTTTTTTTATAAAACTCAAAATGATATTTAATAATATAAAATAACAATTAATAAATAATAATAATAAAATATATATGTTATTATATATGTAATTAAAAATATTAATTAATTGTTTAATTCACTGATAAATATATATCATCATTTATTACAATATTTTTAATATCATTTGAATTAATATTATTAAAATTTGTATATATTTGAATTGTGTTTCTATTTTCAATATTTCTTTCTACTTTTTCACTTAATCTACAACAATTTAATTCAATAATTTCAGTAAAAATACAATTTACAATTAATAACAGAATAAAAGAACTAATTGAAAAAATAAGTTGTAAACCACAAAATTTTTGTTTAATAAAAGAAATTATATTTATTATTAATTCATAAAAGATAAAAATGATTCCATAATGAACTGGAGAAAAATTGCAAACTATATAAGTTCTAATAAGATTAAAAAATAGTAAAACAATACAAGTTATAATAGAAAAAATGATATAAAATTTTCCATTAACAAAAAGATTAAAATCAATTAAAAAGTATTTTGTGGAATTATAATAAAATTTAATAACCTCTATAATTAATACTATAGCTATACCAAAAATTCCTTCAATGAACATTAATCCATAGTAAGAAATAAAATAATCATTATTTAAATATTTTTCAAAACATAATTGTAAACATTGACACATTTCTCTTAAAAATCCAAATGATATTATTTTTAAATATTCTTGAAAACTTTTTTTTTCTCTTGAAATAAAACAAGAAAAAAGTTCAATAGGGAAAATAATAATCATTATTAATAATGATAAATAATGATGAGAATAAAATTTATCTTTAAAAAAAAGTTTTCTTGAAAAAAAAGAACAAAAAGTAAATATACTTATTATTTTTAAATGTTCATATTTATAAAAATGATTAACATTTTCAGAAACTTTAGAATTATAAAATAAATCAAAAAAAGAACAAATTAATAATAAAATTAATACATAAATAATTTGTTTCCCTGAAACTCTAGAATTTTTAAAATTAATGAATCCATGAATATCATTTCTAGAATAAATTATTTTTTCTTTTAGTTTTTTTTCTTCTTTTGAAAAGCAATTTTTAATTAAATAAACTAAAAAGGTTAAAAATTCTCCAAAATACATTAAAATATTTGTATAATTTTGATTTTTTTCAAAAATTTCTCCATTTGTTTTAACTTTATCATCTTCAATAATAGTTTTTTCAATTAATAAAAATACAACAGCACAGGGAATTAAATATAATTCTTTTTTAAAATTTAAAGATAATAAGGAGACCATAAATTTCTTTATATAAAAAGAATTAATGAGTCGAAATAATAATTTACAAATATTTATTTTATAAAATAAAAATAATAAAAATCAAAGAAATAAAATAATAAAAAATCAATATATAAAAAAATATATTTTTAACAATAACAATTTCTATTATTATCACTAGAATTTTCTTCATTAATAACAAAATGTTCAACTGTTTTTCTTTCTTTTAATTCAATTTTTCCTTCATTAACTTTTTGTAAAATATTTTTAGCAACTTTCATAAAAGCTTCATTAATATTTTCTCCAGTAATAGCAGAACATTCAAAATAATTACAATTATTATCTTGTGAAAATCTTGCACCTTCATTAAATCTAATACATCTTTCTTCATTTAAATCACTTTTATTTCCAATAACACAAATAACACAATTTTCTTTTGTCATTGAAATAGAATCATTTAACCAACTTGATAAATGTTGAAAAGAATCAGCACTAAAAAAATTTTAAATTTAAAATTGTATTTTTTTTAATTTAAAAATAATAAAATTTTTTTTTACTTTGTTAAATCAAAAACAATTATTACACCAACTGCATTTTTATAATAACTTTTTGTTACACTTTTATATCTTTCTTGTCCTGCAGTGTCCCATAATTGAAGAAGTAAATCTTGATCACCTATTGTTATTTTTTTTGAACTGTATTCTACATTTACTGTTTGTTTTGGATTCTTTTTAACTATATTTTTTTATTATATATTATTTTATTTTTTTTCTAACATTTGTTAAAAATGAAATAATGAAGTAATGATGTTTTTCCTACTCCTGCATCACCGATTATTATGAATTTTAAATTCATTATTTCTTTTTTGGGATTTGAAAAATTTTCTTCTGACATTATTATAAATAATAATAATAAAATATAGAATTAATTTTTTTTTAATTTGTTATTTTGTTGTTTTTTTATTTTATTTTATTATTAAATTTTTAATTAATGTCGGTTTTTATTAATTTGAACTATTTATGATAATCAAATTAAAATTGATATTTTATATTAAAATTAAATTAAAAAAAATTAAAAAGTTGTTTTACCTTAGTATATTAAATTATAAGAGTATATTAAATAATAAATTAATATTTCTCAAAAAAGTTTTGTATATATTAATTATCTTGAAGAAGATTAATAAAAACTTGATTAAGCCAAATAAAAATTAACTTAATACTTGATTAATCATTAATCTTTCTTCTGTTAATTGCTTCAAGAATTCTTCAAAACTAAAAAATTCTTTATTAACTTCTCTTATATCATCTGCATTATTTACATAACATTTTAGATAATTCATTACACTAAATAAATCTACATCATTTTTATCAAAATAAAATGAATTAATTAATATTCCATTATTTAATTGGTTCGCAAATGAATACATAGAATTATCAACTAATACAACATTTTTTAAATCAATACCTTTTAAAATTCTTAAATCTTTAATACTAATATTATTAAATTGAATACAATTATCTCTATATAATCTGAATTTAATATAATTTTTATTTGGATCAATATAATCTATAATTGCATCAGCATAATTTTTATATGACGCAGTAAAAATTCCTATTGTAAAATCTTTTGATAATTCTTTTAAAAATATATTTAAACCATTTCTAATAAAAATTCCAACTGATATTATTTCATTTTCATCTTCAAATGATATTATTTTATCATATTTAATTGTAGTATTATTTACATATTCATTATTAAAATCTGCATGAATTAAAGTTTCATCTAAATCAAGTAAAAGTATTTTTTTTTTTGAATTTTTTAAAAGAGAAATCTCTTCATTAGGATAATTTTTATATAAAGAAGGATTATTTAATATATTTTCAAAATTAACTTTTTTTAAATGTGATATTTCAGATAATGTCATTGCAACATAATTATGATAATTTCCTGCATAATTTTCAGAAGAATTAATTGGAATAAAATTTATATTTGAAATTTCATTATCTATAAATTCATTGTCATTTAATTTTAATTTTTTATCTGGAAATTTTATTTCTTTTTCCATTAAATCAGAATTCTCAATATTTAAAATTTTTTCATTAGATGAGACATTATCTAAAAAATTACTCATTTATAATATAAAATAATAATTTAACTTCATTTTATTTATTTTTTTTATATTTATTATAAAATTATCATTAATTATAATAAAGTAAAAAGAAGTTTTATTCATTTTTTATATAATTATATTATGAATTAATATTTTAATTTTTTTAAAATCAAAAAATAAAAAAATTATTTGAATTATAAAATATTTTTTTAATTTAAAGGAATATGATATTTTTCATAATATTCTTTTAATTCATTTTTTTTTAAACTATCAATAAGTTTTTTAATCCCAGGAGAATATTTACTTAAAACATCTTCATCTTTAATAAGAAAACAAAATTCATCAATCATTACTCCTAAATAAAAATCAGCAACAGAAATTTCATTTCCTAAAAAATATTTATTACTTCCTAAATCAATATATCTTTTTTCAAATTTCTGAAGATATAAAATTAGTTTATCTTTAAAAGTTTTATATTCTTCTTCATTATTTTCTTTAAATTTAATTTTTCTATATAAAAAAGTAAAATCATCTCTACATGCAAGTAATGATTCAACTTGATATTGTAAATCAATATCTTTTGGATATAAATTTAATTGTCTTGAAAGATATAAACAAATTGCAAATGTTTGAGTCATTTTTTTATTATTTACTTCTAAAAGTGGTAATTGTTGAAATTCAAAATTTTGCTTTTTATTTGGCCATTCTTCCATTGTTATTAATATATTTTCAAATGGAATTTTTTTATAACATAACATTGCTCTAATTAATCCAACTCTACCATTCATATTGAAATATGTTAATTTGATGTTTTCCATTTTTTTATACTAAATTTACACTTTTAAAATTTTGTATTAACTAAATTAATTAATTTTAATAAAAATTTATTTTTATAAAATTAATTTAATTGTTGTAATGTTAATAAATTAAAATATATATTAAAAAAAATAAAATTAATTTTTATATCCTCTAATATATTTAAAC
>JAEEGK010015187.1_pt1 | contig 17109 bp, 13 predicted proteins | sample 8958771 | NCBI WGS metagenome assembly JAEEGK01 (sample SAMN16246547, study PRJNA631951) | gut metagenome | biome: gut microbiome; feature: rumen; material: SC-attached | host: Bos | place: Iran: Karaj | collected 2018-10
GAATCTGGAGTGAGATTGATAAAGCTATAAATAAATTGATTGAATATTTATAAAATAAAAAATATTTTTATTTTCTTTTTTCATAAAATTAGAAAATAGATAAAATTTTGAAAATTTTTATGATGATATATTATTATTTAAAAATTTTTATTTTTAAATTTTAGTTTATATTTAATATTCTTAATAGTTTTTTTAGACGTATTTTGAAGGTTGATAATTCAAATAAAATTATTGTTCAGCATTGTTTAACAGATAGAAAATCTTGAACTTTAGAATTAGCAAAAAAATATAAACAACTTTATGGAATTGAATTTTATGCTTCTTCTTGAAAATTGTTCTTCAAAAAGATTTATATTCTTTCAGAGGAGAATCAAAGCAAATTATTAAATGATTATAATTGCTATAAAAAAGAAAATCTTTCTAAAAGTTAATTTTTTTATCAACATAGTTTAAGTTTCTCTACTTTTACTTTTGTAGATAAAACTATGATTTATAAATTTGTTGATGCCATAAAAAAATATAGTATTATAAAGATGAATGAATGAATATTGTAAAAATAATGGATATTTTATTAATAATAACTAAGTTTAAATAAATCAATTATTAAAAAAAAATTAATTTATTATTTTGTAATGTACTTTTATTTATTTATTTCTATAAATTTATAAGGCATTTTTTTTAATTGGAATATTGGAGATTGCCCAAATCCATTAAACAATTCAATTAATTTTTTTTAAATTTGTTAAAATTTATTAACTAATTTTATTATTTAAATGTTTTAGGAACCATATTAAAAAATTTATAGCATTTACCTTCCATTCTACTTGATTTTTAGATTTAATTTCATGAAAAAGATCAAAGTCTGATTTTTATATCATAACCACTACTAAAAAATATTATATCTATATACTTTTTATATTATTTATATAAAATTTAAATAAAATTATAATATATGAATTCAATACTTAAATTTTTTCTCACAAATGATAAATTATTATTATTTTATGTTTCAGTTTTTGTAATGAAACCTTTTTGTTTATATTTTTTATTTTATTTAATAATTTTTCTTTTTTAATAATATCATTTTTTTATTTTTTAAATTTATTTTTTATAAGGATAAGCATCTATTAAAAAATTGAGAACTTCAATTGATTCTCCACTATTAATTCTTGCAGAATTTTCATTTACTTTTGCCCATATTTTTTCTAATAACATAATCCAAATTTCAGTAGAATGTGTTGAAGGAAAAACTATATTTTAAAACTTTTATTATAATATGATGGATATAATACTAATATTTTCCTATTTTTTTAATTAATGCTTTTCAGAAATAAGTTTTTCAATATAAGGAGGTGTAATAAATAAATTAGTAAATTTTTGATTTCCAAAATCAAAATTATTTTTTTCTTCATCAAGAATACAATTTTTAGAAATAAAAATTTGAATAGGAATAATAATATCATTATCTAAATCAAATTCATTATGAGTCATATCTTCAGGTAAAATAACTTCAAAAGGGCAATTACACATACTTTTTAATTTTAAAGTTTCTTGAAAAGGAATTAAAGGATCACTTTGTCCATGAATAAACATAATAGGACAAGTAACATTTTTAATATAATCAATAGATAAAAATCTCTCTTTAATTAAAACATTTAATGGACCAACTAAATTATGAGCAACAGCTTTAATAGAAGAAAAACCACTTATAACAAATAAAGCATTTGGTTTTCTTTTAGAAGCTAAATAAATTGCTGGTGATGTTCCAATTGATCTTCCTAAAATAAAAATATTATGATTATTAATATTAAATTTTCCTTTTATAAAATCATATATTAATAAAGTATTTTCTAATACAATATCTGAATTTTTTGAATTTGATTTATAAATTGAGTAACCTGGATATTCAATTATTATTATATTCATATATAATTTCTGACGAAGTTTATCTCCTAATATTCTAGCTCCAAATATATCTTCTGCGTTACCATGGAAAAGTAATAAAAAATTTTTTGATTTTTTATTACTTTTATCTTGAAGGAATATACATGGGATATATTCAGGTTTGTCATTTATATATTTTATACGAGGAATATATATTAATTCATCTTGGAAATTATTCGCTTCTGACATTTTAAATTTTGGTGATGGAAATAATATTCCATTAAACTCCATATATATTTTAAAAAATATAAAAAAATAAAAAAAATATTTTTTTTAATATTACTTTTTTTAATTTTTTTTAAATTATGATAATAAATTAGAAATAAAAAAATAAAAAATAATTAAAAAATAATTTTTAAAATCAATAACCCCTTATAAAAAATTAAAAATTAAAAATGGAAGACGAAATTGAACAAAAGCCAGAAGTAAAGCAATTAAACCTAATGGCAATAATAGGTTTTTCAGGTAAAGTTCCAGATGGTTTAATCCTTCACCCTGACAATGAAACATTAATCTTTCCAATAGGATCTCAAATAATAATTAGAAATGTATTATCACGTCAAGACTCCTTTTTAAGAGGACATGACAATGACATTTCAACAATGGCACTTTCTAAATCGGGAAGATACCTTGCAAGTGGTCAGAGAACTTACAGTGGATTCAAAGCTGATATTATAATTTGGGATTTAACTACACTTTCTTTAATTCATAGATTTTCTATTCATAAAGTTGTTATTCAATCACTTGATTTTTCTTTTAATGATAAATATCTTGTTTCTATTGGAGGAAGAGATGATAATAATTTAATTGTATGGGATGTTCAAACTGGAAAAGCATTAAGTGGTGCTACTGCAGGAACTGCTTTTGTTAGACAAGTTAAATTTTTTAATCAACATGATAGTATGTTTGTTACTTGTCAAGATTATGGAATTCGTATTTGGACTGTTGATTATGAAATTAAGAAAATGACTCATATTGATGTTAATTTTGGAAATTTAAAAAGGGTTTTATTATGTTTTGTTGTTGATCAATTAGATAAATTTGCTTATTTTGGTACTCAAAGTGGTGATATTTTAGAAGTTGATTTAACAAATGCAATTTATAAAAGAATTGGTCCTGTTAAAAAATTATTCTCACAAGGTGTTATTACTATTAAAATGTTACCTAATAGTGATTTATTAGTTGGAGGTGGTGATGGTACAATTGCTAAAATAGGTTTTAATGATTTTAGAATAAAAAATGAAGGTAAATTATTAGGAGGAGTTACATCAATGACTTTAACTGCAGAAGCTTCTTTTATGTTTGTAGGAACTAATCAATCAAATATTTATTGGGTTGAAACATCATCATTAAAATCAGAAATAAGAAACACATGTCATTGTGATGCAATAAATGATATACAATTTCCATATCAATATAGTGGAGTATTTGGAACATGTGGTAAAGAAAATATTCGTATATGGAATAGTGAAACACGTCAAGAACATCTTAGAATCCATGTTCCAAATCTTGAATGTTACTGTTTTGGTTTTATGAGAAATGGTAAATCAATATATAGTGGATGGCATGATGGAAAAATAAGAACATTCCTTCCTCAAAGTGGACGTCTTCTCTATTGTATTAATGAAGCACATACAAATGGAGTAACTGCAATTGCAAGTACAAGTGATTGTTCTAAAATAGTATCTGGTGGAATGAATGGTGAAATTAGAGTATGGAGAATAGGTTATCAAAGTCAAGTAATGGCAGCTTCTCTTAAAGAACATAGAGGAAGAGTTTGGAGTATAATTATTAATAGTATTGATGATAGAGCTATTTCAGCTTCTGCTGATGGTTCTTGTATTATTTGGGATATAAGAGCTTATGTTAGAACTTGTTGTATGTTTGAAGTTACTATGTTTAAAGAAATTGCACTTCATCCTGATCAAAGTCAAGTTCTTACTGTTGGAAATGATAAGAAAATTACTTATTGGGAAGCTGTTGATGGTGTTGAAGTTAGAATGGTTGATGCTAGTGATGGAGAAATTAATTGTATTGATATTAATAAAAGTGGAGAATATTTTATTACTGCAGGTGAAGATAAAATTTTAAAAGTTTGGGAATATGATACAGCTGATAATTTATTTGTTGGTTTAGGACATTCTGGTACTATTAATAGAGCTAAAATTGCTCCTAGTCAAGATTTTATTGTTAGTGTTGGAGCTGATGGAAGTATTTTATTCTTTGAAACACCTGTTGAAATGAGAATGGCAAAAAAAGATATGAATAAACCATAAGAGATGTTTTTTTTTTAAGGATTTTTTAAAAATGAAATTAAATAAATTTAAGTTTTGGCTTTTTTAAAATTTTTTTTTGTATTTTAATTTTTCATATGATATTTAAAATTCAATAAATTAAAATAATTTCATTTTTACTTCCTTAATATAACCTTCATATTCTTTATACATTTGGCTTTTTGTTGATAATGCTTTTTCAATTTCTACTTTATTTTTTTTATTAAATAAATCAATACATTTAGTACATAAATCAATATAATATTGAAAAATTCTCATTTCTCCAATTCTCATAATACAACAATTAAATTCATTAAAATTCATATTATTTCTATTTTTTTTAAGTAAATCTTCTTCATCACTTAAACTTCTTTGATAATTTGAAATTTCTTTTTCCATAATTTTTTTAACTTTTGTAAGCATACTTATTTCATTATCTATATTAATAGGAGCATTATGTTTAACTCCTTTAATATTATCTTTATATTCCATTAATCTAATCCAAGAAAAAAATAATAAACTTTGTTCTTCTCTGCAATTTTTAACAAGAGTAAATTTTTTAGAAGAACCTAAAACTTTAACTTTATCTTTATATAAAGGATCATTATTATCTAAAGTTAAAACAATTTTAATTTCATCATCTTCATTATCTTCAATAGTAAAACCATAATTTAATAAAAATCTAGCATTACATTTTCTACCATAACTATCAAAAACTTCCATTTCAGGACCCATATCTTCAATAGAAGAAACAACAAAAGCATTTTGATCATCTTCATAAGCCCAATGAGTAGTTCTTGGTCTTCTATGATTAAATAAATCAGCAAAAGGTGCAATAATATCATTTTTTTTACCTTTCATAGTAACACCAAAAATTCTACTTGAAACGACTTCTCTAAATTTACAAAAAGTTGAATATGGATATTGTTTAAATCCAGGATATTTTTCACATATCCAATCATAATCTTGTTTTATTTCTTGTTTTTTATCTGTTACAATTTTATGAAATTGAGTCCCTTCTAATAATTTCATTTCATCATCAGTATAAAATATTGGAAAAGAAGAATATGAAGATGGTAAAAATGGAAAATAAAATGCCCATTTACTATCTTTTCCTTTTTTTTGTTCTTGTAATAAATATGCTGTTAATAAACAATGATGAGGAGAATTTAATTTTTTTTTTAAAGGTTCATCAAAATATTTTCCAATTTCACTATTTTGAGCTCCATCTAAAGTAATTAATAAATCATCAGGTACTCTTATTAAAGTTTCATTTTCTTTTATATTATCAGATGATAATATACATCTCATCCAATCACTTTCCCATTTAACATGTATTTTATTTATATATATACCACCATTATATATTACTTTCATATAATTTATAAATGCATCATATTGAGAATATTTTTTACGATTTTCTTCATCTTCTTTTTTTTTATTTTGAATCATATTTTCTATTTTTTTATTTTCTTCTGATGATGATGAAATTTCATTTGATATTTTTAATTCTTTTTCTGCATTATCATTGTCAAACATATTTAAATAACATTTTGATGCTATTTGATGAGGTTCTAATTCTTTTTTGCTTTTTTTTTTGTTTTCTTCTATACATTTTTTGGCATCTTGCAATGATGAATAAAAATCATTTATTTCATAATTTATTTTTGAACGTAATAAATAAAAATCATAATCTTTTTCATTTACATTTTCTATTATTTTTAATGCTTCGTCAAATTTTGATTTTGAAAATTTATCCTTTGCTGATTTATAATCTCTTTCATTTATTGACATTGTTTTATTTTTTAAATGTAAAAATATTAAATAAAAGAATTAAAAGTTATTTATTTATATTATAATTTAATTTTTAATAAATATTAAATTAGAAAAATAATTAATTTTTCTTTATCTAAAAAATGGAGACATCAAATCCAGATTTAGTAAAAATAAAATCATTAATAGATTCATGTGAATATAATCAAGCACAAAAAATATTAGAAAATCTTTATAAATCAAATGAAAATAATATAGAAATAATAGATTTATTATCAGATGTATATTTTAATCAAGATAATTTAGAATCAGCAAAAAAATTAATAAAAAAAAGTATAAAATTATCACCAAATACAAACCCAGAAAAATATATGACATATGGTCAAATAATAAATAATTCAGAAGAATCAGTTAAATGTTACAATTATGCAATTTCTTTATTTAAACAACAATTAAATGAAAATCCAAATAATAATGATTTAAAAGAATCAATTGCAAGTGGTTTAGCATCAATTGCTTCATTGTATATGACAACTGATTTATGTGATAAACCGAATGCAGAAGAAATATGTGAAAATTCAATTAGAGAAGGATTAAATATTAGTAATAATAATATTGATATTTTATTACAATTATCTAATTTGAGAATTTTAAGAAAAAGAGATGAAGAAGCAAAAAATGCTTTAAATAAAATTATGAATGAAATTAATATTATTGATATTACTGATGAGAAATTTCCTGATCATGATGTTTTATTAAATATTGCTAATAATTATGCTGAAATTAATATGTATCCTGAAGCTATTAAAATTTTAAATATTTTAGTTAAGATTGATGATGAAGATTTAAATTGTTGGTATTTAATTGCTTTTGATAATTATCAAATCCATAATTTTAAAGAAGCTTATGATATTGTTTTGAAAATTTTTGATATTTATAATGCAAATCCTAATAAATTTAATGAATTATATGATGTTATTTCTGCTAGTCAAGAATTAAAAAATAATTTAGAACAAAGAAAAGATAATTTAATTAATGAAAATGAGGAAATATTGAAAAATAATAATGAAGATGATAAAAGTGATGAAGATGAAGAAATGGATAATTGAAATATTTTTTTATATTATAAAATTAATATTATATTTATTTATTTTAAAATAAAAAATAAAAATATAATAAAGTATATTTATTATGAGTTAATATTTGTAAAATTTCTTTTTGAAAATTGAAATTTATATTTCATTTAAGATTTTTTTATTTTTGTATTTAATAAGAGTGTAATCTTTTTTTTTTTAAAAATTAATATAAATAATTCAAAAAAAAAATATCTTTGTGATTAAAAAAAAGAAAAGAAAATTTTTAAATTAAAAATCAAAAATTTTTTATTAAATGAAACCATTACTTCAAATTAATTTTAATTTGAAATAATATTCCAAAAGAAAAACATTAAAAAAAGATATTTCATATAAACAAAAAAAAAAAATATCAATAAATCAAAAAAAAGAATAAAAAAGCAAAAAAAATTATAAAAAAAAAAATTAAATCATTATTTTTAATAGATATATAAAAAAAAATTAAAAAAAATCAAAAAATGAGTTCTGACAAAAGTACAATAATATATTGTCAAGAATCAAAAATATATAAACCAAAACCAAGAAAAGTACATTCATACATTTCAAGAAGAGTATTTAATCCCAGAGACTCATTTATTCAATGTCCCTTTTCTTCATGTGATGAGTTAAAAAGTAAGATTTCAAAAAATGAAGAATTACTTTTTAAATCAAGTAGCATTGATGATATTGAAAAAGATTTTAGTTGTTTAAAAGAAGAAAGAGAAAAAATGAAAAATGAAAATTCTTATTTAAGAGATTCTACTTCAATAAAGACTAATTGCTCTGAAGATGAACAAATTGTTTATGTTGAAATTGTTAGACCTGAAAATCCTTTTTATAAAAATTTTGATTAATAGTATTAATATTTTATTGGGTTTTATTATATGTAAATTTTTGTTAATATTAATTCTGGATTTAATGAGGTGAGTTTTTTTATTTAAAAAACACAAAACTTTTTCATCAAAGGGACAACAATTTTTTATATTATATTTATATAAATTGTAAAGTAAATGGATATTTTTAAAATTATTATTTATTATTTCATTTTATTTTTTTAAAAACTTAAAAAAATATTTTGAAAATGATAATATTTCATTTATATTAATCAATAATTTCCTTTCATATAAAATAATATTCATATTTCATATCCAAAAAAAAATTTTCAATATTAACTTTAAAATGATACATCATAAAATTGACAAAAAAATTATTAATATACATAAACATGAAAAAAAAAAATATATTATAATAAAATCATAAAATTTATAAAAATAAAATTTAATAAAAAACTCCAAAAAAAAAAAAAAAAATTCAAAAAGTAAAAAAATAAATTAAAAAAAAAATGTTACCAAACTACCCATCATCTCAACTTTCTCTAGGACATTACATATTATTTTCAAATAATCGTTTAGGAAGTGGTGCATTTGGTGACGTATATCGTGGTCAAAATATAATAAACAACCAAAAAATAGCAATAAAATGTGAAAATAAAAATACACGTCATCCTCAACTTCAATATGAAACAGGAGTACTTCAATATCTTCAAGGAGGAAAAGGAATTCCAATTTTTTATGAATTTATCCCAAGTCAAAAATATAATTTTATGATATTTGAATTACTTGGTCCTTCATTAGAATCACTTTTTGATTCTTGTTCTAGAAAATTTTCTTTAAAAACTATTTTATTATTAGGTGAACAAATGTTATCAAGAGTTAAATTTTTACATTTAAGACATTTAATTCATCGTGATATTAAACCAGATAATTTTTTAATGGGAATTAATGATAAAAAAAAAATTGTTTATATTATTGATTTTGGTCTTGCTAAAAGATTCAGAAATAAAAAAACTGGATTACATTTACCTTATAAAGATGGTAAAAGTTTAACTGGAACTGTAAGATATGCTTCAATTTATACTCATTTAGGTATTGAACAAAGTAGAAGAGATGATTTAGAATCTTTAGCTTATTCTCTTATTTATTTTTCTAATGGATTTTTACCTTGGCAAGGATTAAGAGTTAAGAATAAAGAAGAAAAATATAATAGAATTTTAGAAAAAAAAATTAATACTAAAGTTGAAGATATTTGTAAAGATTTACCTAAAGAATTTATTACTTTTTTACAATATGTTAGAAGCTTACAATATGAAGAAAAACCTGATTATGATTATTTAAAAAAGTTAATTGAAATTATGGGAGAAAAAAATGGAGTTATTTGGGATTTTGGGTTTGATTTTAATGATAAAGTTGAAAAATGGGAAAAAGCACAAAATGAAGTTATTGTTAAAAAAAAATATTATGGGAATGTTATTGAAGATAAAGATATGAATAATGATGTTGATGATGATAAAAATGACAATAATAAAAATGATATTAATAAAAATGATAATAAAAATGATAATAATAAAAATGATAATAATAAAAATGATAATAATAAGAGTGATAATAATGAAAATAAGAATAATAAGAGTGATAATAATGAAATTAAGAATAATAATAATAATGATAATCTTATTATTAAAGATGATAAGAAAGAAGAAGATAAAGTAAATAAAGAAGATAATTTAGAAAACAAAAAAGAATTAAATGATGGAAATTTTGATAATGAGAAAGTAAATATAAATGATAATCATTTAAAAGATATTAATAATATTGAAGTTAATAAATAGAAAGTTTTTTGTATGAGTAATAGAGAATGAGTTAGCCTTTTGGCTTTTTTTCGTTATTATTAATTTATGATTGATTATTATATTTATAAAAGGTAAAAATAATAAAAAAATACTATGTTTAAAATTTTGAATCATAAAAATTATATTTAAATAAAGAACATCATCTATAAATTATTTGAATAAAATAATTAAAAATTAATTACAATAATATATAATTATTTTATAAAATAAGGAATTAGATTAAATCATTTAAATATATATTATAAAAATAAATGATAGTTTCTATAAAATATTTTTTTTTAAATAATATTAATAAATAATTATTTCAAATAATATTAATAAATAATTATTTCAAATAATAATAAGATAACAAATATGTATTATCAAAATAATAATAAAATTAAAAATATTTTTTAAAATTAAAAATAATAAAAAATCTATTTTAAAAATCAAAATATTTTATTATTTCCCTTTTTTATATACCTTCATAATTTTTGGACCTTCATCATCTTCATTTAACGAAGAATCAAAATTTCCTTCATTATTATTTTTCCTAATACTAGGGAAATTATTATTATTATTATTATTATTATTAATATTTTTATTAATATTATTATTATTACCATTAATAGTACTATGATTAATTTTTAAATTTTCTTCAACAGAAACATTATCAATAGGATTTTTATTATTAATTTGTTGGAATTGATTATTACTTCTTTTTCTAACATAAGCACTTTTAACTCTTCCTTTACTTTTATTAGGATTATTTTTATTATTATTATTATTAATATTTTTATTAAGATTTTCATTAATATTATTAGTTTTAATAACATTATTAACATTATCATTTCCTTGAGAAAGATTCATATTAGGATCCATATTATCAAAATTTAACATTTGTAACATTTTTGAAAATCCATTTCCAATTTTATATATTTTATCATTTGGATCTCTTAAAGGATATCTATTCCAAGGAATATATTGTCCATTATCTTTTAATTCTCCAATATATGCTTCACATGATGCACAAGTAAATCCATTTAAAGGTTTTTTTGCTAATAACCAATTTTCTCCATTTTCATCTTTTTTATTAAGTAACATTGCTAATATTTTTTTTATTTGTTGTTCTAAATAAAGGAAATTTTTTGCTGTTTCATTTTTATCTGCAAATTTTTTATTACATGCAATTGCTAATTCATCTATTTTTTTAAGAAGGAAATTTTTTAAATCTTCTAATTCTGATAATAATTTATTAAATTTAGCATCAATTTCTTTTTTATAATCATTAAATACAAACAATGTTATATATTGTGAACAATCAATTATTGGTTTTCCTGTTTCATTTCCTAAATTTAAAATTGAATTTTGAATTTGTTGAATTAAAGAAAATAATTCTTCTAATCTCTTTTTAATATAATCAATTTCATCTTGATGTTTATTATATTTATCATTTAATTCATTATATTTACCATTAACATATGTTAAATCTGCTTTATTTGTTTTTAAATTTTCTATTTCTTTCCATAAATCATCAATTCTTGCTTTTTCTACAAATTCTCTAAAATTAATTTCAATTTGAGTTACTCTTTTAATTAAATCTTGAATTGCTTTTAATTCATCTCCTCCAATTTTTGTTCCTCCTTTAAGTGGTTTATTAATAAATAAATCTAATTGATTTTGAAGTTCTTTTATTTTATCATCAATATAATTTTTTAATTCATCAATTTGTCTTTGTAAATTATCATCTCCTTCTTTATAGCCTTTAATTATATCATCTAATCTTGGAAATATTGTATCAATTCTTTCTTTATTATTATTTACATTTTCATTTGTGTTTTTTAAATCATTTTTTAATTTTTCTAATTCATCCCATAAATCTTTTATTGATTTATCAAGATTTGATGTATCAAATTTATTCATATCATTTAATTTTGAATATACTATTAAAATTTATTTTTATAAAAAATAACTTACTATCATCAATTTGATCATCATGTCTTTTTAAATGTTTTTGAATTTCTGAAATATCATTTTTAATTTCTGTTATTACATTTTTATCAATTTGATTTTCTTTTAATATTTTTACTTCTTTTTCTAATTGTGCTATTCTTCGATCTTTATCATCAAATTTATTATCCATATTATCCATTCTTTTTTGAAGAAGTTGTTGATTTTTTAATAATTCTTCAATTACACCTTTTAATAAGTCAAAATTATAATTCAAATTAAATAATCCGTTTAAATCTATATTAGCCATTAATTGTATTTTTTCATTTGAGATTTGAGAAGTAAAATGATTATCCATTTTTTTTATTATGAAAATGTTTTATTTTTTATTAATAAAAATAATTTGTATAAGTTTAAAAATAAAATTAACAATTAACTCTTTATAAAATAACTATAAAATCAAAAAAAAATATATATATATTAATCATCACTACTACTATCATTATTTCTTTTCATTTTCCCTATTGCTTTAGTTATAAATGTTTACTTTCAGAATCTTTAACAGAATTTTCTTTTTCTTTTTTCTTTTTTTCTTTTTATTATCAGAATCATCAACATCATCTTCATTACTATCATTATCATCATTTGGATGAACATTTATAAAAGTACTCTCTAAAACTTTATGAATTATACTTTTAGAATAATCTTTATTTATACTTCCATTATATATTTTTTTAAATTCACTTACTAATTCAATTTTTTTCAAATTTTTTATATGCATTAATATACTTGGATTTTCTAATATTACAAATTCTTTTATTTTTTTTTTTCTGAATCTAATTGTTTTGAACCACATAAATAATATATTAAATATAAAATTTTCTCATTAGGTAAATTAAATTTTTGAATATCTTCCGTCCACTTTTCTTTCTATTTCTCACTCTTTTATTTTAATATTAACTTTATTAAAAAATTGAAATTTTTATTATTTCATATTATTAAAAAAAATAAAAAACAAATTAAAAACATTAATTATAATTTAATATAATTTAAAAAAAAATAATTTATTTCTTTAAAAATAAATAATTTTAAAAATTAATTGTTAAAATATCCATTTAAATGATAAAAGACAATTTCATTCCCTCATCCTTTGAAAAAAAAGAAGAAAGACTAACAAAAGAAAAAGAACAACTATTAAAAAGTAGACAAGAAAAAAAAGAACAAACAAAAAAAAAAAGAGAAGAATGGTTACTTCATGGAAAACAATACCATGAAAATTTATTAAAAGAAGAACAACATTTAATAGATATGAAAAGAGAAGCAAGAAATAATGGTAATTTTTACATGTCTCCCGAAGCAAAAGTTGCATTTGTAATTAGAATAAAAGGTATTAATCATATAAGACCAAAAGTAACACAAATTTTAAGATTACTAAGATTAAGACAATTAAATAATGGAGTTTTTGTAAAAGTAAATAAAGCAACTATGAATATGTTAAAAAGAATTGAACCTTATATTGTTTATGGTTATCCTAATAGAAAAACTATTTCTGAATTAATTTATAAAAGAGGTTTTGGTAAAATTAATCATTCTAGAATTCCTTTATCTGATAATACTATTATTGAACAAAATTTAGGAAAATTTGGTATTAATTGTATTGAAGATTTAATTGAAGAAATTTATCAAGTTGGACCTCATTTTAAAGAAGCTAATTCTTTCCTTTGGACTTTTAAAATGAATAATCCTAGAGGAGGATGGCATAATAAAAATCATTCTTTTATTAATGGTGGTGATTGGGGAAATAGAGAAGAAGAAATTAATAAATTAATTAGAAGAATGAATTAAATAAATTTTTAGAAAAAGAATAATCATAAAATAATGATTTAAAATTTACTTTTTAAATTTTTTTTATTTGATTAATTTAAATATTAAATATTTAAATTAAAAGTTTTAAATATAATTTAAATATTAAAAGCATAAATCAAAAAATATTAATTACTGTAATAATAAATATTTAAAATAATCTTGATTAATTAAGTAATATAATAATAGACTAATTTTTAATAATTATATTATATTATTTTATTTTTTATTTATAAGAATATAAATATCTATTTATATAATTATTTTATATTTTAAAAGATAATACTTATTTTACTTTTTTATTCTTAAAAATTATTTAAATTTATTAAATTAATAAAAAATTAAAAATAATTAAAAAAAATAAAAATTATTCATTAAAAAAACTTAACAAAAAAAAAAAATGGCAACAAAAGGTAACTACTAAAAAACTAACTTAAAATAGACCTTGAAACAGAATATCAAAATGCAAATGAATACAACACAAATTCAGCATTTTTAAACAGTGTTCTTCAAAAATTAGGAAGATTAGACATAGAATTAAAAGGTCTTCAAGATATACAAAAGAATATAAAATCAGGAGAAACTGATACATCAAGTCAAAAAGAAGAAATGGAAGTAGAAATTAATAATGAAATAGATTTAATTAGAAAAGAATTATATAGTAGATTAAATGGAATGCTTGATGCTTTAAGAGAACATCAAATGAATCAACAAAGTGATGCTCTTAAGTTACAACAAGAAATTTCTACTTTAAAAAAAGAAAAATTAGATTTGTATCAAAAAGTAAATGAACTTCAAAAAAGAATTGGTGATATGGAAATGACTATTGGACAAGATCCTTCAACTTTTATGAATTAGAGTTTTTATTATTTTTTATTTGTTTATTTTATTTCTTTAAAAAGATTAAATTAACTTTTAAAAAAGAAAAATAAAATTTTTTTTTTTAAAATACTTTTTAACTTAAAATATAAAAAAAAACCTATTTCAAAAAAAAATATAAAACAAAGGTAAAAATATTTTAATATTTCCACCATCCAGCAACCTTATGTCCAATATCAATCATACTTCCTCCAAAAGCATTAGCACTTTCATCAATTTTATTTAAAATTGAATTACTAGCTTCTTGTTTACTATATCCAGGAACAAATTTATCATGTAATTTAATTATATCTTCAAGATTATTTAATTGTGGAATTCCACTATCAATCATTAAATAAAACATATTAACAATTTCTCTAGCACGATCTCTTAAAATCCAATAAGCATTAACACATTTTTGTTTAAAATTCTCATAAACTGGACTTCCTTTTCCTCCCATTGGTTCTAACATTTCTTTACTTAATTTAATTAAAGGAGCAGCAACTTTAATATCTTTTCCTAATATATAACCAAAATCAATATGAAATAATCTTCCTTTATCATCTATCATTAAATTTTCTAAATGACGATCTCCTATTCCTAATATAAATGTTGCTATTGAATAACCAGCTGATGAATTTATATATGAATCAATTCTCTTTTGTTTATCTTCATTATCACCTTCTTTAGCATGACTTTCTATATATTGTTTAAGTGTCATTTTTTGATTTGTTACTATATCAAATATTGTTGTTGAATTTGGTACAAATTCTACAAAACCATCATTTTTACTTGTTGCTAATACTTTATATGTTGTAAATTCATAATCTAAATGTACTTTTTTTAATATTGAATCCATATATGAAATCATTTGTAAAATTAATTGATCTTGTCTTAAATCATCACCATATTTAAATATAAAAGAATATTCACTTGGATCATCTTTTTTATTATATTTTTGTGTTTCTGGTGTTATGTTAAAAGTATATTTTACTGGACGTAAATTACTACGAAAAATTGTACATTTTTGTGGATCAACACCTTTTACTTGGACATTTGGTTCTAATGGTAATGGGAAAATTTCAATTTGGATATTTGAAGTTTTTTTTTTTTCAACATCATTTTCTGAGTCTGATGTATTATCTGTACCTGATAATATTGCTCTTAATTTTTCTTTTTGTTTATCTACTTTATTTGATACTGATTTTATTTGCTTTGATATTGCAATTAAACTATCTTTAAATAATATTTCTTTTACTATACAATTATGAATTTCTTCTCTTTTTTTTTTCTCTTCTTCTGGTAAATTTTTTTTTTTTGAATCTGATAAACATTTTAAAAATTCTTCTTTTATTTCATTATAAAATTCATTTACTGTTTTTTTTGGTTTTTCAATATTATTAATACTATTAATATTATTTATATTATTATTATTATTATTATCATCTTCACATTCACACATAATAAACCAAAAAAAAGAAGAAGCTAAAACTTTATTTGAAGAACATTTTTCAATTAAAATTTTTTTTAATACTGAATCTTCATAATCTTCATATCTTAAAGCTTGAACTAATTGTAATAAAATAAAATTTAAATCTTCATCATTTAAATTTTCTAATTTTAAAGCAGCATATTTTCTAACTTCTTTCATTCCATTAATATTAATAACAGTATTATTATTTTCTTTATTATTATCATTTTTATTATAATAATCATTAATACAAAATTTTCTACTTAACATATATAATAAATCACTAATTTCAACAGTAACCCATTTATTTAATATATTATTAATAAATTCATTTTCATTTTTTGCATCTCCCCAATTAACAGAATTTAATATTTTAGTTAAAGCATATGGTGTATTATTTTTTAATAATTCATATCTATAAATCCAAAAAAGTGTTAAATCCTTTTTTTCAAAACGATAAAAATCTGGAGTTGATAATAATTCATTTATTCTTTCTCTATCATAAGGAGTAACTTTTATATCTCTTGCTAATGAATCATCACTTACATGTGATAATGCAGAAAATTTATCTATTATTGGATTATCTTTATTAAATATTTTTATTTCTTCTTTTTCTTTTAAATCATTTCCTTTTTCTTTTATTATTTTTGGATCACAAATCCAATTTGAAAATGATATTAAATTATTATTTTCTTTATATTTTACTGATTTATATACTTTTTTATAATCTTTTGATACTGCTTCTTCAAATATTATTCTATTATTAAATGAAGGAAATTCAATTTCTAAAAAAGTTTCTTTTGTTTTTGAAAGAAGTAAATTTAATTTTGTTTCAAAATTTTTTCTATATTCATTTTTTAATTCAATTTCATTTTCATTTGTATAATAAAAAGTATCTAATACTGATTCATAAGGAGGATTTTCACTTTTTAAAATTTGATCTACTTCATTTGCAGGTTTATCATCAGATGTATTTCTTATATAATTTTGAACAATTGCTCCTGTTTTATTACTTTTATAAAATGATTTTACTAATAAGTTTAATTCATATTCTATTTTTTTATTTTCTTCTTCTTCTTCAAATTTTTTTTTTTCTTCTTCATCTTTATTAATATTATTATTAATATTAGTATCTATATTATTATTAATATTATTTTTTTCTTAATTTTATTTTTTATTTTCTTTTTTTTTTTTTTA
>JAEEGK010015190.1_pt1 | contig 17108 bp, 7 predicted proteins | sample 8958771 | NCBI WGS metagenome assembly JAEEGK01 (sample SAMN16246547, study PRJNA631951) | gut metagenome | biome: gut microbiome; feature: rumen; material: SC-attached | host: Bos | place: Iran: Karaj | collected 2018-10
TTTCATCTTTTTTGCTTATATTAATATCAATATTACAACTATCATCATCTAAATCATTTATTATTATATTATCTTTACTGTTTAAATTTCTAGTCATATTATTTATATTTTCAGGAGAACCATGAAAACTTTTTCTGTTTTTTAATTCATTTGATATTCTCATATTACTATTTTCTATTTTATTTGTATTATTCATTAGAGAATTTTGTTCTTGTCCACCAACAAAATAAACACTTTTATCTTTTTCTTCTTTTGATATTTTTAAATTTTTTTCATCCATTATTTTTGCACTTATTCTTGGATCTAACTTTTTTGATTTATTATTAGTATTAATATTTATATTATTATTATTATTATCATTTATATAATTATTTTTACTCATATTATTTTTACTCAAATTATTATTAATATTTTTAATTGAAGATTCAATTTGATCCATTGAAATATTGTTATCTTTATTTGACATTCTACTTGAATTTACACTTCTTCTTATATTATCATTATTATCATTATTTTCATTATTATTATTATTAATATAATTACTATTATTAAAATTCATATTTTTATTATTATTACTCATATTTGTATTTTGAGTTTGAGAAATTATATTTTCATTCATTCTATTTGAATCTCTTCTTGAAACATTATTACTTTCAATATATTTTTTTGACATTAATAAATCTTCTTGTGGTATATTATAAATTATTTCATTTTCTTTTTTCTCTTCATCAATTTTTTCTAAATTCTTTTCTGGGGATTTAATATCTTTATTTTTTCTCCAAGTTTTATAAAAACTATTACTATTTGCATTTGGGTTATTTTTAATATAACTTTCATTTTGAAGAGTAACTAATTTACTCCATCCTGAAAGAGATTCTTTTAAATCTTGATTTAAATCATCATTTTTAAAAACTGATTTTCTTAAATCTTCATATTTAGATCTATATTGACATCCCATAATTTGTTTATTTATTTGACTTGTTGTTAATGAATCTATAGTATTTTGATTCTTATTATTTAAAATATTACTATTTTCTTTTTTTCTTGTTGATATTTGAGTATTAAATATATTTAAATTCTTATTTTTACTTCTTTGAGATTTATTTTCATTTAAATATTCATTCATATGCATTTTATTTTTATGATAATTTTTGGATATTTCTTGAATTTCTCTTATTTTTCTATCTAAAACTAATGTTAAATATTTTGATATTTTCATATTAAATTCATTTAAATTAAAATTAAATCCTAAATAATTTTTTAATTCATTTTGCCCATTTTGAATTTTATTACTTATAATATCTTTTTCATTAATTAAAGATTTAATAGTATCATTATTATCTTTTTTTAATGATGGATTATAATTAAAATTTTCCATAGTATTTTCATATTGACTAATTAAATTTTGACAGTCATTAACATATTTTTCAAATAATTCTTCAATATTAATATTATTAGTTCTAATTTGTTGATTTTGAATATTCATTGTTTGATTTCTTGTAGAATGTGTTCTATTAAAATTATTATTTAAATTTGAATTTGATGGAATTTCATTATAAAAATCATTATTATTATTATTAAGAGTATTATGATAATTTTGTGTTAAAGGTCTTTGATTATAATAATTATTATTATTATTATTATTTGTTTGATATGTTTGATTATTCATATAATTATATTTTTCTTCATTTTGATTATTAAAATTATTATTATTTGAATAATTATTATTTTGTTGATTAAACATTTGTTGTTGAATATAATTTTTAGGAAATGAAATTTGATTATTATTAATATTTAAATTATTATTTATTGTATTATTATTATTTGTATTTATTGTATTTTGCATATATAAATTTTGAGGAGGAGAAGATGAAAATAATTGTTGTTCTAAAGGATTATTTTTTGGAATTGGATTATTTGTATACATTATATTATCAGGAGATTCCATATTTTTATTATATTTTCCTAAACTTTCTAATTTTTTATGATATTCTTCTTGAATTTTTCTTTCTTCTAATTGTTGCTTTATTTTAACTTCAAATTTTATATCTTCTTCTTTTTGTTTTTGTTTTTCCATTTCTTCTCTTTTTTTCCTCTCTTCTACTTGTTGTCTTAATATTTCATTATATTCCATTTTCTTTTTTCTTTCTAATTCTTTTTGTTTATCATCAATATATGGTTTTGTTATTGTTTTATTATTATTATCTTGGTAATTTAAAAATGAATTTGAACTTTCATAATTTTTATATTGTAATTTATTTTGTTCTTTTCTTTGATTTGAATTTTGTATTTGTTCATCCAATATTTTTCTATATTCTTCTTGTTTTTTTAATTTTAATTCTTTTTCTGAAATTCCATTTATTGTATTTGTTCTAAAATTATTATCAATAAAATTATTTTGAATACTATTTATAGAAGGAAGATTATTATTTACTTTATATGGATTATTATTAAAATTATTTATATTATTATTAATAGTATTATATCCCATATTTAAATTATTTGTATTATTATTTTGATTTATATTTGAATTATAAATATTATTTTGTGGAATTTGTTGATTATACATATTCATATTTAAGTTATTGAATTGAGGATTTAAATTCTGATATTGACTTTGTTGATTGATTTGATTTAAATTTTGATAATTTCCATAATTAAAATTTGGATTTTGGGAATTCATTTAAAAAAAAATTGTTTTTTAAAATAATATATGAAATAATGAAATAAGTCTCATAAATAAAATAAAAATGAAAGAAGGTTTAAAAAATATATATTTAAAAAAATTAAATTTAACAGATGAAATTCATAAAATAAATTCAGAATCTCCAAGAAAATTTAATATTAAATCCCTTACAACAAGACAAAATACAGTAAAACCAAATATTGGTTTTTCAATAATATCACATATTAAAAATCAAAATTTCCAAAAAATAAACTTTAACACAATAAATCAAACACAACAAAAATTAGGAAGAAATAGAAGAAATAATACAAATTCATTTCATAAAATTCATATAAAAACAAATAGTTTAGGAAATTTTTCAACTTTTAATAGTACAATACAAACAGAAAGATTTCAAACGGAAAGAAAACCAAAAAGAATAATGAAAAAAATAATAATAAATAGAAAATATCCTTTCATAGTTCAAAATAGTAATTTTTCTATGAAAAAATTTAATGGTCTTCCTTCAATAATAACATCATATAATAGGAAATTAGTACAAAATTTAAATAGAGAAAATGAAAAATTTTTCCTTAGTCAATTCAGTGTAATAAAAAGTAAAAAATTCAGTAAAAAATTTCGTTATTACGGAGAGCAAGAAGATAAAAAAGAAGACAAAGAAAAAGACACATTTTCAGCATTAAAAGCATTAAAAATATGTAAAGAAACAAAAAAAGAAATAGAAAAAATAAAAAACGAAACTCATCACAGTAAGAAATATATATATGAAAAGATAATAAAATCAATATCAAAAGCAGCAATACATTTTAAACGTTTAGACATATCAATAAAAGAATTTTATCAAGAATACAAATTAAAAAATCATTCATATAGTAATCCAAATACTAAAAATTTATTATTTCAAATAAAAGAAAATAATAGAATTCTTGTAGAAAAAATATTAGATGAGAATAAGAGTTGTTCTCTTGATTTTGATATATTTAAAAGAACACCATTACATTGGGCAGCAATAAGAAATTTTTATGAAATAATACCTAAAATTGTTTTATATGGAGCTGATGTTGAAGCAAAAGATTTTTTAGGTAAAACTGCTTTACATTTAGCTGTTATGAATAATAATTATGAAGCTATTGTTTTTTTATTTTTATTTTATGCTTCTCCTTTTACTTTGAGTAGAAGTGGTAAAAAAGCTATTGATTATGCTAAAAATGAGAAAATTAAATCTATTTGTAAAAGAGCTACTGCTTTACATGTTATTCATATGTTTGGTAAACAAGAAAATTATTTTGAAAATGTACAAAGAGGGTTTTCTTTTTTTGTTGTTGGAGAATGTAAAGGAGAATTAGTTCCTCAGGCTTATTCTATTATTAAAAATATTGCTGATAGATATAGGGAAAAAATGTATAATTATTAGGTTATATTTTTTATTTAGGTTTTTTTGATAATTTTTTTTTGATAATTTTTTTTTTTGAGTGTTTTGGAGTTTTTGTAATTTTAGTTTTTATTTTAATTTTTTTATGGTTTTATACATTTAATATATATTTAATATTTATTTTTATTAAAATTTTTTTTTAAATATTTATTATTAAATTTTAACTTTTACTTTTAAGAAGCATATCAAAATTTTTTGCTTTTTCAGTAAGTGTTTTAATCCAAGTTATATAAATAAAACTTATTAATAAGCGACTAAATACAATAAAACAACTAAAAAGAGCAAATCTATTTTCAAATTTATTATTTAAATTCCAAAGAAAATAAATTTGACTTCTTGACATAAAATAAACAAAAATAATATCAATACTAGTCATAATAACACATCCAATTGCAATAGTATAACTAATTCCTAATGCATCAAGAGTTAATGAATAATCAATATCACTATCAATTATTTCTTCTGATAATTTAAAATAAATAAATATTGAAAGACCTATTAAACATAAAACAGGTAAATAAGAAAATAAATTATATCCTGAAAAAGTCAATATTTGAAAAACACAAAAATATAATGAAAACAAATTAAAATATTTAAATTCATGTAAATTATTATATAATAATTTATCAGAAATATTTGTTTGATGTGACATAAAATCACCTAAAACATAAGGACTAGTAATCATTAAATTAAAATATTAAAAAATAATAAAAATAATTAAATTATTTATTTTCTTTAATTATATAAACTTTTACTATATTTATTTAAGTAATATCAAATTAAATCTTTTTACATAAGTAAATGAAAAAAAAATAAAATTAGTTATTGAAAAAAAAAATAATAAAGAAAAATAAAATTCTATTCTCAAAATCAAAAAAAAAACTATAAAACTTATTTCAAAATCCAATAAAATTAAAAACCAAAGAATCTGAAGAAAAAAAAAATGATAAACTTAAAAGACAACATTGAAAACATAGAAAACAACGATGACAATGACTATAACAATGAAGGAGAATATGAACTAAATGAAATTAACAATTCAAAAAATTCAAAAAATGACAATATAAGTAATTCTAAAACCAGTGGTGACAAATTTAAAAGAAGGAATTCCCTAAGACAGCAAAATTCAACAATAATAACAGACACAACAATTTACATTCCACCATGGAAAAAAAGATTAAGAAATTTTTTAGATTCCCCATTTGAACAATTAACAATGGCACTTTTTACAGTTTATGTTTTATTTGCAGATGACATAAAAACAATTTGTACAACAAAAAAAGCAGATCCTCCTTTTTCAATTATTGTAATTATATTAATGGGTTTTTTCTTTATTGAATTAATATTATCTGCAATTGCAGTAGAAGATTATTTTCTAGGGTTTTACTTTTGGTTAGATTTTATTTCTCTTATTTCTATGGTTTTAGATATTCATTGGTTTTATGATTGGATGATTAATTCAATTTCAGGAGGAGGAAGTGGTGTTAAAAAAGCTAAAACTATTGGTGCTATTGCTAAAGCTGGGAAAAGTGCTAAAATTGCTGCGAGAGCTATTAGAATTTTGAGAGTTTTGAGAATTATTAGATTAGTTAGAATTAGTAAGTTATATAAAGCTAGGGAACAAATTATTAAATTAGATTTGAAAAGAAAGGAAATTGAAAAAAAGAAAGAACAAGAAAAGGAAAAAATGAAAAAGATTGAAGCTGAAAAAAAAAAAGAAGAAGAAGAGGCTTTGAAAAAAAAAGAAGAAGAAGAAAAAAAAGAAAAAAATATTAATGGAAATAATAATAGGGAAAGTGATATTAAAGAAGGTGATATTATGACATTGAATAAACAAAATAAAAATGGAGGTTATGATAAATTGAATATAAATGAAGAAAAACAGAATAATGAAAATGAAGAAAATGAAGAAAATAATGAAAATGATGAAAATGATGATTATGATGATGCTACTTCAAATTCAAAAGGTAATGAAGAAAATGGTGAAGTTCCAGAAGAATCAAAAGTAGGAAAATTATTAGCAGATAAAACAACAAAAAAAGTAATAATATTAATTTTAAGTATGATGATTGGAATAATATTATTTAATACATCATTTTATTTAGAAAAAAAAACAGGAATGGAAATGGGATTAAAAATATTTACAAATTTTAATTCTATGAATGATCCAGATATTAATTTAACTTTCTCAATTTATGTTTCTGAAAATTTAGGTACATCATCACCTTTAGTTTATGCTAAAATAGGTTATTTAGAATATGCTAATAAATCAGATGCAGATGAATTAAGAGAACAAGAAAAAAATGCATTTAGTGAAGATTGTTCACAATTAATTATAATTGATGGTGCTCATTCAATTTGTGAAGCAATTTTTGATGTCAGTAAAGCAAATCGATTAAGTGCTTTATTAAATATTATTAAAACTTGTTTTATTTGTGTTGTTCTAACAGTAAGTTCATATTGTTTTAGTAAAGACACTTCTGAAATGGTTCTTGAACCAATTGAAACAATGATATCTAAAGTAAAAGAAATAACAAAAAATCCAATTGAAGCATTACAAAAAAATGAAAAGGAAGAAATAACAAAAGCATTAATTCAAGAAGAAGAAGAAAAAAATGCATTTTGTCATTGTGGTTCAGATAATAAAAAAAATACATTAAAAAAGAAAAAAGAAGCTCCATTAGAAACAGAAGTTTTAGAAAATACAATAACAAAAATAGGAGCATTACTAGCATTATCATTTGGTGATGCAGGTTCAGAAATAATAGCAAAAAATATGCAAAAGAATTCATCAGGTGAAGTTAACCCAATGATTCCAGGTAAAAAAGTCTGTGCAATATATGGTTTTTGTGATATAAGAAATTTTACAGATACAACAGAAATTTTACAAGAAAAAGTAATGGTTTTCGTAAATGAAATAGCAGAAGTTGTACATGAATTAACATCAGAATATGGTGGAAGTGCCAATAAAAATATAGGAGATGCATTTTTACTTGTTTGGAAATTTCAAGATAGATTTTGTTATACTAGTAAAAAAACTAAAGAATTACAAGTTTATAATTGTGAACAAGTAAATCAATTATGTGATATGGCATTAATATCAATTATTTTAGTATTAGCAAAAATATATAAATCAAAAACATTTGATAAATATAGAAATAATGAGAAATTAATAAAAAAATTTAATGGTTATTCTGTTAAATTAGGTTTTGGTATTCATTTAGGTTGGTCAATTGAAGGAGCAATTGGTTCTTCATTTAAAATTGATGCATCTTACTTAAGTCCAAATGCTAATATGGCAAATACTTGTGAAGAAAAAACAAAAGATTATGGAGCTTTATTAATTATGACTGATAAATTCGTAGAAAATTTAAGTGAGAATGCACAAAAAAAATGTAGAATTGTTGATATTATTAATGGTGATGAAACTATTGGTTTTTATACTATTGATTTAGATTTAAGTGCTTTAACTATTGATGAAGAAGAAAGTGATTCACAAAATTTTTTTAATGCTGATGAAGTTACTAGAAAAATGACTAAGTATCAAAAGAGAATGAAAAGAAAAAAAAATATTGATGATGCTATGGCTAATCCTCCTAAAAGAAAATTTTGGTTGGATTTTGAAGAAAGTTCTGAAGATTTTGCTGCTATGAGAAATATTTATACTGATCAATTTTATGAATTTTATAATGAAGGTTTTGATGAGTTTAATTTTGGAAATTGGAAAAAAGCAAAAAGATTATTAGAAGAAGTTTTAAAAATTAAAAATGATGATAAACCAACTTTGAGAATGTTAGAAAAGATGAAAAGATATAATTATGTTAAACCTGCTGGATGGATTGGGAATACTGAATAGAAATTTAATATTATTAAATTGTAAATTTAGTTTGAGTTTATTTTTTTTTATTTTTTTTATTTTTTTTTTTTTGAGTTGTTAAATTTCTTTTTTATTATTGAAATATAATTTTTATAATTTATTAATGGGAAAAAATTATTAATTTAAAAAAATGAATTTTAATGAAATTAGGACAAGATTAATTAATGTATATGATAAAATATCTAATCAAAGTACTTTACAAGTTGGTTTGGAATTATTTAGAATTTTAATAAAAGATTCTTTTAATACAAAAGATAAATGTTTATTTATAATAAAAGAAGTAGGTGATTATACAAAAAAATTAAATGGTGTAGAAAAGAAAGAAGCATTAATTTTAATACCAATTTTTTTTCAAAATCCACATTCTTTAAATTATTTATTTAAAATATTATCAATTTTATCTGATAATATAAATCATACAACTGAGTCAATTTATGAATTTATTGCTAAAATTTTTGGAGAAATTGTAGTTCATGTAAATAATTATGATAATAGGAATGAAAATAATGATTCTATAAATGATAATTTATTTATTGAATTTTGTTTTGAATTATTAAGTTATAATAGTACAAAATATTATAATTTAAAAGATTTAGATTTAAAAAGATGTCATCAAATTTGTGGTAATTTAATGCTTTATCAATATATTAATAATAGTATTAATATTTTAACTGATGAAAATTTAATTGAAAAAATTTCTAATGTTTTAACTAATCATTTTTCAATTTTAAATAAAAAAGGTTATTATGCAAAAAATGAATTATTAAAATGTTTATTAATTCTTCTTATTAAAGTAAAAAAACAATATTCTCCTTTTGCAAATCAGACTTTGAAAAAAATTTTAATTTTTATTAATCATTGTAAAGATTTTAATATTGAACAAAAAATGAAAAAAAATTTATTAGATTTAATTTATAATTTAATTTATTTTAATAAAGATGAAGTTCAAGAATATATTGATGATGTTATTTTTTATGTTAAATTAGAAAAAGTCGATAAAAATAAAGATGTTAGAATGATTGCTATTAATATTTTAAATTTATTAAATGAAGAAGTTATAAATTATGATAGAAATAATTCTCCAAATACTTTAAGTGAAAGTAAAAAAAGTCAAAATGAATTTATGAATTTAATTAAAAATGATAAATTAAAAAAAGGAAAAAAAGAATTTATTTTAGTTGAAAAAAAAATTAAACATGATAATTCATTTGATGAAGAAGAATCAAAAAATGATAATATAAATATTAATATGAATGATAATGATAATTATAATTTGAAAAAAAAAACTTTGAATAAAAATTTAGATAATATTACTTATGAAATGAATAATATTGAAAAAAAAAATAATGAATTATTTTCTACTGTTGATAATTTACAAAATTTTTTAAATCAAAATTATAATATAATTAATAATAAATTGGAACAATTAAAAGAAACTGATTTGAATAATTATCAAAATAATAAATTACAAGAACCAAATATGAATTTAAATGAAATTGAAATTGATAATAATTCAAATTTAAATAATCAAATAAAAAATTTGTTATTAAAAGATAATGCTTTAATTGATTATATATCAAATGCTCCTGAAGATGAAATTAAAGATATATCTCCTCAAAATATTGAAGATATAGGAAGAAGATTAATTTTATTTTATTCAATAAATAAAAATAATCAAAAAAATTTATATAAAAATATTATTCAAAAATTATTAGATTTAAGACAAAATTCTCTTCCTGAATCATTTTTAATTATAACGAAAAATATTCTTGCAAATTAAAAATTAAGTATCATATAAAATGAATATATAAATTTATTTAAATAAAATAAATTTTTTTTAAATAAATAAACAATAATTTAAAAAAACAGTATTATTTTAATTTTTTAAATATTTAATAGCGATATAATTGAATTAAATAAAGCTCAAATATAAGTAATAAATTAATTTAAATATTTAAAAAGAAATAAAATTAGATTAATTGTATAATATATATTTAATCTTGTTCTTATTACTGTTTCTATAAATTCAAATATTGATTATATAAATGAAATGAATAGTATTAGTTAAAAGTGATTAAAATAATAGATATAAATATAAAATATTTTTGAATTAATTTTATGAAGATACAGTTTTTGTTATATTTTTATTTTATTTTATTCTTTTTTTTAAGTTATTTTAATTTTTTTTATATTTTTATTTTTAATTTTTAAATTATGTTTTATCTTTATTAATTTTATTTTCTATTTTCAATATTTGATTTTTTTATAGTTATTAATTAAATATTAATTAAAATAATTAAAAAATAAGATTATTAAAATAAAAAATTGAATAATCAATTCTTTTTAAATAAAAATTAAAATCAAAATATAACAAATGAAAAAGTTAAATTAAAATTAACAATATCATTAATTTAATTATTATTTTTATGACGTAAATATTTTATTTATTCATAAATCTCATTATTATATATAATATAACATTTAAATAAAATTTTCAGTATAAAAAAATCTAAAAATAAGAAAATGTCAGAAAAGAAAAAAAATTCAAGCTTACAAAGTATAAATAAAAATAATAAAATAAATAAAGAAAAACAAATCCCAAATAATTTAAATTCTCCATCAAAAAAATCTACAATTCCTTTAGAATAAAGTAGAATAATTCAAAAAAATTTAGTATATATAATAGGATTATCATCAAATTTAATAAATAAAGAATCAGAATTAAAAAATTTTGAATATTTTGGACAATATGGTAGAATAATAAAACTAGTCATAAACAAAAATAAAATTTATTATAATAATGAATTAAATGAACCAAGTTATTCATGTTATATTACATATTCAAATGAAACTGAATCATCATTAGCTATAATAGCACTTGAAAATTCAATTATTGATAATCATTTAATTAAAGCAAGTTATGGTACTACTAAATATTGTAATAATTTTTTAAAAAATTCAAAATGTATGAATAAAGATTGTGTATTTTTACATTCAATTGCAGATCCTTGTGATATATTATCAAGAGATGAAATGAATGAAAATAAAAATATTTTTGATTATCAATTATTAATGGCAATACATCTTAGTAAAATTTTAACTAAAATTAAAAGATTTGAATTAGCAAAAAATAAAAATAAAAAAACTTTTTTTCCAAATGCTTATAGTGTATATAATAAAGATATTGTTATATGTTATTTAAGGCAAAATAGTAATCAAATTAATAATATTGATAAATGTACATTAAATAAAAATGATAACTCTTATTTAAGTATTATTAATCTTAATAAAATATATTGTTCTAAAAATAAATCTAGATTTAATTTTGTAATTGATAAAGATGATAATAATAAAAATTCAATATATAAAATAGAAGTTCCAATTCCAGTTCAGCATTTTATTTCTGAAAATTTAAGATATTCTATTATATCAAGAAGAGAACAAAATGAAATAATTGATTATTATTTTTCTCATTCATATGAATCTGATGATATATGGGGTTATTTAATTTCTACTTTAAATATGTGGAAAGAATTTCAAGATTATCCTAATGGAAATTGTAATTGTGTTTTAAATAATGATAATGATATATTAATCGATAAATTTAATACTTTTTAAAAAGAAATAACTTTGTTATGATTAGAAAAAGTCTTTTGATTTCATTATAATTTTATTTATAAATTAAGAATTGTTATTAAATATAAATATTATCATTACGTCATGTCTTTTTTATTATATGAATTTTTTAATTAATTATTTTATTAAATCAGTAAAAATAAGAAATTAATATTATTTATTAAATTAAATGAATATTTTAAAAAATGAAAATAATTCACAAAATGAATCTTTAATAAGTGCTGTAAGTTTAATAATTATTTTAATAATATATTAATATAGTCTGATATCCAAGAATTTAACATTATTCTTAAGAATTCTCAAGGAAAAAAAAATATAAATTCAAATAAAAAAGAAAAATTAAATAATTTTGTTTATACATTAAAATCTTTAATATTAACTCATATAAAATCAAATACATTTTCAACTTTAAAAGAATTTAATATATATGAAAATGTTTTTAAAATTGAAAAACAAAAATTCTTTTTATATAAAATTATTACTGAATTTAATTTAAAACATAAATCATTAATTCAACAATTTTTATTTTCTTTAATTCTTTATGGAAGATATAAATATTTTTATAAAAAAAAAGAAAGCAAAATAATGAACCAATTATTTAGTTTAAAAAATTGTTTTATTAGTTCTGATTTATTTTTTAAAAAGAAAAATTTATATGTTGCAAAATATTTAAAATATTGGTTCATTGAGACATTATATAAGAATAATCAAATGATAAAAGAATTTAAACAAAAAAATAAATTACATCATATTTTCCTTACTCAAATAAAAAAAATTTATTTTAAACATTATTTCAATTTTTTTATGAGGAAATTTCATTATTATGATATTAGATATTCAGAATTTTATATTAAATCAATTTATTTTTTAAAAATGCTTTTATATATTATAAAAGGATTTTTAACAAAATATAAAATAAAATTTTTTTATAGAATTATAAAGTTAAATGAAAAAAAATTAAATATTTATAAACATTTATTATTAGAAAAACTATTATCAACTAATTATTCAGGAAATAAAAATAAAATTAAAAATTTAATGAATTCATTAAATGACAACTATTTAATAGGATGTGAAAAAAATGAAAAATTATTAAATCAAAAATGTAAATTATTTCAAATAATTATAAAGAAAAAATTTTACAATAAATATATTTGTCGAAATTTTAAAAAATGGTATATAAATACTATAAAATTAAATTTATTGAAAAAAATTGATTTAAAAGAAGATTATACAAATAAATTAGTTAAATTAAAATTAGTTCAATTATTTATAATTATTAGAAAATTTTTAAATTTATATTTTACATTTTTGATATATCAAATAAAAAGAAAAATTAATTCTAAGCCAATATCATTGATTGAATTAGAAAAAAAGCAAAATATAAAATTAGATAAAATTAGTAAAGCTTTTTATAAAACTACTGAAATAAGAGCAAATCAAAATAAAAAATATTTTAATAGTTCAAATTTAAATAAAAAAAGAATGTGTTTTTCTTTTTGGAAAAATAATAAAATCAAAATAAATTTGGATTATTCAACGATATATAATAATACTATAGTTTCAAAATCAAATACAAGGATTATAAAAGGGTATCAAAAACTATTTTTCCTATTTAAATCAAGGTTTTATAAGTATAATTGTTTCCTTTTTATGTTAATAAAAGCTAAAAATGCAAAAATTATATATTTAAATAAATATATTAGTGGAATTAGAATTTTGAATAATATTTTTGTTCAGTTAAAAATTAAAAAAATATATCAATTTTTCAAACAATTACAAAATCATTTATATTTAAGAAAATATATATTTTCAGACAATAATATTTTAAAATTAATTTTTATACTTAATAAAATAATAGGAAAAAGATTAAAAATATTCAACTCATATTATAAAAATAATAAAAAATTAACAAAAAAGGTATTAAAAAGAAACTTTCTTTCAACCTATAATTCATTAAAAACAATAAAGAAAAGAATATATATTTATGGGGCAAAAGAAATATTTAAAAAAATGAAATTATTTATACAAAGAAGAAATAATAATCATAATATTAATTCAAATGTTTTTACATTTTCAAAACCACAAAAACAAAAAGTTTCAATAAAAAAAGAAATATATCAAAATATTTCATCAATTTGTTTATCAATGGATAAAGAAATTACAAAAAAAAATCGTAAATTAAAAATATATAAATTTTTAACAAAGAAAATCCAACAAAAAGAAAGAATAAAAAAAATAAGAACAAATAACATAAATTATTATTTTGCAAAATGGAATAATGAAAAAAAATTTTTATTAGAAGATATAAAAGAAGATAAAGACTTTCAAAGTGATTTAAAATATAAAATAATTGATTATTCAGAAGAAATAGATAACATAGAACAAAAATTATCTGAAATTGCAGTAACAGTAGAAAAATGTAATCAATGTTCAAAATTATTAAATACAATATCTCAATTTACTTCAGAGAATAAAAATAAAAATGATGATGAAGATATAAAAAATAATAATAGTAATTATCCAAAAATAAGTAAAGAAAATAATATTAATGATGAATTAGATGATATGGATATTTTAGATAGTGAAATGGAAGATGATGTTGCTTATATTTCTTATTTAGAAAAAACTGAAAATGATTTAAAAAATAATATTGTTAAAATAAAAAAAGAAAAAGAAGAAGAACAAATTAAATTACAAAATGAAGTTGAAAATTTAATAAAGGAATTAGATAATATTTCTAATTAATTTTATTTTTTTAATTTTAAATAAATTATATTTTAAATAAATTTTTTTTTATGGAAAAATTTGATATAAAAGTATCATTTAATAATGATTCAACAACATTTAAATTAAATAAAACATCATCATTAGATAAGTTAATAAAATTCATTGAAATAAATTTTGAAGATATCAAAGATACAAATTATCAAATATTATATAATAATATGGATATAAAATTAATAAATCCAACACAAAAAATATTATCAATATTTAAAGATGATGATAGTGAAATTAACTTAAATATAATAAATGAACAAGAAGAAATAGATCCAAATTTTAAAATAAAAGTAATTTGTTCTTATGAAAATATAATAAAAAACATTTCAATAAGTCCATCATTAACATTTCAAAAATTTAAATATAACATTTTAGCATATTTTCCTCAATTAGATGAAGATAATTATATAATTAATTATAACGAAACTGATATAACAAATATATATTCAAATGATAAATTAATAAAAGATATTTTTAATATTGATTTAAATGCAACAAGTTCAATATATAATGCAATAGAAATTAAATTAGAATCTAAATTAAAAACAATAATTGAATTTTATAAAAGATGTTCATTTTGTCATGATGAAAAAGCGACTAATATTTGTAAAAAATGTTGTATTGCAAGTTGTGATAAATGTAGTCCTCAAGATAATCATCATTTAACAAGAAAGTTAAATTATGTTCCTATAATTCAATTTAAAAAATTTGAAAATGATACTTTAAATGATATTTTAAAAAAATTATCTGAAATTAAAGATAAAAATATTAAATTACATAGTGATAATTTAAATGAGTATTTATTAGAAAAAATTGAAGGAATTGATAAATTATTTGTTAGTTCTAAAGATGTCATTATTAAAATTAAAGATACTCAAATTAATAATTTGAAAATTATTTTAGATAATATTAATAATAAACATCATCCAGAAGAAATTTCAAATAAACTTTCTGATTTTTATAATATTGTTTTAAATTATAAAAAAAATCCATTTTACGATTGTGAAGAATCAATGAAGAAAATAAATGAATTTTTAAAATATTTACAAATGATTCTTACTAACTTTCAAGAGTATAAAAATATGTTAGATGAATTGATTGATAAATATAATAAATGTATTGATATAGATAATAAAATTATAAAACTTTTAGATATTGGATTAATAGATTTTAAAAATGTTTTTAAAGGTTTATCTTCTTTAAATGAAAATTGTTCTCAATTAATGAAAGTTATTGATAATTCAAAAATTTTTATTTATAATTATAGTAATGATAAATATAATATTGTTAATTTTTCAGATAATAAAAATGAATTTAAAAAAAATTTTAATAATTTTACTCAAGTTAATTATAATTTTGACAATAAACAACAATTATTTATTATTACTGGAGGGACTTCAGATTGTTTTTTTATTTATGATTATTTAAGTAATGATATGAAATTTATTAATAATTTAATTTATTCTCATAATTGGTGGCCAAATTTAATTCCTTTTAGAAAAGTTAATGGAAATAAAATACAATTAATTTTATTTTGTTTAAGTGGTTCTTATTCAAATAAATGTGAAGTTTTAATTTTTAAAGAAGAAGAAAGAATAATTGAAGAAAAAAATGAAGAAGAAAAAAATGAAGAAGAAAAAAAAGAAGAAGAAAAAATAGAAGAAGAAGAAAAATTAGAATATATTGAAAATAAAGATGGAATAAGTGGAATTGATGAAGTTGAAAAAGAATTAAAAAGAATGGAAAATTCTGAAGAAAAAAAAGAAGAAGAAAAAAAAGAAGAAGAAGAGGAAAAAAAGGAAGAAGAAGAAAAAAAAGAAGAAGAAAAAAAAGAAGAAGAAGAAGAAAAAAAAGAAGAAGAAGAAGAAAAAAAAGAAGAAGAAGAAAAAAAGGAAGAAGAAGAAAAAAAGGAAGAAGAAGAAAAAAAGGAAGAAGAAGAAAAAAAAGAAGAAGAGGAAAAAAAAGAAGAAGAGGAAAAAAAGGAAGAAATAAAAGAAGAAAATAAAGAAAATATGATAAATGGAAATGAAGAAATAAAAAATAATAATGATTTAAATAATCAAAATGAAAATACAGAAAATTTTATTTTACAATGGAAACAAATTCCAAGTACAAAAGTAAATCATGGTCAATCAATTTCATTTATTCATAATAATCAATATTTATATCTTTTATTTGGATATGATTATAAATTAAATATAATAAATATAATTGAAAGATTAAATATTGAAGATATTAATTCTTTAATTATTGAAAAAGAACAAGAAGCAAAAGTTAATTGGGAAAGTATTGAATATAAAAATCCAAATAATATTCCTTTGGATATTTATTATACTTCAATTTTAAAAATTAATGATAATAATATTTTTATTTTAGGAGGTTCAAAAGATAAAAATAATATTAATAATTTGTTTAAATATGATATTAAAGATAATTCAATTTTAAAACATAATGTTAAGTTAAATATTGAAAATGTTAAATTTGTTAATGAAAAAAATTTTATTTTGTTAAGTAAGGATAATCATTTAAATGAAAAAGAAAATAAAAAAGAATATGGATTAATTGATATTAATAATACAATTCATTTAATTAGTCAAGATAAATTTGAACATAGAACTATAATTTATAAACCATTAAACTAAAAAATTAGAATAAATAATATTTAATTTAATAAAAAATTTAAAATTAATTGTACA
>JAEEGK010015191.1_pt1 | contig 17107 bp, 13 predicted proteins | sample 8958771 | NCBI WGS metagenome assembly JAEEGK01 (sample SAMN16246547, study PRJNA631951) | gut metagenome | biome: gut microbiome; feature: rumen; material: SC-attached | host: Bos | place: Iran: Karaj | collected 2018-10
AAAAAAAAAAAAAAAAAAAAAAATACAAAAAGAAAAAGGAAAAAAGAAAAAAGAAATATATATATATGTATATATATATAAATATATATATATAGATATTTATATATATATATAATTATATAATGAAATAGTTTTATTGTTATATTGTTATTTTTATATAGTTAAATAGTTATATATACTTATATAGTTAATTTATATATATAATTTTAATATCTCAAGGCAAACATTTGAGTTAAATAAAATTCTCCTCTTTCATTTAAATAAGTTGCAATAGCACAATGTGAAAAATTTCCTAATAAATTTTTTCTATGTCCTGGACTATTTATCCAACCATTAACTGCTTGTTCTGCAATAATATATTGACTATAACCTTGTGCCATAAAAACATTTTCTCCTGCTGAATAATAAACAAATGGAAATTTAGCTATTCTTTGATCAAAACCATTGTGACTAAAAGGAACTTTTTTTTTACCCATATTTTCACTATGAGTATATGAAATAGCCCATATTGAATCATCCCATACTAATTTTGGTAAATTGTTTTTTAAACGAAATTCATTTGTTAATTCTAAACATTTTTTTCCTACCAAATCTGTACATTTTTTTGTGTTTGGAGGATTTTTATATTCAAGATCATGAAGAGTCATAAATTTTTTACTATTATCATTATTATTATTATTATTGTTATTATTATTGTTATTATTATTGTTATTATTATTATACATACCGAAAAAATTCCATAAATTCCAAATATTACCATTATTATTATTATTGTTATTAATATTATTATTATTGTTATTATTATTGTTATTAATATTATTATTGTTATTCTTTGGATGGAATGATATATTTTTTGCTCTAATATTTGCGGTTGCTTTTAATGCTTCAACTCCTAATTTATTACTATAATACTTTTTAGGTAAATTATCCGATTCAATCTTTTTTGGTAAATTATTCCATTCAATATTATATGAATTTCCAGCTCTTTGTTGTCCTGTTTTTTTTAATATTTGTGAACCTGTTAATTTATTATCATTATTATTATTATTATCATTATCATTATTATTATTATTATTATTATTATTGTTATTATTATTATCACTATTATTATCATTATTATTAATAGGAACTAAATCATAATTTTTAGGAACAAATTTTGATTTTCCTAATCTCACATCTTTAGTGTTTTTTAATATATCAATAATACTTGCTTTTTTATATAATTGTTCTTTTTCATCTTTTTTTTTTACAAGTTTTATATTTTTAATAACATCTTTATTATTATTACCATCATTATTATTATTATTATCATTATTATTATCATTATTATCATTAATATTATTATTATCATCATTAATATTATTATTATTAATATTATTATTAACATCATTAATATTAAAATAGCTATTTGTTAATAATAGTGAATTATTTTTATTATTTTTTTCAATGTAATTTTTTTCACTTTCATCCAAATTTAAAAGCAACAAACTTAAAAACGGAACAATAATAGTAAAAACATTAATATCAACATTTTCAATAGGCATATACAAATACAATTCATGTTCAAAATATTTTTCAACAAATCCTAATAATTTAAAAAAATCATAAATTCCTTCGACAGTAAAAATTAATTGAATATTTGTATTTGATAATTTTAATTTTCTAAATTTTTCGCTTTGATCAAAATTATTATTTAAATTATTAATAAAACTGATTTTAAAATCATTTAAAGTAGATTCTAAAATATTTTTAAGAATTTTTATTAGAATTTTTATTATTAAAATTTGTTTTTCTTTTTCATTATAAGTATTAACAATATTTGAAATAATATTAAAAACATTTTCATAATAAAAAATTTTTATTTCTTCGTTTTCATTTTGATAATTTTTATTTTCATAATTTTCATTAATATTTACATTATAATTTGAATCATTTTCATTCATTTTTTATTTAAAATTAGTTTATTTTATTAAATATAAATAAGAAAATAATTAAAAATTATTATTAAATTTATAAAAATTAATTATTTAAACATTTTTTAATATTATGAAATTCTTTTGAATTAAAATTATCAATTTCTTTAATTAAATTTTTAATATTATTTTCTTTAGTTTTATTAACGAAAAAATTTTCATTTTTAATAATTTCTTTATTTTCAAATAAACAATTGATTAAATTCAAACAAAAATCGAAATTATTATTATTTGAACAAAAATTGTCTTTTATGTAATTAAAATTTATTAATCTATAATGCGGCTTATAATTTTGTTTATAAACATTAGAATGGCTCATTACATATTCATTTTTTTCAAGCATTTCATTAATTTTATTTCTATCATTTTTTTCATTAAATAAACTTAAATTTAAATTAAAAATTATTTTATCGATTTTTTTCCAATTTTTTTTCCATTCATTAATATTTTTATTATTTTTATCATTATTTGCGCTTTCGATAAAAAATTCAATTAATTTTTCTTTTGAAATTAAATTAATTTTAATTACTTTTAAATTAATTCTTATAAATTTTCCTTCAAATCCGGTTTTTTCAAATAAAGGAAGATTATTATTATCAATTTCTGCTTCTTTAATTTCTTCGTTTAAATATTCTTCAACGAAAGTTTTATTTGAAATTAAATGTTCTGGACCAAAAAAATCTTGAAAGAAACTTTTATATAAATCTTGAAGTGTTAATTTAGGTGTTAATTTAAATTGATTTGCTAATGATTTTAATATTTTTTCTTTTGAAATTTTTTGATATGAAAAAATTATTATTATTAATATTAATAAAAAATTTATTTTCATTTTTTATTATTATTATTATTTTAATTTTATAAATAAAATGTTAAAAAGTTTGAGAAATAAAAATAATAATTTTAATAATAATAATAATTATAATAATAGTATTAATTCAACGAATGTGACTTTATCGAATAAAAAAAGGAAAAATTTTAATTTAATTTCTTTTGATGATAATAAAAATGAAAATTATTATTATGATTATGAAATTATGAATACTTTAAGAGATTTTGTTACAAATTCCACAAAAGATAATTTAATTATTCCAAAAATTAGAAAAGATTTAGTTAAAATTAATATTAATGATAATAATAATAATAATAAAAAAGAAGAAGATAAAAATAATTTTAATTATTTTAATTTAAATAATAATAATAATTTTCAAATAATAAATAAAAATTTTAAAAATAATCAAAATAAAAAAAAAAAAAATAATGAAAATAATAATAATAAAAATAATAATAAAAATAATAATGAAAATAATAAAAATTTTAATAAAAATTCAATTGAAAATCTTTTTAAATCAAAAATTGACATTGAATCAGAAATTTCATCAAAAAAAAAGATTTTAAATAATCTTTTAATAAACATTCAAATATTATTAAATAAAATAACATCAATAAAAGAATCATTAGATGAAAATATTAATGAAAAAAATCAATTAAATTCAAATACTTTAAATTATTGTTTTAAAAATGAAGAAATTAATCACAAAATTTCACATTACGAAAATGAAATTCCTTTATTAAAAAATAAAATCGAAGAAATGAAAATTAATATTAATAAAATCAAAAGAAATAATAATGAAATTTTATTACAAATTTTCAAAGAAGAAACAGAAAATAAATTAATTTATCAAGATTTAATAAAATTTAATATTAAAAACAAAGAAATCGAAGATGAAAATAAAAAAATAATGAAAGAAATTAAAAAAATTAATCAATCAAATAGAAAAATTCAACTTTTAATTGATAATAAAATACATGAAAATATGAATAAAATGAACGAAATTGAAAATTTAATAAATTTTAATAATGAAAATTAATTTTTAATAATATTTAAAAAATATTATTATTATTATTATTTAAAAAAACTTCTTCAAATTTTTCTTCTAAATTTTGTTGATAATAATGATTTTTATTATCATTCGTTCCAACTGATAAATAATTACCACAATGATTCCAACAAATATTTAAAATAATTCCATTTACATTAATATTATCACAAATTTCCCACAAATTTTCTTTATATTTTAATATTATTAAAAATCCTTCTTCAGTTCCAAATGCAATTGTATCAAATGAATAACCTTCATATTTTAACCAATTTATTTTATTTATCGCTGAATTTCCTTTAAAAATATTTTCATCAACAAAATTTTCAATATTATTATTATTATTATTATTATTATTATTATCATTTGAATATAATTTAATTATTCCATTGTTTCCAGCAGAAACAAAACGAATTGGATTTAAATTATTATTATTAATATTATTATTTTCATCATTATTTTCATCTTCATCAAACAAAATCGGAATTAAACTCGGTCCAAATGAAATTGCGTTTATTCCATTCACATAATCAGTAAAATAACATTTATTAACGAAATTATAATTATTATTATTATTATTATTATTTTTCGTATTCAATTCATGCAAACTCAAAGAATTATCACTACTACAACAAAGAAGAATAATTCCATATTCTTTTGGACAAAATTCACATGAATTAATGCTGCTTTTATGAGAATAACTATAAACAACATTGAAATTATTATTATTATTTTTGTAAATATTTAGTTTATTATCAAAGCCACATGAAGCTAAAAATTCTCCATAGTTTTTGAATGGAAAACTAAATGACAAGTCCCAAATACTATCCGAATGATTTTGAAGAGTTTGCAAAAGATTTTGATTTTTATATGAAAAAATGTTTATTTTTCCATCGTTTCCGCAAGTTGCAATTAAAGAACTGAAATAATTAATTTTAACGCAATTAATATTTGAATTGTTATTATTATTATTATTGTTTGTGTGATTTGAAATAAAAGTTTTAATTGAAGACATTTTAATTATTTTTAAATAATAAAAATAAAAAAAAAAATGGAAAATAAAATTTATGGTAATAATTATAAAATAAAAATTTGTAAGAAAAATTATGTGATTGGTTTAAAAAGAAACATGAATTTAGTAATTTATATGACATTTTATTTTATAATATTATTTATATTTTTTATTGTAATTTTTAAAGATTTTTATAATATTTTTTTATTTATTTTTGCATTTGTTTTTTTATTTGCAACTATTTATAATTATTTATTATCGTTTTTATTAGAACCTGGAATAATTCCAAGAAATTCAAATGTTATTAATAATAATATTAATAGCAATAGCACAAATCATAATATAAATTCTATTGAAAACATCAGCGGAGAAATTGATATTATTAACAAAACAGAAAAAAATGAAAATGAAAATGAAAATAAAAATAATAATAATAATAAATCATTTTACATTAAAAAGAAAAAAACAATCGAAATTTTTCCTGATTTTTTAGATAAAAATAATTACAGCACGAGCAACAACATAATTTCAATTAACGATGATTTAGATACTTATTTAGATAGTTATAAAAACGAAAAGAAACGTTTGAAAAAAGAAATATTAAAAAATAATACGAGTTTAATTTTTGAGACAGAAATGAATGAAAAAAACGATATTAAAAATATAAATTACATTGCGTATAAAAATTCAAAAAATAATAATAAATTAAATGATGGAATTCCTTATATTTTTCAAAAAAAAGAATGTTTTACATGTCACATTGAAAGACCGAAAAAATGTTCTCATTGTAAAATATGTGATGATTGTATTATGGAAATGGATCATCATTGTTTTTATATTAGCAATTGTGTTGGTGTTAGAAATCATAAGAATTTTTTTTTGTTTCTTTTGTTTGGAAGTTTTTTATCGAATTTTTTGATTATTTTTATTATTTATCATATTATTTATGTTTATTTAATTTTCGATTTAAATTTGACTGAAAAATTAATAAAAAAATTTAAATTAATGTTTTTTTTGGGGATTTTTTTTATGATTTTTCCGCCGATGATTTTTTATTTAATAATGAAGAAAATTTTGTTTAGTGTTGTTTTTTATTTAATTGGAAGTTTGATTGAAATAATAATTTTTGAGATTAATAAAAAAAATAATGAAATTAATAATAAAATTTATCATAATTTTAGTTTATTAATGTTTATTTGTTTGTTTCCTTTGAATATTTTTGTAAATTGTGCGTTTTTTAAGCAAGTGAAAATGATTGGAAAGGGATTGACAATAAAACAATACAGTAGCATTTTAATTCAAAAAGAGAATTTAAAAAAAGAAGGAAATGAAAATTATAAAAACATGGAAATTTTTTTGAATAAAAAATGGAATTTTTGTAATTTATTTAATATTATTTTCAGGAAAAGAAAAAAAAGTTTAATTAATGTTTTATAAATTAATTTTTTAATATTTATTTTTATTTATTTTATTATTAAAATATGGAAAATCAAAAAAAAGAATATTTAAAAAATATTAATAAATTTTCAGAAAAATCGTATTTAAAAAATGAAGAAGAAGAAGAAAATGAAAATGAAAATAATGAAAATGAATTTGAAGAAGAAGAAGAAGAATCAAACATTGAATATAAATCAATTCCAAAAGATTATTTAATAAAAGAAAACGAAAATCGCACAATTTTTGGTGAATTAACTTGCTATAAAAAAAATTTAAACACCGGCGAATTTAAATATTGTTTTTCATCAACATGGCAAATTTATGCTTTTATTACGCCAATGTTTATAATAATAACAATTTATTTTTTTGTAAATTATTATTCAATTTTACCAAAATCTTTAATGAAATTTTTTATTATTTTTTATTCAATTTCAATTCTTTGCGGTTTTTATGTGTTTGTTTCTAATCCAGGAATTCCTTCAACGAAAAAAGAAATTATTGAGAAAATTAATGAAGATGACATTGATTTTTGTGAGAAATGTAATTTGTGGGTGAATAGAGATGATTTTGTTTTACATTGTCCGCAATGCAATTGTTGCATTGAAGGAATTGATCAACATAGTAATTTTTTTGGGAAATGCATTGGAAAAGGAAATTATTGGACTTATACGATTTATATTGTTGGAAGTATGTTAAGTATTGTTTTTATGATTTTTGTTAAAGCAAGTTCGATTAGATGATTTTTTTTTTATAAATAAATTAATTTTTTTATTTATTTTTTTAATTATTAAAGTTTATTATTTTTAATTTTTTTAATAATTCGATGTTGAAGGATTTTAAATAATCTTGAAATTCGATGAGATTTTCTTCTGTGAAAAAATTAACGTCGTTTTTGATGATGTTGTTTAAGAATTTGAAAAAATTTGTATAAATTTTTAATATTATTCCAAACCAATCTTCTTCCATGCACAATCTTCGAAATGTTAGAATATTTTTATAGTCATTTTGATTAATATCATTTGATTTTTCATCTATTTGAACATCGTCTTTAAAAGATATTATTTTTTTAATTGAAGCATTATCAACTTTTTTATCATATTCAATAATAAATAATTTTCCTTCAGTGAATTTTCCATTTTCAACTTTTCCATAAACAACATTTTCATCATTTTCATCGTTATTACTAATTATTAATAAATTACTATTATTTTCATTTTTATTTTCATTCACATTCAAATTGCCATAAAATAATTTATAATCATTTTGTTCTTTTTGGAAATAAATTCCATTTCCAAAAAGATTTTCTTTAATTTCTCCAACAAAACCAGAAAAATTACAATTATCAAAATTTTCATCATTTTCATAATCTTTTTTAACATCAATAATATTATTTAAATATTCTTTTCCATTTAAATTATCAACATTTTGATTTAATTCTTCCATCCACAAATACATTCCATTCGTTTGCATTTGATCTTCTTCGAAGTTTCCTAAATAAAATTCCGTCAAAAGTGAATTATTTTCATTTTCAGGTGAAAATAAATAACATCCAAAATTATTTTTAGAATTATTTTTAAAATTTCCGAAATAAATGTCATTATTTTCATATAATTGAAATCCTAAATCTTTTCGTTCATATTCTAATTTATCAATTATTCCTAAATATTTTGTTTTTTCATCTTTTGATGAAATTGAAGCGATGATTGAATTATAGTATTTACGATCGAGTTGTTTAAAAATGTATTTTTTATTATTGAAATTTATGTTTGCGTTTTTGCTTAAAAATTCGTTGATTTTTTGTGAATTTATTTTTAAATTTTTTGGTTTAAATTGAAAATTCATATTAAAAAATATTAATTATAATATTATTAAATTTAATTATTTTTTATTTTCTTTAATTTTTAATTTTAAATTCGCATGATAACCTAAAAAATCATTTTGAATATTATTAATATTATCTTTAATTTTATTGATTTTTTTTAATTTGTTAAAAACTTCATTTAAATCTTCGCTATCTTTTTTTGCTTTTCGAAAATAATAACCATTAATAATTTTTGGTTGATCAAAATCATCATTAAAATCATCATTAAAATCATCATTTTCATTATTTTTTTTTAAAACTCGTTTTTTAAAATCTTTAAAATCTCTTTTATTATTTTCTTTAATTTTATTTTCATCTTCTTCATAAACATCAAAATTTCTTTTTGGTTGCAATCCAGCGCCTTTAAAAATATTCGTCATTACATTTTTATGTCTATCGATTATTTTATGTGTTCGATCTCCTAATTCAATTAAATATTTTACTTCATCGAATTCTTCATGAATTTGATTTTTATAATCATCAATTTCATTAATTAACGTTTTAAAATCGACATTATTTTTTTTTTCTTTATTTTTTATTTTTTCTTTTATTTTTTCATCTTCGCCAACTTCATCAATGTTATTTAACATATTTTCAATTTGAGAATTTATGTTTTTTATAATATGATCGTTATTATTTTTGTATTTTGATTCTTTTATTATTCCAACATCAGTCATGAATGAAGCTGATTTTTTTGCTTTTTTTTTAATTGGTGGCAATTTTTTTTTGTTTTCAATTGGTTTTGGAATGTTTATTGGAAGTTCATCGTTTGGTTTCTGCTCAATTTCTGATGCTTGTTCTAAAATTTCTTTTTTTTCTTGCGAAATTGGAATTATGTTTTGCTCACAATTTTCTAGTATTGAATCTATGTGATTTGCTAATAATTTTCCGACTGTTTTTAAATCGTTTGTTCTTGATTTTTTTTTGTTCATTTAATTTTTTTTTATTATTATTTTTATTTTTAGTATCATTAAAATATTTAATATAAAAAAATATTAAAAAAATGTCAAATGAATTGAATAATATTTGCGAAATTAAAACTGAAAAAGAAAGTATGAATTTTTCTATTAAAGATAGTTTTAATAAAAAACACGCTTTGAAATTACCTTCATTATCAAATGATAAAAGAAGCAGCACAACTTTTAATACAAATAATTTTAATGAAATTATTTATAATGATTCTAGTTTTTATACAAATAATAATAATAATAATGTAAATGAAAAAACTATTCCTGAAATTGAAGAAGAAAATGTTGAAACTGAAAAAAATTATGATAGTACTATAAAAAAATCAATGCCTGATATTTTAACTCAAAGAGTCTATTCGAATTTTACTTTGTCTTCTATTCGTCAAAGTGAAAATACTTTTTTTAATGATAATAATGGAGATGATAAAGATTTAAAATTAAATTTAATTCAAAGAAATAATACTTTTAGAAAAGAATATAAATTTTTACCTTTTATAATTGAAATGCCTGTTTTATTTAAAAAAAACAACAAAAAAAAAAATTCAAAAAAAGAATTCAAAGAATATCATTTATGTTCAATTCAAAATCAATTATACATTTTAAAAAAAATCGACGGAAAAAGTTTCAACATTAACAACAAAAACAAAAACAACAAAATTTATATTAAACATTCTTCTTTAGTAAACACTGAAGAAGAAATTTACACAGATTTTGACATTTTATATTACAATCGCGAACAACATTTAATTTCATTATTATCAAGAAAATTTGACATTTTCAATCCAATTTTATTTTTAGATTTTAATTTAGTAACAGCAGATTTAAAAATAAACAAAAGTTTTTATGAAATTTACATTTCCGTTTTATCATTAGAAAATTTTTCATTTACATTACAAATTCATCAAAAATCATCAGAAAATCTTTTTAAATCATTAGTAATTCATTTACAGCGAAATATTTTATCATCATTTGGTTATTTTAATAATATTTTCAGTGTTTCATTAAACAAGAATTTTTACCACAATTTTTATATAAAAAACACCGATTTTGAAAACGTTGCAAAAACAGGCGATTTGTTGCTTTTTAAAGGATTTGATAAAAAATCAAAATTACAACGGTTTTACACAAAATCTGAATTTGATCATGTTGCTTTATTAATGCGGTTTAATAACGTTTTATTTTTATACGAAGCAACAAATGAAAATGGTTGTAAATTAAAAAGTTTCAATGAATTTGTGAATAATTTTTGTTTTTTATCATTTGAAAAAATTGTTTATCGAAGATTGTTTATTAATATTAATTCAAATGATATTAATGAACAATTAAATAATGTTTATCAAAAAAACATTCAAATTAAAGCGGAAGAATTTTATAATTTAACGAAAAATAAAAAATATTCAATTAATTTTTGTTCAATTTTTTGTGGGAGTGAATTAAAAAAATATCAAAATGAAAATAAATGGGAAATTAAAAAAGGTTTTTCATGCAGTAGTTTAGTTTATAGCGCTTATTTGCACATGGGAATTATTAATTATAATAAAAATGTTAATGAAATTTTACCTGGAAATTTTAGTTCGAATGAAAAATTAAATTTAAATGAAAAATTTATTTTATTACCTGAGTTTATTATTGATTTTAGTAATTAAGTAAAATTATTTTATGAGTTTTTTATTTTATTATTTTTTTATTTGATTTTTATGTGTTTGATTATTTTTTTTTTTATATAAATTTTTCATATTGAAATAATAAAATAATAAAATTAATTATTATTTGTTTATTATTTGGTAATAATAAATATTTATTATATTATTATTATTATATTATTTTATTTGCTTTAGTTTTAATAATTATTAATATTAAATTTAATTTTATTTTTAATATTTAAATTAAATAAAATTTAAATTTTAAATACAAAAATTAAATAAATAAATAAATAAATAAATAATTTTTATGCTTCTAAATCAAATAAACCATTTGTAGAATCATGTTCTAAATAAAAATCTTCATTTTTAATATTATTATCAATTTTTTTAGTTTCATTTTCATTAAAATCAGCATCAAATTCAAAAATTCCATTTGTTGAATCATGAACTAAATAAAAATCTTCATTTTTAATATTATTATTATTTTCATTAGAATCTTCTTGATTAATTAAATAATCATCTTTTAAAATATCATTTAAATCATTTTTTACTCCTTTTAAATCATTTTCTAATGCGTTTAAATTATTAAACATTTTAAAAGCGAATTTTTCTTCTTTATTAATTGATTTTTTTATTCCATTTGGATTAAAAATCCAGCCAAATTCATTTGTTTTTATTTTGAATTTTTTTTGATATTCTTCGTTTGTTAAAACATTTTTATTTTTAAAAAAATCATTTAAAAATTTATTTGATAAATTTTCAGCAATTGTTAAAATTTCATTATTATCAATATTAATATGTTTTTCACCGACATTAATTAAAAGAAAATTTTCAGTTAAAATTGATAAAATAAACATATTTTTTAAAAAATTGAATAAATTTTCATTTTTTTCAAATTTTGGAGAAGAATTTATATCATAAAAAATTTTTACTTTTCCAAAATTTGAACTTTTACAAAATAATAATCCCAAAGGAATTAAATCTTTTTTTGTTATTTCTCTATTAATTAAAATTTTAAATTTATTATAAACATCATTACTAATTTTTTTAAATACATTTTTTACTTTTTCAGGAAAAAAATCATTAATGTCATTTTTCATAAAAAATTTATTTTCTATAAAATTAATAAAATTTTCATTTGATATTTTTTCATTCAAAAAATTATCTAAATAATTATAATTTGTTTTGTTATTTGAAATAAAAGGATTGTTTATGTTTTGAGGATCAAAATTTTCTAAATTAAATAGAAAATCTAAAAGAGAAATTGAATGTAAAATGTTGTATTCATTATCTAATTTTTCAATATTATCATCTTCATATGAATCGTATGATAAAAAAGAAAAATCTTTTTCTTCTTGAGAAAAATTTGAAATCGCTTCATAACCTTTTTCATTACAACATCCCATTTTTTTTAATATAAAACTATTATTATTATTAATAAATTATAATTTAATATTTATTTATAATATTTAATTAATTAATTTAAATCGTCGTTTGTAATATTATTTCTATTGAAAATTTTTATGTTGTTTAATGTGTTTAATCTTGTCATTAAACAACTATTGCTTCGTTTTAATATTATGTTTCTTGTGTTGTTTATTTTGTTGTTTTTGTAATTATTATTTTTATATTTATTTTCATAATTAAATTTATTATTATTATTATTATTATTATAATTAAAATTTAACATTGATAAATTTTTATTTAAAATATTTTTATAAAAACTTTTTTTGTTTTTTTCTATACTAAAATTATTATATTTATTATTATTATTTCTATCAATTAATTTTTTTAACTTGAAATAATTTATATTATTTTTTTCTACAATTTCTTTAATAACTTTACTAACATCATCAACATTTGATAAAAATTCTAACAAAGGAATTAATTTTAACAATTCATCATCATTTTTATTTAAATTCCAACTATCAATAGGAATTGCATTATTATGATTAAATAAATAACTAATTGGATTATTATCAATAATAATAATATTTTTATTAACATAATCATTAGTAAATTTTTTTCTATCAAATAATTTATTTAAATCTTTAACATACAAATCATTTAATTTCGTACAATTTTCTCTAAAATATCTTTTATCAATACATTTTTCAAAATCTAATAAATCAATTAATTTATTTGAATATTCTTTCATAGAAGAAGTGAAAATATAAATAGTAAATAATTTAGACATTTGATATAAAAATTCATTTACATAAGGACGTTTATAAACATAAATTGGAATGTTTTTATTTTTATAATAAATTGTATATTCAAAATCATAAAAATTATTATTAAAATTATTATTATTATTATTATTATTATTAAAATTATTATTATTATTATTATTATTATTATAAAAAAAAGGTGAATTGCATGATGAATGAACTAATGTTTCATCTAAATCTAAAATTAATATTTTTTTATTTTTAATTTTTTGTGGTAAAAATTTTGAAGATAAAATTGAATTTGAATAAAATGAATTTTTATTATTATTTTTTTTCATTATATTTAATATTTGTTTTGGACTAAAAAAATTGACTGTTTCTGTTGAATAATCGAAATTATATTGATTTTTATTATTGTTTATATAATTTGTGTATGGTTTATTTTCATTTAAATTATTTTGAATAATAAAACTATTTTTTTCGGTTTTGTTTATTTTTTTTTCGGATTTTTTATTTCTTTGATGTGATTTTTTTCTAGAACGAATGTATAATTTTAAATTAGAAATTTTATTATTTTTCTCTTCGAAATTTAATTCATCAGCGAAAAGAAATTTTGTTCTTTCATAAATATTCATTTTAAATTTAAATTTAAATAAATAAATTATAATTTATATAAATGAAATCGTTTATAATTTTATTTAATCCTTTAAATACATTATTTTCATATAATTTTCAATATCAATCGAGAATTAATCATATAAAATTATTCAATGAAAATAAAGAAAATTTAAAAGAAAAATTGATTTTTTTGCCTTTTATTGAAAAAGATGTTTTTAATAAATACAAAGAAATTGGAATTTTAGATAAAATTTATTATTTATGTGAAAATGAAGAAGAAAAAAATATTATTAAAGAAGAACATGAAATTTTAAATTTAAATCAATTTTATGAATGTAAATTTATATTAAAAAATAATATTAATAATTATTTTGATTATAATATAATTATTATAACCGAAGAATTAAATGATTTTAATTTATTTTCTAATAATAATAATAATAATGTATGTAAAATTTTTAATTGGATGATTTTTAACGAAGATGAAAATTATTTAAATTTTCAAAAAAATGTCATAAAATCAATTAATTTTAATAATATTAATCTTATAATTGAATGTTTAAGACAATCTTCTTTTTTAATTGAATATTTATTTAATAATAAAGAAAAAAATAATTTAGTTAATTTAATTAATAATTATTTTAAAGATTGTTTTAATTGTTTATATGTTTTAGATTCAAAAAGTAATGAAAAATCTTATAGAAAAAGAGAATTAGCTCAATCATCAAAAAAAGTAAAATATTTTCCTTTTTTAAATAAAAATATTCCAATTAAAAATTTAAATTTTTATCCATTTAAAATTCATGTTTTTTTACAACGATGTCCATATTTTTATTTAAAAAACACTGATTATTATAAAGAAAACATTCAAAAATTAATAGATTCAGAAAAAAATATTGTTCAATTACATAATATTGAAATTATTGATATTTTATTTAATAGATTTAAAGTAATTGAATATATAAAAAAATTTATTGAAAATAGTAAAGAAGAAATAAAAAATAATAATTTAAATATTAATTTAAATGTTCCTATTACAAAAGAATTTGAATATGATTTTAATGACATGAATAAAAATATAAATAATATTAAAAATATAATAAAAGAAAATAATATTAATTTTCCTTTTATTTTAAAACCAAATTCATGCGAAAGACATGAAATGAAATTGATTATTTCTGAAGAAGGTTTAATTAACATTTTTAATAATAAAAATGATAATTTTTTTAATAATAATAAAAATAATTTGTATGTTATTCAAGAACGAATTAAACATGGTGGAATTATGATAAAAAATTATAATATAAATGAAGAAAGTTTTTCTTTTATTAGACCTTCTTTGCCTGATAATGCAATAAATAATAAAAATTTTAATAATAATTTTATTGATTTTTATAATGAAATGATTTATAAAAAAAATGATATTTTATTTGAAAATTATGAAGAAGAAAAAGTTGATAATTTTAAAAAAAAATTATTAGAAAAAATAGAAATTATAAATAAATTATCAAATATTTTTATTAAAATTACGAAATTGACTCTTTTTGGATTGGATTTTTTATACGATGAAGAAAATGATAAATTTTATATTTTAGAAATTAATTATTTTCCTTCTTATAGAGAATTAGGAAAAGAATTACACAATAAATTTGATGAACATATTATTAAATTTTACAATAAATTTAAAAAATAATATTTTTAATTATAAATAAATTTATTTTAATCAAACTATTTTATATAAAATATTTAATTTTTATATTAAATAATTAATTAAAAAAATAATATGCAAAACGAGATTAATTATCTTTATCATAATGAAAATGAAAATAATTTCGATGATGATTATGATTATGAAGATAAATTAGAAATAGAAGATGATTCAAATAAAAATATAATAACATTTTTAAAACCTGATGAAATAATAAAAGAAAGAGAAAAAGTAATTAAAGACGCAATGGAAAATTTATGTTTAGAAAGAGATGATGCGATTTTAGCTTTAATTTACTTTAAATGGAACATGGATAATTTATTAACATTTTGGTATGATGATGTTGAAGGTTACAAAGAAAAATGTGGAATAATTTTAAGCAAATCAAGTTTGAAATTATTAAAAGAAATGAATATAGAAACTAATACAAATTATTGTTTAATATGTTTTGAAGAAAAAAATGATGAAAATAAAAACGATTTTATTTCATTAAAATGTGGACACACTTTTTGTAATGATTGTTTTTATGAATATTTAAAAGAAAAAGTAAAAGATATTTTAATATCATTAACATCAAAATGTCCTCAAGACAAATGTTCAATAATAATTCCCGAAAGTCTTTTTTTTACATATTTTTCAAAAAAAAATAACAATAAAGAATCAAACGAAATTCATTTATTATACAAATCAATAACAAAAAATTTCACTGATTCAAACGATGACATAAAATTATGTCCAAACCCAAATTGTAATAACATAATAAAATGTTTGAATCATAACATAACAGAAATTGAATGTTCATGTGGATCAACTTTTTGCTTTAATTGTTACAAAGAATCACATAGACCATGTTCGTGCGAAATGGTTTTGCATTGGAATAAAAAGAATAAAAGTGTAGAAAATTATGATGAAATGTGGATCAAAGCAAATACTAAAAAATGTCCTCATTGTGGACAAAATATTGAACGTTCTCATGGATGCAATTATATGTTATGTGATAAAAAAGCAGGTGGCTGCGGAAAAGCTTTTTGCTTTGTGTGTGAAACTGATTGGGAAAAACATAGTCAAGATCATTTTAATTGTAATAAATATACTGAAGAAGTTAAAAAAAAAGAAATGAATGCGAATATTATTAATCAACAATTAAAAAGAACAAGTTTTTATTATGATAGATATTTAAATTATTTAAATGCTTGTAATGAAATTGGAAAATTAGAAAAAGATTTAAATGATAAAATTAGTATTATTATGGCGCTTTATAATATTCCTTTAAAAGATCTTGAATTTTTTCAGGAATCTGTTAAAACTATTTTAAGAGCGAAAAGAACTTTAAAGTATACTTATATTTTTGGATATTATATGAAAGATAATCAAAAAAAAGATTTATTTGAATTTAGTCAAGGTTTATTACAAAGAAATGTTGAAATGTTACATCAAAATTTTATTGCTGGATTTATTAATGATATGATTTCTATTCAAGATAATGTTGAATTTAAAATTCAATTTGATGTGTTTAAAAATAGAGTGTTAAATTTAAAAAATGCTACTGATAAATATAGAGAAAGTTGCTTGAATGATATTGAAAATAATTATATTGATGAAATTAATCAAAAATTGTTGGATTAATAAATATAATTATTTTAATTTATATTTTAAATAGTATTTGTTATTATATATAAATTAAATTATTTATATTGAATTATTTTGATAATAATTTATTAATATAATTTTATTTTAAATTTATTTATTTTAATATTTTGTTAAATTATGGGGATTGGGGATTGGGGATTGGGGATTGGGGATTGGGCCCAATCCCCAATCCCCAATCCCCAATCCCCA
>JAEEGK010015195.1_pt1 | contig 17103 bp, 17 predicted proteins | sample 8958771 | NCBI WGS metagenome assembly JAEEGK01 (sample SAMN16246547, study PRJNA631951) | gut metagenome | biome: gut microbiome; feature: rumen; material: SC-attached | host: Bos | place: Iran: Karaj | collected 2018-10
TTTTGCTTGTCTTGATTTGCAGCACTAAGGTAAGTGAAAAATCTGACATGGCCAAATCCTGAGCAACAAAAAGTTGCTCAGGTACTTATAAAGAAAGTTAAACTAAAGTGCTGCGGAATTTAGGTTAATATGTCTTTAATTTGTTCTTTTGTCTGAGAAAAACACTATCTTTGCAACAGTATTACTGATGGAACCTATGCCTAAAGAAAACGGAATAAAACATAACAACTTAAATTTCAATGTTTTACCTACTCCTATAGAGGAAGGTGAAGATTTGCATGCGGCGGTTCTCGAACTGTCTGGGAACCCCTCTCAACCAGAAGAGAATTAAATAAGTACGAAATAGAGAAAGATACAATAAATATGGCAAACATAAATGAACGTGCTGAACTGCACAAGACCATCTGGAAGATAGCCAACGACCTGCGAGGCAGCGTTGATGGCTGGGAGTTTAAGGCATACGTCTTGGGCTCTATCTTCTACAGGTTCATCTCTGAGAACATCTGCGACTATATCCATCAGTTGATGGTCAAGGCTGGCCAACCTGATTTCGACTATACCACCATTTCCGACGAAATGGCTGAGCGCATCCGGAAGAAGATGGTGGAGGAAAAGGGCTATTTCATCCTGCCCTCTCAACTGTTTCAGAATGTTGTCAAGACTGCCGACAAAGATGAGAACCTGAATGAGAAACTGACTAAGATATTCCGCAGTATCGAGGCGTCAGCCCAGGGAACCGCCTCAGAGGATGACCTGCGAGGACTGTTCAGCGACTTCTCCGTAGACAGTGCATCCTTAGGCTCGACGGTCATCAAGCGTAACCAGTTGCTGGCAAAGGTTCTGAAGACCGTTGCCTCGATGGATCTGGGTTCCAGATACGACGACACCACCAACGACACCTTTGGCGACACCTATGAATTCCTGATGCAGATGTATGCCTCGGAGGCAGGCAAGAGCGGTGGTGAGTTCTTCACGCCTCAGCAGGTCTCAGAACTGCTGGCCAGCCTGGCTTCATGGAACAACCCCAACATCAATAAGGTGTACGACCCTGCTTGCGGTAGCGGATCGCTGTTGCTCAAATTCGCCAAGACCGTTGGCAGAGAGAATCCCGATCTGCAATACTTTGGTCAGGAAGTCAATCCCACGACCTACAACCTCTGTCGTATCAACATGTTCCTGCATAATGTGAACTTCGACAACTTCGACATCCGACTGGAGGATACGCTATTAAAGCCCCAGCATCTGGATGATGCGCCTTTCGACGCGATAGTTTCCAATCCGCCATACTCGCTGAAGTGGGAAGGTAAGGACAACACGATCCTGATCAACGACCCACGCTATTCTCCTGCTGGAGTGCTGGCCCCGAAGAGTGCGGCAGACCTCGCCTTCACGATGCACATGCTCTGGCATCTGTCTGAGCAGGGAACGGCCGCTATCGTAGAGTTCCCTGGAGTGCTCTATCGTGGAGGTGACGAGAAGCGCATCCGTCAGTATCTCATCAAGAACAACTATGTGGATACCGTGATCCAGTTGCCAGCCAACCTCTTCTTTGGCGTGGGTATCGCCACCTGTATCATCGTGCTGAAGAAGAGTGCCAAGACAGATTCAAGCGTGCTCTTCATCGACGCCAGCAAACTGTTCCAGAAGAATGGCAACAAGAACATCCTCCTGCCTGAGCATCAGAAAAAGATCATGGATTTGTTCAAGAACCGCAAGGACGAACAGTATCTGGCCAAGTTGGTGAAGAATGACGATATCCTTGCCAATGACTGCAACCTCTCTGTCTCCTCATACGTAGAGCAGGAAGACACCCGCGAGGTGATCAACATCTCTGAGGTCAATGCCAAACTCAAGAACCTCATCACAGAGGGCAATGAGTTGAATCAGAAGATCGAGGCTATCATTAAAGAATTAGGAGAGTAAGATTTAAAAAAACAGGCAATGTCTGATAATAAAGATTTAGCGATTAACAAACAGTTTATTACTGAGCTTCTTAATGATGCCTGCTTCATCATTGATCAGGCACAAGAAATAGCATATCGTCAGGTAAATGAAGTTCTCATTAAGCGTAATTGGCTGTTGGGTATGCGCATTCAGTATGAGGTGTTGAAAGCACAACGGGCAGAGTATGGAAAACAAATTATGTTTTCATTGGCTGATGACTTAACAAAGCGTTATGGCAAGAGCTTTACATGGAGAAACCTGTACAATTACATAGACTTTTATAAAAAGCATGATGAATTCTTCATGTTAGACAAGGAGGCATCTGTTAGTCCAGATGAAATTTTGCACTCACTGCGTGCAAAATCATCAGATAATAATGCCTCTAACATTTTGCACTCACTGCGTGCAAAATCCTCAATCCGTCTTAACTGGACTCATTATCGTATCATTCTTCAGGAATCGAGCAAGGAGGCTCGCGACTGGTATGAGCAGGAAGCGGCACGCGAAATGTGGAGTACACGAACACTGCAGCGTAATGTCAGCAGCCAGTATTATCATCGCTTACTCCAGTCGCAAAATAAGGATGCTGTTCGTGCCGAGATGAAACAACTGACAGCCCCTTTGCAGGATAAACTGGAGTATCTGAAAAATCCTGTGGTAGCTGAGTTCTTAGGATTCAAGAATAATACAGACTATACTGAGAGCGATCTTGAACAGAGCATTATCGACCATTTGATACCATTCCTGATGGAGATGGGTAAGGGCTTTACATTGGCTGATCGTCAGAAGCGTATTCATACAGAAAAGGAGGACTATTACATCGATTTGGTGTTTTACAATTACAATCTGCGTTGTTTTGTGTTGATTGATTTAAAGACCACAAAATTGCGTCATCAGGATGTTGGGCAGATGGATATGTATGTGAGAATGTACGATGAGATGATGTGTCCACAGGGTCACAACCCAACTATCGGTATATTGCTTTGTGCTGATACTGATGAGGATGTGGCTCACTATTCAGTGTTGCATGATAGTGACCAACTTTATGCAGCCAAATATCTGACGTATATGCCCACTAAAGAGGAATTGCGTCGAGAGATAGAGCAGCAGAAAACTTTCTTTATGTTGCAACAAAAAGGTAAAAAGGAAAAAGAATAATATGGAATTGGTGGCAATCATAATAGCGTTGATAGTTCCAATAGGCGTATCTAAAATCGCTTTTGAGAACGTGGGGCACAATGTTTCAGACCATTTTCCTGACGTCAGGAAAACGATAGCAATGCCTAAAAGTGCTGAAAAAGAGATAGATGACTGCCTGCTAACTCGTTATGCCTGTTATCTGGTTGCCGAGGGCAATGAGTTGAACGCGAAGATCGAGGCTATCATTAAAGAATTAGGAGAATAATAGTATGTACGAAGAATTACATTGTCCGTTCTGTGGTAGCACAGAAATATCAGTCAACAAAGAGACCTACAATTATAAGGCAGGTTTCTGGGGGCTATTATTCTTGAATGCAATAGGTATGCTGTTGTTTGGCTTCCTGTGTAGAAAACGAAATGAATGTTTCTGTCATCATTGTGGTAACGAATTTGCTTTTTATTGATATATGACGTTCAAGAATACAGAAAAGGAAATCATCAAAGCCATTGTAAAATATGGTGATGATAAAAATTCTATGGCACAGGTAATCAATGAGAGCCAGTTGCTGGAGAAGAGAGGTATCGTGATTGCCTGGGGGGCTCACGGCACTAACTGTAGTTATGTATTCTTGGATAAACAGAAATACGATTGGCATGACAACAAAGCTCTTGGCTATATATCCGAAATGATTTCTCTTATCCATTTGTTAATTGATAACAGATTAATCACATTGATACCTGTAAATACAAGAGGCTCCGAAGTGATTGGCAGAAGAGAATATAAATTGGCAGGTCCTGGATGGATAAAATTGGAAGATGCCATGGTAGATGTTGAATCAAACATGGGAGAATGGTTAGACAATCAAAGACAACAGGCATATTGGCCAAGCCGTTATCCAGAACAAGTATTGCCTGCTTCTCATTTTTTGGATTGTTGGTTTACAGTTAGTCAAGAATTAAAGGACTTGGTTAAGAACGATTTTCAGCCTGAAGAGCAAATCCGTTTTGCCCAACAACAGCGATTGACATGGATATCTATAGCTATTACAGGTTTTATCGGCATTGCTGGTTTAATTATTGCTATTATTAGCTTAATTCGTTGATGCGTATGGTAGAGTGGAAGAAGATTGGAGATGTCTGTGATGTGTTTGCAGGAGGTGATTTGCCTAGTACATACATTAAAGGTAATATGCCTTCCGAAGAGTGCATTTTCCCCATTTATTCAAATGGAGTTGAGGAAAAATCACTATATGGCTTTTCTGACTCATATAGAGTTGACAAAGCTTCCATTACAATATCTGCAAGAGGAACTATAGGATATCATTGTATAAGGAAGCCCTATTTTACACCAATAGTTAGGCTTATAACTCTTATACCAAAGAACATAAAGAATCTGAATTTATCATATTTGAATGAGGTGCTATTCAATTCTAATATTGATGGAACAAAGGGTGGTATACCACAATTGACAGTCCCCACAGTCTCACGCTTATTGATCCCCATTCCATCAATACATGAGCAAGAGCGGATTGTTGGCATACTCAATACGTTCACTTCTTCTATTGATAATCTGAAACAGCAAATCACCCAGCGTCGTAAGCAGTATGAGTATTATCGTGACCAACTCCTTGACCTCGAAGGAAAAGAAGGAGTGGAAATGAAAACATTAAAGGATGTTTTTGACACTAGAAACGGATATACACCCTCAACTTCAAATAATCAGTTTTGGGATGATGGTATTATTCCTTGGTTTAAAATGGAAGATATTCGTGACAATGGTAGAATTCTTAATGATTCCAATCTACATATAACAACATCTGCAATTAAAGGAAAAGGCCTTTTTAAGGCAAATTCTATTATTTTAGCAACGTCAGCTACTATTGGTGAACATGCTTTAATTACGGTTGAACATCTTTCTAACCAGAGGTTTACAAATTTCTATCCAAAGGAGTGTTATTTGAATATCATAAATATGAAGTTTGTCTATTATTATATGTATAGAATTGATGAATGGTGCAAGCAGCATATAAATCAAGGAGGTTTTGCATCTGTAGATATGGGGGGACTTTATAATCTAGAGATTCCTATACCCTCCTTCCAAGAGCAGCAGCGCATTGTCTCCATCCTCGATACATTCGAGGCGAGCATCCAGAACTTGGAGGCTCAACTCTCTCAGCGCGAAAAGCAATATGAATATTATCGTAATAAACTATTAACATTTTAATGATTATGAAAAAGTCTTTTATTTTAGTTGTTTTTTTATTTTGGGGGCTTATATCATACGCCCAAGATAAGGTTATTTTGAAAACTGGTGAAGAATTGAATGTTAAAGTCGTGAAAAACGATGAGAAAACAATTGAATTCCAATATCCAGGAGAAAGTTTGATTAACGTAAAGAATAAACGAGAAATTAAAAAGATTATTTATGAGTCTGGGAGAGAGGAGATGATAGATGTTGGTATAAATTTACCAGAAATAAAAAGTGAAAAAGATTGGGAAAAAGTTGTAGAAACTTATCTTGAATCCGATGTTGAAGGTTTAACAAGAGTTGATGATATTAAAGCAACATCTGGATGGGGTGGCTCTTTAGGTTCATCATTAGGATATAAAGATGCTATTAAAAAATTAAAGAAAAAGGCTGCGAAACTAGGAGCTTGCATAATTCTTATTCACGGGCAACCTAATCAATCTGCATCATCGAGAGGCGGCGGTGTTCAAGTAATCGCTACTGCTTATAAATAGTTTCTATTCCGTTTTGAAGACGCGAAAAGCATGATTATTATCGTTATAAACTATTAATATTTGGATGATATGGATATTATAGAAAAAGCAAAAGAGTATGCTGAGGAAAAAGCATTAAAAGGTATCAACTCTTTAATAGAACAAGCTTATTTAGATGGATACAACGACGGATTGAAGCATTATGAGAATGAAAAACTTGAATCCATAAAAGATGGAGTGGAGTATGTTGATTTAGGGCTTCCCAGTGGGACATTATGGTCATCGAAATTTGTAATGTCAGATAATGATTTAATGCGCAAAATGGCATATCTAGAAGCATCAAAAATAAATATCCCCACATTAGAGCAATACGAGGAATTGCTATCTAATTGTGAGTTTCGTTACAAATATCAAAGAATTGACAGTTATGTTAGAATTATTGGCGTGACAGGAAATTCAATCATTATAAAATTGGTAAAAATTGATAATCTTAATGAATCTCCTAATATTCATTTTTGGCTGAAAAATGAAGTGGATTCAAATAGAAAACTTGCAGCATGTATTGAATTTCATAATAATTCAGACCCAGTTCTTTCAACAAAAGATTTATTTATGGGGCTTAAACTTCCTGTAATGTTAGTTATGAATAAGTGATGGACGACTATAAGATCATAGTAGAACAGGAGCACCAGACGGTGATGGCGCACTACGAGGTGGAGCCAAAGCCTGCTGAGGGGTATCAGAGTGAGGCTGCTCTGGAGAAAACACTCATTAAGCAGCTTCAAGGGCAAGGCTATGAGTATGCTCAGATCAAAGATGAGGCTGGACTGTTGCGGAATCTGCGACACCAACTGGAGCTTCTGAATGATGTGGTGCTATCAGAAAGCGAGTGGGCGCGACTGTTGCCGATGATATCTAACGAGCAGATGACCATCCTCGACAAGACGGAGATGATTCAGGGCAAAGGCTATGTGCTGAACCTGACGCTCGACAACGGTCTGACAAAGAACATCAAGCTGATAGATAAGCAGAATGTCTTTAATAATCGTCTGCAGGTGATCAATCAGTATGAAGTGGAAGATGGGTCGCATAAGAATCGTTATGATGTGACGATACTCGTAAACGGTCTGCCGTTAGTGCATATCGAACTGAAGCGCAGAGGCGTAGCCATCAAGGAAGCCTTCAACCAGATAAACCGCTATCTGAGGGATTCGTTCTGGGCGGGCAGAGCGATGTTCGACTACGTGCAGATTTTCGTCATATCGAATGGTACTGAAACTAAATACTATTCAAACACTACTCGCTATGCCAAAGAGAAAGAGGCTGATGGAGGCCCACGAAAGCATAAGACGGATGGTAACACGTTTGAGTTTACTTCCTATTGGACAGATCAGGAGAATACGCTGTTGACTGACCTAAGGGACTTCACTACGACTTTCTTTGCCAAGCACACCATATTGAATATACTGACCAAGTATTGCGTGTTCAATGTGGACAAACAGCTATTGGTGATGCGTCCTTATCAGATAGCAGCAACTGAAAAGATACTTCAGCGCATACAGACGGCCATCTATAATAAGTGGCAGGGAACCATCAAGGCTGGAGGTTATATCTGGCATACGACTGGATCGGGCAAAACGCTGACATCGTTCAAGACGGCTCAGCTGGCTTCGAAAATGGAGCAGGTGAACAAAGTGCTGTTCGTGGTGGATAGAAAGGACTTGGACTATCAGACGATGAAGGAGTATGACAACTTTGAGAAAGATTGCGCCAACTCCAATTCGTCGGCAAAGGTCTTGTTAGGTCAGCTGAAACGTGACGATTGTCACATCATCATCACGACGATCCAGAAGCTGTCGAACCTGATGAAACCCAAGTTCTACGACAACGACGAGAAACTGCGTGAGGTTTTACAGAAAGAGAATATCGTTCTGATATTCGACGAATGTCACAGAAGTCAGTTTGGCGATATGCGACAGATTATTGCGAAGCGGTTCAAGAAGTACCTGATGTTCGGATTTACAGGAACTCCTATCTTTGCTGTCAACGCTCATAAGGGTAGCAAATACTCTACTACAGCCCAGCTGTTTGGAGGCGAACCCGACGATCAAGGAAAGCCAACGCGCCCCTTGCACACTTACACGATCATCAATGCTATCAGAGATAAGAACGTGCTACGCTTCCATGTGGACTATGAGAGCACGATGAAGATGAAGAACGACGTAGAGCGCAAACAGGTTTGGGGCATCGACAAAGAGGAAGCGCTTCATCATCCTCAGCGCATCAGCATCGTGACCCGTTACATCATTGAGCACTTTGCGGAAAAGACTAAGCAGGGGGCTGATGCTTACGGTATGAGCCGACTGATGAATATCGAGGAAGTCATCAAGAAAGGAAGAAAGGCCGAAGAGCAGAAGGCTAAGATAAAGACAAGGGGATTTAACAGCATCTTGGCTGTTGACTGCGTGCCTACTGCTATACAATATTATAATGAGTTCAAGAAACAACTGGCCGAACCTGGAGCACCCGATCTGAAGGTTGCTACAATCTATACCTATCAGGCCAATGAGCCAGAAGAGGACGAGTGGGGACTGGGTGAGGATGAGAATCCTGAGGAAACAGGTAAATTGGATATACAGAGTCGTGATGCACTCGAAGCAGCCATCATAGATTATAACCAGATGTGGACTCCTAACACTAGCTATTCTACTGACGGCGACAACTTCCAGAACTACTACAAGGATGTGTCGCTTCGCATGAAGAATAAGCAGATAGACATCCTGATCGTTGTTGGAATGTTCCTGACGGGATTTGATGCCAAAACACTGAATACTCTTTGGGTGGATAAGAATCTGAAGATGCACGGACTGTTGCAGGCTTACAGCCGCACGAACCGCATCTTGAATGCTGTCAAGAACTGTGGTAATATCGTCTGCTTCCGTAATCTGGAGAAAGCCACAAATGACAGCTTGGCCATCTTTGGCGATGATAAGGCATCGGGGCTGGTGTTCATGAAGTCGTTTGAAGAATATTACAGCAAAGGTTATGAGGACGAGAAAGGGAATTTCCATGAGCCTTATACAGAATTGGTCAGAAGACTCTTGGAGCAGTATCCTGTAGAACAGATAGCCAATATTCTGGATGAAGAATCGAAGAAAAATTTCATCCGGCTGTTTGGCGAGTTCTTGCGATTGAGGAATGTTCTGAATGCCTTTGATGATTTTGAAGGCGATAAGCTATTAGTTACTGATTCGCAATATCAGGACTATCGAGGATGGTACAATACGCTGCATGATGAGTTCAGACCTCCAACGGGCGGTGATAATGAGTCAATAGCTGATGATATCGTCTTCGAGATGGAACTGATCAAGCAGGTTCAGGTGAACATCAGCTATATCCTGCAACTGGTTCAGCAGTATCATGATACCAATTGTCAGGATAAGACCATCGTTGTAAGCATACGCAAGCAGGTTGAGGCCAGCCCGGATATGCGAGACAAGCGTGACCTGATAGAGAAATTCATCGAAAGCATGACGCCCGAAAAGGGTAAGAATGTGGGCGATGATTGGGAAGCTTTTATCGAGGAGGAAAAGAGGAGGCAACTTGATATGATCATAGCCGAAGAGCGCCTGAAGCCTCAGGAAACGGAGAGCTTCATGCAGCGTGCTTTCAAGGATGGCTATGTGACTGAAACGGGAACAGGTATTGCCAAGATTCTCCCGCCGTCGAACCCGTTCTTGCCTGAAAGCGGTGAGAAGAAACAAACGGTGATAGATAAGTTAAAGGCATATTTGAATAAATTCTTAAATACTAACGATTAAAAGAAATAACGTTCACAAACTGTCTGACACACTGTGATATAGCGGAAGGGGAGTGAATCCCCGACCGCATTGAGATCTTTGAATTGGTGACACTCTTGGAAGTTAATCTTCGTCGTCCTTGGGCTTGATGAAGCCTATCGGGCGGCGCGGCTTGTTGTCTGGGCTCTTAGCCTGGAGTTCGGCCAGAGCGGTGCTGATGGCATCGAGCTGTGCGCGCGTACTCTCGTTGATGTCGTTCTGGTCATGCAGTATGTCTTCGATGTCGAGCTTAAGCTCTTCAAAGTCCTTGCGCAATTGAGCGATATCTTCGTAGGTGGTAGGTGTGGGTAGAGATTTCGTAAGCCTGCGGAATTCAACAAAAGCACGAATAATGCCAATATTCACTTGGATAGCTAACGGTGAACGCAGGACACTACTCAACATGGCTACCCCATGTTCAGTAAAAGCATAAGGTAATGTGCGTGACATTGTAAATTCTTTTGCGGTCACAATTTGTGACCTCAAATTGGAATCTCCTTTGTCGTCCTCAATATTTGCGGTCACAATTTGTGATCTCAAGATGCTGCTTGTCAATATTTCGTACTCGCCTTTTGTGAGCTGAAACATGAAATCCTCAGGGAAACGCTCTATATTGCGTTTAACAGCTTGATTTAATACTTTGGTTTCTACACCGTACATAGATGCTAAGTCACGATCGAGCATCACGCGCTGACCACGAATGACGTAAATCTTGGATTGAATGTTTTGTAATTCGTCCATAGTAATGTGGATTTAATGTTAATAATGTGATTTCGGTTGCAAAGATAAGAAGATTGTCTGGAACTTCCAAATGTTTTGGAGATTATTTATCTTACGTACATGAAAGAGTGTCACTTTAAGTTGAATTTTAAAATACGAATGATGAGTCCATAAAAATATTATCACGAATAATTTGGGATTGTCGAAGATTTAGATTATCTTTGCACCCAAGATATACATATTGGATAAAAGAGCCATACAGGCATTTCGTGAGTCCTTAGCAAAAAACGACCAAATTAAAACCACTAAACTCAACGAGTCCAACGAATGGCTGCCAGCTCGCGTTTTGAGACGTGAGCCTTGGTGGTATTCTGGATTCAACGAGATGGTTTAACTTGGTCGTTTTACCATGCTAGGGACTGTTTATCATTATTGTGCTCCGTCTCTTTATCAATATGTCTAAAGATAGAACCGAGAATTATAAATCTATATTCTAGAACGAACTAACGTTATCAAATGACAAATACTGACAACGTCTCGGAAGAGATAGTTATCGTCGGCAGTCAGAATGGGGAACTGGCCGACGTAATCAATCCCCTGTATCGTCAGGGGGAACCCATAAAAGAGAGTGATATCAGAAAAGCAATTGGAGATAACATCGTTTATCTCATGCCTGTCAACAATATGAATGATGATCAGACGGTGGGTGTGTATAGCCAGACGGAAAAGCTGCTGGGCTATGTCTGGATGTATCAGGCACCTGCTATGATGTCATGCCTGGAGAGGAATAACCATCGCTATGTGGCTGTCCGGATCAATGAGGTGATTCCTGAAGCGAAGGTGCTGATAGCCGTGAGCGAACAGTCTGCAATGGTGCCCTTCGTTGAGCGAACTGCTTCGGAGGTAGACGAGCATTGGGCTGTGAGCCTGCCTGAAGTGTTGAAGAGTATTTCAGGGCAATGCCCGGATCTTTGTCTGCAACTGCTGCATGACGAGTTGACGGTGGCTCTGAAATGGAACAATCTGCTGAAACATCGTATCGACAACCTGCTGAGAGCTGCACCGCTTGACCTTTCGTCATACCGCTATCAAGAATATATGGAGGTGTACGCTATGATGAAGCATTCGGCTATCAAAGAGGTGAGAGCGCAAAGCGGCTATCTGCTGAATACGATAGTACAGAGGCTCGGAGGAACACATGAAGTGGTGGATGGAGGAATGGCTTCCGTCTTTCTTCCATAAGGCTGCCGAAGGCGACTTGCTTGGCATGTTTGAGGCCGACCATTATACGCTTGACCGCGTGGAAGGACTGCTCGACGCTGCTCCCGCACACCTCTTTCATTTATATAAGGTTAACCCGTTGCGGTTTGCCAACAAGCTGTATTGTTCGGCCTTGCCTCAGGCTATTTACAATCGGCTGCTGACGCTCCTGGCTGTTCGCGACGCAATGATCAGGAAATCGGGGGAATGCCCCGATTCTATCCATCCGAAAAGCGATGAAGTGCCGTTCCGCTTCATACATCCCTCGATGGACAGCGTGCAGGAAATGCAGATCCACGAAGAGGTGAAACGCCTGGTAGCACATCATGGGATGCAGGAGATCTGCAATTATCTCTTTCAGCTGAGAGATGAGCGGAAAATCCTTTTGCCCATGATTCTTACTCCGCTTTATGACGAACTTGTCAGAATAGGAATGCCTCAGAGTGACGGTTACAGCATGAAGAACTTCCTGAAGTATTATAAGAGATAGCATGATTCTCGGGTGGTAAACCCTGAAGCATGAAGCATCAGAATCAACATTCTGGTGCTTTTTTTATGTCCTTTCGGTAGCAATTAGTAGCATTTAGTAGCAATTAGTAGCCATTAGTAGCAATTAGTAGCCTGACGCTTTGAAACTGATACAATCAATCGGAAATGCTCGTACCTTTGCATCGTCGAAAGATAAAAAGTGATCTTTGCGCGATCTTTGAGCTGCGCTCCATAATCGGCGGCGTCTCAGCAAAGCCAGAAAGCAAGCTTTCGCTTTGCATTCGACTTGCGCGATCTTTGAGCTGCGCTCCATAATCGGCGGCGTCTCAGCAATCTAAAGCGAGCTTTGATTGCATTCGACTTGCGCGATCTTTGAAATGTTGGTACATATATAGTGATTAGTTTCTGATTGAAATTCTGTTATCATATTTTTTCATATTGTTAGATTCATTTTTTTCTGAAACATGGCGGCATAGCGATGCTGCACCCCATCCCCCCGCGTGAGCGTCGGGATGTTTTTCTGAGAGATTTATTCACATTATTATTAATATCTAAATTATTATATTTATGGGAAATTATTTAAACAAATTCGACCTCGATGATTATGAGGTGGAGCAGTATATGGATTCTTTAAATGGTGGTAAGGACTAATGAGAAAGAAGAAAAAATCTGCAGGGGAGTATGTGGTGAATGCGTATCACATCCCCGTCAGGAAGTGCTGTATGAGTTGTGCTCACAAAGTGTTCACAAGGTTGCTGACGAAGCGTTATTGCACTGAGCATGAGGCTAAAATCAAACCTACTCATGTCTGCTCGCTCTGGAAGATGAGTGACCAAATGAGAATGGCCGGCAGCGGTCAAGGGACAGTAAGAGACATCGTGACCAAAGAGGTCATTATTTATTAACAATTTAAAATTTCAAAAATTATGCAAACAATGTTATTAAGAGTAGTTAGTAGCGGGGAGATGATCTCCGTGAAGAGTGAGAAAAGTGAGAACGGTGTGCTGAACAAGCGAATCCTGGTGCTCCAGGAGCTGGGAGGCAAGTATGAGAACTGTTACGTGGTGACGGTGCTGGGCAATCTGGCAACGCTGACCTTCGAGAAGAATGAACTGGTGTTCGCCACCATGAGGTTCCAGACGAGGGAGTACAACGGACAGGTGTTCATGGATATCGTTGCTACGGACGTGGTGAAGAAGTGAAAGGTGAGGAATGTGGAATGTGGAATGAGAGTTTACAAATAATTTAACAAATCTTGAGTTGAAGTGAGGAGGATGTTCTCGAGTAAATGGCCAAAGAATCCGACCTTCTTCTCATAAAATTCAACTCAATTTATGACAAAGAAAAGTATTAAGACAACAACGCTGAGCGCCCAGGTGGCTGTCAGCAAAAGTGATGAAGGAATGGATTATGTTCAGGTGATGCCTGACAATCCACGTGTGGGACTGGTGCAGCCGTTTAGCGGCTGGGGTAGGGGGCAGTTGCTCAGCAACGGCTCGTTCGACTTCCTGCGAAAGGTGCGCAACAGGAAGAAGCCCGAACTGAAGGGCGACTACGTGAGCCTCTCGTTCGGCGACGATGGCAACGACCGCGTGACGTTCGTAGTACCTGCTGAGATGCGTGCCGATCTGCCCAAGATCCTGAGGAAAGGTATGACACAAGTGATCAAACATCTGACAGAGAAAGGATTTAGCCGATGAGTGTGTTTGAAGTTTATATGAAGGATGGGGTGAAATATATGTGCCCCATTTCTTCGAGAGAGGAATATCTGGGCAGGCGCGACAGCCAGCAGCAGAAGGATACACTAAAGATCGTGCATGAAAAAGAGCCCAGCAGGAAAAATCAGTTGATTCAGATGAACTACTCGTGTCTGCCCAATGAGGATGGTACCCTGAAAGGCTCGAAGACGGCCTCGAATACGGTGGGTATGGACATCGATTTCAAGGCTCCCGAGAACATGACAGATGACGAGCAGAAAGCCTGGCTGGAGGAGAAGATGGCAGGAGTGCCCGCTCTCGTGCTGAGTAAGAGAGAAGAGCTGGGGCTGCTGATGCTGGAACGTTCGGCTACTAAGGGCTATCATCTGGTATTTCGCCGCAAGCCTGAGTTGTCGCAGGAGGCGAACCTCCGCTGGGCAAGTGATCTGTTGGCCGTGAAATATGATGACAAAGCAAAAGATGTTACCCGCGTGTTTTTCACAACTACAGCCGACGAGCATGAGCTGCTGTATCTGGATGATGAGTTGTTTGACAACTCGCCGCTACAGTGTTGCAGTTGCTACAGTTCAAATGAAGGCGTATCACAGATAGATACTCCAAGTTATGACCCAGAGGCAAGATACAATGGGGTGTTGTTCACGGACATCATCTCGAAGTATTGGGAGCTGTATAATAACGGGAAGACTCCTGTAGAGGGCGATCGCAACGCTCTTACCTTCGAACTGGCAGCGACGCTACGGTCTATCTGCGACTATCAATTGGAGAGGCTGATGCAGGTAGTCCCTAACTACTGGAACAAGGAGGGTGACTCCCCTGAGGTGCGAAGAGCCAACGAGGCAGAGTGGCGACAGACCATTGAAAACGCACTCAAGGAATCACGAAAGGGCATGCCTTACCGCATAAAACGTGTGCTTGAAGCACTAAAGACAGCGACGGCAGTAGAAGCTTGCGGAGGTACGATGACTGCGCCACCGCCCATGCCGAAAAGGTTGCCGCCTCTCATCAAATTGCTCACAAAGAACGTCCCTTGGCTCTACAAGCCCGCTGTCGCAACTGCGGTGTTCCCTGCGCTGGGTGCCCATCTGCATGGCGTGAAGTTCCGCTATTGGGACAATGTGGAGCATGAGGCTACCTTTATGAATATCCTGATCGGAAGGCAATCGATCGGTAAGGGTTCAATCAAAAAGCCCATTGAGTATATCATGGAGGACATCAGACTGCGAGACATACCCAATCGCCAGCGCGAGGCAGATTGGAAGCAGAAGAACCCGGTAGGGAGGCAGAAAAAGGATCCTCGCCCGACTGACATCTGTATTCAGATGCTCATCGACAACCTGACCGATGCTGTCTTTAACCAGCGTATTGTGGATGCTCATCACAATGGCGAGCGATTCATCTTTACGATTGTAGACGAGATTGAAGCCTTGAAAAAGGTTACGTCGAAAGAATCGGTCGACGAGGTGGGGTTGCTTATCAGAAAGGCCTTTGACAACAGCCTTGCAGGTCAGGAGCGTGTAGGGGCTGATTCGGTGAGCGGCATTGCCCCGTTAAGATGGAACTTCAATGCATCAACAACCCCTCCCAATGCGCGCCGTTTCCTGTATAAGATGGTCAATGATGGAACTCTGGGTCGACTGGATATCTCGACCATCATCCGAGATGACAAGGATGACGATAGCGATGACGAATCGGCTCCTGTATTAGGCATTTACGACCATACATTTGCAGAGGAACTGAAGCCCTATATCGACCGCCTGGAGGCTGCCAGCGGGTTGATAGAATGCTCTCAGGCCAAGAGGCTGGCCCTCGACATCAGGAAGGAGAACAACGACGTGGCGCGTCTCTACGAAAGTGAGGCCTATCGTGTGCTCAGCTACCGCGCCAATGTTATTGCCTGGCTCAAAGGTATGGTGCTTTACGTGGCACATGGCTATAAGTGGAGTAAAGAGATAGCTGACTTCGTGCGTTGGTCGGAGCAGTATAATCTGTGGTGCAAGATGCTCTACTTCGGAAAGCAGTTGGAAAAGGAACTGCGCGATGAGGTGGAGATGCAGCGCCAGTCGGGACCCAAGAACCTCTTGGGGCTGCTACCCGATGATTTCACGAAGGAGCAGTACTATCAAATGCGTCAGCAGCAGGAACTCTCAGGTGGCGGTGAATCTACTTTGCGCACATGGTGTTCACGTGGCTATCTTACCTACGACAATGTCACTGGGTGCTATTGCAAAACTGAGGGATATAAACAAAAATTCTCAAAAAAGGAAAAGATTTTATAAAGATTGTAATATGGAAAAGGTTGAAATTAATAAGAATATGAAACTCTCTGAGCATTTTACGCTCGGGGAGATGTGTAAGACAAAGCATGTGACGGCAGATGGGAATATCCCTTCGCGCGTCGTGATTGAGAATCTGATCCGCGTTTGCGGTTGGCTCGAAGAGCTGAGAGTGCTCGCTGGGGTCAGGCCCCAAAGTAAAGTGTGTGCTGGGGTCAGGCCCCAAAGTAAAGTCGCAGGCGACTGTACTTTGGCGCCAGACCCGGGGGCTGCGCCAGAGCTGGGGGCTGCGCCAGAGACTGAGAAGCCGATTGTTATTAATTCGGGGTATAGGTCGCCGGAGGTGAATAGGCTCGCTGGTGGGGCTGCAAACTCCAATCATCTGACGGGTTGTGCGGTGGATATCCGGTGCGCGGGAAAGGAGCAGATGATCCGCTATGCGTCTATTCTGCTGGATATCGCTGACGGGACGAAACAGGAGTTTGATGAAATGCTCTTGGAGCAGCACGGAAGTGTCTGCTAGCTTCATTTCGCGGTGAGGCCGAAGGAGAATCGGCGTATCATCCGATTTCTGCGAGTGTAGCTAAAAAAAGGAGGTTCTTCCGTGGGGAGAACCTCCTTTTATGGATGTGAAATATGAATTATTTCAAGTTCTTGATCTCAAGAGCGGGCTTGTACTCGGGGTCGATCTCGAGGATCTTGTCGGCATAGTCCTTTGCTCCTGCGACGTTCTTGTTGATGTATGAGTTGAACATCATGTAGTGGTAAGCAGTCTTCAACATGGTGTTGTCGCCCTTGGTGCGGTCGGCCTTGTTGGCCAACAGCTCGATCACCTTCAGGTAGTCGGGCTTTGCCAGCGAGTTCTTCATGTTGTCGTCGAGCTTGTTCACGTTGCTGGCAGCCATATAGGTGGCGTAAACCTGCTGGATGGGGAACTTCTCACCAGCCGCACGGAAAAGGTCAACTGCCATCTGGAGCATCTCAGCCTTCTTGGCGGGA
>JAEEGK010015196.1_pt1 | contig 17102 bp, 16 predicted proteins | sample 8958771 | NCBI WGS metagenome assembly JAEEGK01 (sample SAMN16246547, study PRJNA631951) | gut metagenome | biome: gut microbiome; feature: rumen; material: SC-attached | host: Bos | place: Iran: Karaj | collected 2018-10
CATCTCTTCGGAAAGAATCACATCGTGGATCTTATTTTGGGCAAAGAACAGCCGGGGCGCCAGCGAAGTGACGCCGGCCGGAACAACCAGGGTTCCTTCGGGCAGGGCGGCGGCCGCATAGGCGACCATCCTGCCGTCAAGGATCAGGAAGAGGCCGTCCTCCGTCACGCCTTTCCCGAACAAGTGTTTCAGCGCGGACGTCCAGGACAAAGCGCCGTCTCCCATCGATTTCAAGCTTTCGGGGACCCGGAAGGAAACGATGCGACTCATTTGGAAGGCGTTGGCCCCGATTTGTTCCACACAATCGGGCAGGCGGATTTCCGACGTCGAACTTCCGAAGACGACATCGCCGGATTCGTTGCCGACCCGGGTCACAGGTCCGTCGAACACGATCTTGCAGTATCCGCCCGAATACGAATGCGACAGGATCGTCCGGTCAAACCAGGCGGGCGCGAGCGGGAGCAATCGATCGTCTTCGTTCTTATACCAGATTTCATTGTCCGGCGTGGGATCCGTATCGACAGGTTCCACCCGGAACGGCGCGATATGACGGTACTGCGACCGGACGAAGGTCACGTCGGATGCCACGACATGCGTGTATATGCCGCCATCCGTTTCGACTTCGAGGGAGAAGCCGCCTTTGTAGAAGCCGGGAGGAAGTGCCAGGAAAAAGTCGGTCGCCACATCTTCGGAAAGCTGGACGCCGTCGCACTGGAGCGTCAGATCCGTCGTCGCGTTTTCACCTGTCATAATGATTTCCGGCCCGTTCTGGGGCAGGAAGTTGAGGCCGACCTTCGCTTTTCCGCTGACGGGCATGAACTGCACGTCGGGGCGCCGCGAGAACCGCACCGCATTGACGGAAACCGAACCGGTCATGGAAACCTTCAGGACGGAAAACAGGTTCCAGAATTTGAGTTCCGGACCTTCGCCCACGGCGACCATCGGGAAAGCGCCTGCCCCGAATGAATTCGGCGCATATTTCTGCACGGCCGGAATCTCAAGGATCAGGAAGCTGTCGGACGTGACACCCGCGGAACTCTTGTCCCGATAGGGATACAGGGCGACATACCGCGTGCCGGAAACCGTTCCGGCGAAAGTGCCGTTCCGCGTGCCGGCGCCGGCCGTCAATACATACGGATCGGCGCTCGTCTTGTCGTTGACATAGACGGCCAGGCTGTCGTTTTCCGACCAGAAGGCATAATAGGTTCCTTCGGCCGACTGGCCCAACTGTGTTTTGGTCTGGCCGCCTTCGATCGTGGCCTTCAGGATATTCGTTCCCCGGACAGGTCGGGTGAGTTCGGGCTGCTGGCAACCGGCCGCCAGGAAGAGGAGGATGCTGAGAACCGGAATAAAGTGTCTTTGTTTCATGGTCTTGTCCCTCCTTTATTTGATTTCACCGCCATCGATGATAGGTTCGTTGCCCGAGTCGAAGGCCTGGACGATTTTCACCGTCGCTTCGCCGGCATTGCTCTTGAAGGTCAGCGTCCCCTCGCGGGCCGTGACGCCGTCATTCGGACTCACCGTGATTCCCACCTTGTCGGTGGTCAGGGCCTTCGTCCCTTTCACGCTGACCCAGCCTTTCGCCGATTCGTCCACCGTGATCGTGAAGTCGACATTGTGCTGGACGGTAATCTCATACTCTCCGCCCGTATAGGGCACCTCGAGGGATGCGGGCGAAACCTGCATTCCGGCGGCTGAGAGTTGTTTCACGGCAATCCTTCGGCTGGCAGAGCCGGCTGAGATGGTCACGGTCGCGTTGCGGTCGTCGTACGTCGTATTCTGCGCGATGGTCAGCGACAACTGTACGCTGCCCGCACTGCCCGAGGCGGGCGAAACCGTGCACCAGGAATTGTTGCTCGAGGCCGACCAGGCCACCGTTGCCGAGAAAGGAGCGGTGACCGTCCCGCCGGCCGCAGGGATTTCCACGGAAGCGTTCCCGTCGGTGCCCAGCGAGACCGGACTGCCGGAAGGGATCGAGAAGGTAATGCTCGCCGCAGGAGTCGGCGGTGTCGGAGGCGGCGTGGGCGTCGGCGTGGGTGTCGGCGTCGGTTTCGTCTCCGGATCGCAGGCTACTGCCAGGGACAGTAGCAGCAAAAAGGAAAGGATCTGGAAGAACTTTTTCATGGTGGAATCTGTTTTACCGCCAAAAACGGTTCGTTATGTCTTGCAGGACAGGGCTCGATCCCCCGGAAGGATGATCCACCCGATAGAGCCGCTGATTCGTCCGGCGGCTCTTGAGCCCGCCGAGTTCAGCGATGTAGGGCCCGGTTTTGATATAGTCGAAATGCGCCAGGTCGATGCCTTCCGGCAATTTGTCCCGGCCGGACCACCAGCTGCTGCGCAGGCCCAGGTCCTGTTTGATAAAGGCGCAGAGCCGCTCCACGGCGGCCGGGTCGGCATCGCCGCCCATCAGGGCGATACAGGTCACCTCACCGGGATAGAGCGCCTGCATCGTGCGGAGCGCTGCTTCGTCGAGCGGCTCGCCGATGTCTTTCCACAGGTGCGGGCTGTGACAGCCGGGGCAATGAACGGGACACCCGGTGAGGTTGACGGCCAGCGTCACCTCATCGGGTATCTCCTGAAATACGATGTCGTAATTGTAATACTTAAGCATCCTGGACCACGGGCTCGGCGGCCGTTTCCAGCGACACGGCATCCGGACGGTTGCCGTTGTAGTAGAACCGCCGGGCAGCCTCCTTCTGACGCGGCTGCGAGAAGCTGCTCACGCGCTTCATATAGCCGATGATGCGGGTGGCGTAGTCGATGTCGTGGCTGCCGCATTTCGGGCATTCGTGCAGATAGCGCTTGTCGATGTGACCGCAGGTGTTGCAGATCGTATTGGGAATGTTGTACGTGAAGTAGTTGCACCCCTCGCGGGCCGCTACGCGGAGCAGCTGGCGGTACTGCGTCTGGCTCAGGTGTTCCTCCAGGTTCATATGGAGGGCGCTGCCGCCCGTCAGGTGCTCGATGTACTTCGAGCCGTGGAGACGGAACTTGTCGAGGATGTTGGTATTCTCGTCTTCCACGATGTAGAAATAGCTGTTGTAGCAGTCGCGGGGCACGATGTAACCGTCTTCGCGGTCCCACTTCGCGTGCTTGACGCCGACGTTTTCGGCGGGGATCATTTCGCAGTTGAACATCACGTCCTTGCTGCGGTACTTCTTGTTGAGGCGCTCGATCATGCCGAGGACGCCCTGGACGAAGGCCACGTAGTCGGGGTTGTCGGTGATGCGGATGCCGAGGAATTCAGCGGCTTCCACCAGGCCGTTCACGCCGATGGTCAGGTACTGGCGGCTCAGGTTGATGAAGCCGGCGTCGAACAGCGGCAGCATGCCCTTGGCCTGGAGGTCGGCCAGGTTGGCGTTGTAGGCCAGCTGCACCTTGTGCATCAGTTCGACCACGTCTTCGAGGAACTCCATATAGGGGATGCCTTTCTTGAAGGCGTGCTGGACGCAGCGGTTGAGGTTGATGGTCAGCACGCTCTTGGAGCCCGTGCTCACGCCGCCGGCGCCGAGGGTATAGCTGAAGCCGTTGTCCTGGATTTCGTTGCGGAGGCGGCAGCAGCTGGCCAGCGAGTCGGCGTTGTCGCTCATATAGGTGAAGAAGCTGTGGCCTTCGCTGTACATCTTGGCCGTCCAGTCGGCATATTCGGGATCGCGGGCGTCGCCGTCCTTGGTCAGCAGGGCCATGGTCTCGACCGGGAAGGTGAGGATGGTCTTCAGGCGCTCGGCGTTGAACCAGGTCATGAAGCGTTTCTGGAGCCAGGAGAGCGACTCCCAGTGCGGGCGGGAACCGTCGGGGAACACGAAGTCGCCGAAGATGCTCTCGAAGTAGAAATGGTCGTAGTAGGAGATGTTCCAAAACACCGACTGGAAGTTGCGGGCACCGGTCGGCTGGTTGATGGAATAGACGATCTGCTCGAAGCAGTCGGTGATCATCTTGTCGATGGTCCGCTTCTTGGAGGAGAGGTCCACCACTTCGTCGGCGCGTTTGTAGTAGTCCAGGCCGTATTCCATTTCGATGAAGTAGTTCATGTACATCAGGAACTCGGGCGTGGCGCAGGCGCCGCTCAGCATACTGGAGACGATGAACACCAGGTTGACGAAGCCGCCGCAGAAGCTCTTGAGGTTGGTCGGGGGCGTGGAGTTGCCGCCGAGCGGGAGCGTGCCCTGCAGGAGCCAGGGGTACATGGTGATGCTGGCGCAGTAGTTGGCCAGGCTGGTCTCGTCGTTCTTGTAGATGAAGTGCTTGTTCAGCAGGTCGAGGTAGCGGTCGGACAGCTCCTTGCCGAACATCTCGCGGATGCGGTCGGTCAGGAGACGGCGGTTGAGACGGATGAAACTGGCCTTCGGGAGTTCGCCGATGAGCGTGGCGATGTTCTTCTTCTCGACATTGGCGTTGGCGTCGTACTTGCTGCCGGTGGCCGGGTTGGAGGCCGAGCAGTAGTCGATCAGGAAGTTCAGACGGTCGCGGACTTCGCGGTCCTCAGTGTGGTGCTGCCGGTAGAGCATGAAAGCCTTCGCCACGGCGAAGTAGCGCTCGCTCATCAGCGAAACTTCCACCTGGTTCTGGATCTCTTCCACGTGCATCCCGTTAGAGATGTGTACACGGCTGAGGATGTTGGTCAGGGTCTCTTCGGTGGCGAAACTGCCGGAAGCGAGGAAAGCCTTCCGAATGGCGTTCTTGATCTTGTCAAGAGAGAAAGGGGCGCGTTTACCGTCCCTTTTGATGATGTAAAGGTCAGTATATTCCATAGTTATGTCTTTCCCGAGGGGAGCTGTGATGTGCTACGGGGTTTACAAAGTTAAACAAAAAAATGGTCAGTTGATACTCCAACTGACCACTTTTGTAACAAAAATGTTTTTGTTACCTGAATTTCAGGAACTCAACATCTTTGGAGGCCTTCTCGGCGAGCTTCTCGTTCTTCTTCACGATTTCCATCGCGGCGTTGTAGCCGGCGACGTCACCCTTGCGGGCGGCGATGATGGCTTTCTTGTAGTTGCAGAACGGGCAGTTGCCCTTGATGGAAGCGGCAGCCTTGTCGAGCTGGTTGGTCAGGATGTAGGCGAGGGTTTCGTTGTGGTCGCCCGTGCCGGCCAGCTTGGCGGCGGCGTCGTTGTACTTGCCGTTGAGGATGTCGAGGGCACCCTGGTTGATCTTGCCGTGCTTGCAGGTAACCTTGGCGAACCAGTTGGCGGCTTCGGCGTTCTTGCCTTCGCGCATGGCGAGGACACCCATCACGTTGTTGTAGCAGTTGCCTTCCTTCTTGTCCATCTTGGCGAAAGCGTCCTTGGCGGCGGCGTTGTCACCCTTGTCGAGGTAAGCCACACCGAGGTTGTACTTGGCCTTGTCGGTGCCGTACTTCTTGACGGCCTGCTTGTAGATGGCGATCTTGGCGTCGATGTCCTTGGCGTTGGCGGCGGCACGCAGGAGAGCGGGCTCGTCGAGCACGTCGATGTTGTTCTCCACGAGGTCGGCCAGTTCTTCAGCGGTGTAGTTGGTGTACTCCACGTTGGTGATGAAGCGGGCGCGGCGCAGCTGCGGGAGGATGTTGGTCTTCAGCGAAGAGTAGACGTTCGACATGTTCTTGATCTCACGCTCGCGGACGTTCGGGTCGCTGTACATCGAGAGGACGCGGAGGATGAGCTCCTTGTCTTCCATGTTGGAGTTGTTCACCAGTTCCTGGAAGCCTTCCCAGTCCTCACCGATCGACTTGGTGGTCACCTCGCCGGCGTTGAGTTTCTTGGTGATCTTGTCGAAAGCCTTGTTGGCGCTCTTCTCACGGTTGGCGGAAAGCTTGTTGTTGAGGGCCTCAGGGCCTTCAGGAGAAGCGTAGGCCACGATGTCGGTACCCTTGACGGCACGGCGTTCGTCAGCGTCGAGGGCTTTGAGAGCATCCTGGAAGTTCTTGATACCGGCGCTCTTGAGCTCGGAGTTGCGGACATCGGCGCTGTTGACCAGATACATGATCTGGGCTTCAGCGGTCTCGGGGATCACTTCCTGATAGCCATCCGGCAGATAGTGATAGCTGCCTTCGGTGCTGACGAGCATGTAGGTGGTGTTGGCACCGTCCGCGATCTTGATGTCGGCGGGATACTCGTACTCGTTACCTTTATAATACACTTTCGCACGGCCGACGAGCTCGGATTTCTCCATGCCCGGGATATAGTCGAAGTGTACCTTCTCGGTGATGGTGGCACCGTCCTTGGTGACGGTCTTGAAGTTGTCGGTGACTTTTTCACCCTGATAGGTAAACGGCTTGCCGACAGCCTCACCGCCCACATAGAGCATGACCGGCGTGACTTCGAGGGTGGCCTTCGGGAGGAAGTACTCCGGCGGGAAGGTCACGGAGACGGTAGCATCGATTTTGCCGTCGATTACCTCAAGCACTTCCGGATTGCACTTGATGGTGATCTGGTCGGCTGCATCGATCATCTTCTGTGCCTGGTTGCAGGAAGCCAGTCCAAAGCAGAATACTGCAATGAGCAGCAGGTTAAAAACTGATTTTTTCATAAAAACGTTTTTATTTGTGAATTGTTGGTTATTTCCGTTCCCGGTTTACATCTTACAAATATAATACAATTTTTCGTAACTTTGCAAATATGGATTTGAATCAGATCAAACAGCGCTTCGGAATCATCGGCAACGATCCTGAACTGGACCGGGCCCTCGAAATCGCCCGGCAGGTAGCCCCTACCAACCTCTCCGTGCTGGTCACGGGCGAGAGCGGCGTGGGCAAGGAGGTCATTCCGCAGATCATCCACCAGTACAGCGCACGCAAACATAACGTTTACCTCGCCCTCAACTGCGGCGGCATCCCGGAAGGCACCATCGACTCCGAATTGTTCGGCCACGAAAAGGGCTCTTTCACCGGAGCCATCGAGACCCGCAAGGGTTATTTTGAAGAAGCGGACGGCGGTACGCTCTTCCTCGACGAAGTCGCGGAACTGCCGCTCTCCACGCAGGTGCGCCTGCTCCGCGTCCTGCAGACCGGCGAATTCATCAAGGTCGGTTCGGCCAAAGTCCAGAAGACCAATGTCCGCGTAGTGGCCGCCACCAACGTCAACCTCCTCGGCGCCATCCGCGACGGGAAGTTCCGCGAAGACCTCTACTACCGGCTCTGCACCGTGCCGATCTCGGTGCCGCCCCTGCGCGAACGGAAAGGCGACATCAACCTGCTGTTCAGAAAATTCGCCCTCGATTTCGCCGACCAGAACATGGTGCCGGCCATCCGGCTCACGCCGGACGCCCAGGAACTGCTCCGCTCCTACCGCTGGCCGGGCAATGTGCGGCAGCTCCAGAGCGTGGCCAACCGGCTTTCGGTCCTGGAAACCAACCGGCTCGTCTCAGCGGAAGTGCTGGCCCGCTACCTGCCCGCCGAAGGGACGCATCTTCCCGTACGCACCAGCGAATCCGGCGCCGACTACCTGAGCGACCGCGACATCATTTTCAAGATTCTCTACCAGATGCGGCACGACATCGACGCGATCAAGGCCCGCCTTGACGAAGGGCCCCTGCCGCAGGAAGAGACCAAGCCCGCCCAGACGGGCCATTTCCTCATCAGTGCGGAAGATGTCCACAGCAACACCGTCCCGCAAGAGCCGGAGCATCCGGTCCAGGAAGCCGTCTCCATCCAGGACGTCAGCGCCGAACTGATCCGCAAGGCCCTCGAGCGGAACGGCGGACGCCGTAAGAAAGCCGCCGAGGAACTCGGCATCTCAGAAAGGACCCTCTACCGCAAAATCAAAGACTTAGGCATCCAATGAAACGATTCTCCCGCCTCGCCCTCATCCTGCTGATGGCCCTGCCGGCCTTCAGCGGCTGCGGCATTTACTCCTTCAGCGGCACCTCCATCCAGCCCGATGTGAAGACCATCTGTATCGAGCCCGTGATCAACAAGGCGACCAAGGTAAATCCGTCGCTGGCCAACCAGCTCACGGAAGAACTCAACGACAAGTTCCGCAAACTCACCAAGCTGGAGCAGGTAACCGAAGCCGGCGACCTCAACCTGACGGTCACCGTCGAATCGTACGACGTCCGCGCCACGGCCGTGACCGCCGGGGAAGTGGCAGCGATGAACCGCCTGACCGTCACCTGCAAGGTAAAATTCACCAACGAACTCCATCCGGAAGACAATCTTGAACAGTCGTTCGCCGGTTATGAGGACTACAACTCCGAGAACTCCCTCGACATGGTGGAGGGACAACTTTGCGAGACCATCGTCAAGAAAATCGTCGATGACATTTTCAACGCGACCGTGGCGCAATGGTAAATCTCTCTGAACTCACTCCGTCCCAGCTCCAGCAGTTGCTGGAAGACTGCCCCTGGTTCACGGTAGCCCGGCGCGAAGCGATCGGCCGGCAGGGCGGCGACGAAGAAGCCCTGCGACGGGCCGTAGGCCGCGACGCCATTTTCTTCCTCTCCCGCGATGAGATGCTCCGCCTGCTTACCGGAAAAGTGAAACCTGCCGAAGAGGCCGCCCCGGAAGAAAAGCCTGCCCGACCGCAGTACTACGTGGTAGGCGGCGACTATTTCGGCCAACAGGATTTCGAACGTCTGGAACAGGAAGGATTCTCGGTCACCACGCCGGTCTTCGGCGCCCGGGCCGGCAGCGTGGACTATGCGCCTGCCGTAGCCGAAGAGGTGGATCAGGACAAGACGCTGGTCAGCGAGACACTGGCGCAAATCTATGCCGAACAGGAGCTATATCAGCGTGCCATCGCGATTTACGAGAAACTAATTTTGCTATTTCCAGAAAAAAGTGCTTATTTTGCGACTCTTATCGAAAAAGTAAAAAATAAAAAACCATAAAACAATGCAAGCAGCATACATCACACTCTCCATCATCATCGTGATTGCGAGTATTCTCCTGACCATCGTCGTCCTGCTCCAGAACTCGAAGGGCGGCGGACTGGCCGCCAACTTCGCCACCGGCAACCAGACTTTCGGTGTCCGCCAGACGGCCGACTTCCTTGAGAAAGCTACCTGGACCCTGGCCGGCACGGTCATTGTCCTCTGCATCGTGGCCACGTTCGTCATCCCGCAGCGCAGTTCGCGCCACTCCAACATCAAGAATCAGATCGAACAGACGGTTCCTGTGGAAAGCGCCCCGGAAATCCCCGTGACCCCGGTCGCACCCGAAGGAGAATAATCTCCAAGAGAGACCCAAACCAAAAGCCGGTTCCCGAATTCAGGAACCGGCTTTTTCATGTCCGGCGAGGCCGGGCTTGACGCAGGCAGCGGGTCAATCCCAGATTCCTGCATTGAACAGGCCCATCAACGAAAGGACCGTAAAGGCGGTAAGGGCAATAATCCAAAGAAGGAAGATCACCAGGCCCGGACGCCACGAAGGAGTCCGCAGATCGAAGATCATCATGATGCCGCCGTACAGCATCCCCACAAAAGGCAGGAAGCAGGTCAGCAGCAGGGTAATCTGGAAGAAGACCGAGGAGACGACCGGCAGCATCAGCGGGGCATGCTCGGTTATGGCGTCTCTCCACGAACCGTTAAAGATGCCGCTGTCAGTCAAGTTCCATCCGAACAGCGTATGCCCGAACAGGGCGGCCACACCGAAAGTCAGGCCGGAAACAGCAATCAGCAGCAGCATGCAGCCAATCACAATGCGAAGCACACGGCCCAAGCCACTTCCCAACGGCTTGCCCGACGAAACCGTCGAAACCGCACCTGCCGGCGGGTTGGTGACGCCCATCTGCCAGCGCTGCTGCACGGTTTTGGCTTCCGGCATCGCAATCCAGAGAATCAGGTAGAGAACTACCATCGGCAGATTGACAGTCCATCCGTCGCCGGGTCCGATGTGGCAGCCGACGACGCAGGATGCGACGAACAGGCCCAGGAAAATCAGGCGGATCAGGACTACATCGCACTTGAAGTACGCCGCCAGGCCGCTACAGACACCGCCCAGCATCTTGTTGGTCGGGTCGCGGAAGAGCCGTTTCTTCTCTTTCGGCCGATTGGAGGCCGGTTCTTCAGCGGTCTGTTTCGGTTGCGGATCGTCGTCCGACTCAATGGCCGACGGATTACCGAGAATGGCGATGATATCACGGACTTCCGCCACGGTCGCCACGCCGTCGTCGGCGCATTTCTCATAAAGCAGCTCCGCCATGCGCTCCTCGAAGCCTTCCATCACCTCGGCACCGCCTTCCCGCTGGGAATAATAGGCATTGAGCTCATCGAGATACTGTTTGACGATTTCGTAGGCCTCCACTTCCAGGGTGAAGGCATAGCCGCCGATGCTTACTTTCTGTACTTCTGTCATTGCTTCAAGGTTTTGATGGTTTCGACCAGATCACTCCACGAGGCGTCCATTTCTGTCAACAGCGCACGGCCCGCCTCGCTGATGCAATAGTATTTCCGCGGAGGCCCCTGCGGGGATTCCTCCCAGCGGTAAGTCAGCGATCCCTGATTCTTGAGGCGGATGAGCAGCGGATAGAGGGTGCCCTCCACCACGATCATGTTGGCTCCCTTGAGCTCTTCGATGATCGAGGACGCATAGGCTTCCTTCTTGTCCAGGATGCTCAGGATGCAATATTCCAGCACCCCTTTCCGCATCTGGGAACGCACGTTTTCAGCATTGATTTCCATCATCTTATCGTTTACTGCTATCGGTGAATTTTGCCAGGTTCTCGGCGTTGGTCTCCCAACCGCGGAGTTCGCACTTCTGCGCGGGGGTCAAAGCCTTGGGAGCCACGATCCAGATAATCAGGTAAAGCCAGAAGCCGAAGCCGCCGCAGAAGAAGGCGGCCAGGAAAACGACACGGATCAGGGTTACGTCAATGTCGAAATAGGCGGCAAGTCCGCTGCACACACCGCCGAGCTTGCGGTCTTCTACATCCAGGTAAAGTTTTTTGACAGGGTTGTTCATGGTTTGTTCCTCCATAGTTTCATTGTTTTCTTCAAATTCGGGCTTGCCGTCGGGCATACCCAGCTGTGCGGTGATCTGGTTCACGAGGGCCAGGCTCACGGATTGCTGGCCGGATCCGAGATTCGAGAGCAGAAGCTCCGCGATGCGGGCTTCAATGTCGTTCATCACCTCGCTGCCCTGCTCGTCCGTGAGACGCGAGCGAAAAGTGTCGAGGTAGTTCCTGAGGCGCTCGTGCGCATCTTCATCGATGATGAAGCTTTTGCCGCCGATGGCGATGTTGAGGGTCTTTTTCATAGCGTCAGTTCCCGTCCCCGGTAGAAATCGAGCAGACGGGTTTGATAAAGGAATTCGTAACGGGCCTGCGCCAGGTCGGAGCAGGCTTTGAGATATTGGTTTTTGGATTCGTTGAATTCGGTGATCGAAGCCTTGCCGTTCTCATATTTCGCCTGGGTGAGGGCGAAGCTCTCGCCCGCGGCGGCAGCGGCCTGCGTGCCGCTCTCGAACTTGCTCTGCGCGGCCAGGGCGTTGTACCAGGCCTGTTGGATCTCCTTGTAGAGCTGCTTCTTCGCTGTCTCGAGCTGCAGCTGCTGGTTGTCGTAGCTGATGCGCGCGGTCTTCACCTGGTTGCGGTTGGCCATGCGCGAGAAGATCGGGACGTTGAGCGACAAGCCGACATACTGGCTGAAGTTGTTGCCCAGCTGCTCGAAGAAGGTCTTCGACGGGTAACCCGAACTGGTGTAGTAGTTCGTTCCGAGGCCGCCGTTGAGCGAGAGCGAAGGCAGGTAACCGCTGCGGGCCAGGTCAATGTTCCGTTCCGCATAGGCCAGCCGGGTCTCCTCGGCCCGCACGGCGGGCTTGATGCCGACGGCTTCCTCATAGATGACCTCCGGTCCGGCAGGCATCGGGACGGCCAGCGCGTCGTCATCGGGAACCACCACGTCGAACCCTTCGGGCGAAGGCAGTTCCAGCAACTGGGCCAGATCGAGCCGGGCCAGGCGGAGATTGTTGTCGGCTTGCACGCAGGTCAGGCGGCTGTGCGCCAGCGTGGCCTCCTGTGCGGCCACCTCGGCGCCCGTCGCTTTTCCGTTGGCCTTCAGGGTCTCGAGCCGGACTACTTGCAGCGAATCAATCTCGATCTGGCGCTGCGCCACGGCAAGGATCTCCCGGTTGTAGAGAATCTGTACGTAGGCCTTGGCCACGGCAACGCGGATGTCGTCTTTTGCCTTTTCCAGATCGACCGTCGCCGCTTCGAGGTTCAGTTTGCTGAGCAGAATGTTGTTGCGCAGGCGGAACCCGTTGAACAGGGTCATATCGGCGCCCAGGCTGAACGAGGTGTTGGTCGTATTCGTGTTGGCGTAGGTATTGTCGGCGGTCAGGCCGCGGCCGAACGAGAAGTTCTGCGACGCACTGCCGTGCACGCCCGGAAGCCGGTTGTTCTCCGCCGTATTGACATCGACCTCGCGCTGCAGGACCTGCAGGGCGCTCCGCTGCACGCTCAGATTGTGGTCGAGCGCGTAACCGATGCAATCCTGCAACGACCAGGGCTTTTCCTGGGCTCCGGCGAGATGCCCGGTCAAGCCGGGCATGATGAAGGACCAGCCGGAAAGGACGAAAGCCGTCAACAAAAGGGTGTAAACTTTTTTCATATTACTTCTCCTCGATGATCTGGTTGCCGCGGACGATGTCGCCCTCCTTGAGGCCTTCCTTGACTTCGATGTTGAGACCGTCGCTGATGCCGGTGACGACGCTTGTGCGGGCGTATTTGCCGTCGGCGCCCTTCAGCCAGACGAAGGTCGAGTCGCCGGCGAATTCCAGGGCACTTTCCGACACGGAGAGCACCTGCTCGACCCGCTGGAGCACGATCTCCGCATTGGCGCTGTAGCCCGAGCGGATGGTCTTGCCGGGATCGGTCCGCACGGCGGCCTTGATTTCAAACTGGTTGGTTCCGTTGCTTTCCACCGCCTTCGGCGAGATGTACTCCAGCGTGGCGTCGAACGAGTAGTCCTGCAGGGCGCCGATCGTGATGACCACCGGCATTCCTTCCGACAGGGCGCCGACCTCGGTCTCGTCGATCTGGCCGTCAAAGATCAGGTCGTTCATATCGGCCACGGTGGCCACGGTCGTACCGTCGTTCATCGTATTGGCCTGGATTACGGAGTTGCCCACCTTCACGGGAATGTCGAGGATCAGACCGGTCACGGTGGAGCGAACCAGCGTGGAACTCGACTTGGCGTTGGCTTTCGACACACCGTCGCGGATCACTTCCAGGGCGTCCTGGGCGGCGGCCCGCTCTTCCTGGGCCTGGTTGTACTGCTGGAGCACTTTGTCGTATTCGTCGGCACTCACCAGATTCTTTTCATAGAGCGCTTTCTCGCGCTCCAGGTTGGTGGTCGCCTGTTTGAGGTTGATGTCGGCCAGGCGTACGCGGCTTTGGGCGGAACTCAGCGAGTTCATGTCGGGAATGACCTTCAGCTTGGCGATCACTTCGTTCTGCTGCACCGGTTGGCCCGCCTCCTTATAGAGTTCGGCGATAATGCCGTTGATCTGCGGCTTGATGTTCACCTCGTTGCGCGGCACGATCTTGCCCGTGACCACGGCGCTCCGCTGGATGTCGGCACGCGCCACGGTGACCTCCTGATACTGCAACTCCTTCGGCTTGGAATTCCAGAACAGGAAGATAAAGGTTCCGAGGAACACAATCGCGATCAGTGTGACCAAAATGTACTTGAAAATCCTTTTCATAGTATTTATTATTGCTTTTTTCTTTTTTCGTCATTCCCGGCTTGACCGGGAATCTCATTATTCGTCTCTCATCGCATCGACCGGTTTGATCCTCATCGCCCGCAGGGCGGGCGCCAGGCCGGCCAGCACGCCCAGCACGCTCAGCAGCAGTGCCGACACGATGGCCGTCCAGAAACTGATCTGGAACACGGCCTGGTGTTTGGTCAGGGCCTCCACCACGTTGAGGATCAGCACAGAGAACACGATGCCCGCACTGCCGGCGGCCAGGGTCAGCGCCACGCTTTCCCAGATGATCTGCGAGAGGATGTCGCGCGGCACGGCGCCGATAGCCCGGCGGATGCCGATCTCCACGGTCCGCTCGCGCACCGTCACCATCATGATATTGCTCACGCCTACCGCGCCGGCCAGCAGCGTGCCGATGCCCACCAGCCAGATCAGGAAGTTCACGCCCCGGAAGAGCCGGTCGATGATGCCGAAAATCTGTTCGGTATTGATGAGCGGCATCGCCAGGTTGTCGGTCGGGTCGAACTGGTGCTCGCGGGCCATGATGCCCCGCACCCGGCTCTCCAGCGAACTCATCTTCACGCCCGGCTTGCCCGACATACAGATCAGGTCGACGTTCTGGCCGCGATGATAGAGCTGCGCCGCCAACGAGTACGGGACCAGCACGGCGTCGGACGACTGGCCGTTGATATTCATATTGCCGGACGACACGTCCACGCCGATCACTTGCAGGAAAATGGATCCTACCTGGATGAATTCGCCGCACGGATTGCCGCCCTGCGGGAAGAGGTCGTTGTAGATGCGCTTGCCCAGCACGCAGACCTTGCGGACCTGCTCTACGTCCGCGTCGCTGATGGTGCGGCCGTACTTGAGGATCGGCGCTTCGATCTTATGATAGTCGCCGGCAATGCCCTTCACGTTGGGCGCGGCGGTGTTGCCTTGATAATAAGCGGTCTGGCTCCACATACTCACGATCGGAGCCACGACGTCGAGTTCAGGGACCAGGGCCTTCAGACGCTGCACGTCCCGGGTGTTCATACTCCAGTAACGGCCTTCCTTCATTCCCTTGTAAGGCTTCGAGGTATTGGAAGAGATCATCACCATCGTGTTGGTGGCGAAGCCTTCGAAATTCATCGAAAGCATCTGCTTGAGGCCCTGGCCACCGCCCACCAGGAACAGGAGCATGAATAGGCCCCAGAAGATGCCGAAGCCGGTAAGGATCGTCCGCCGTTTGTTGCGGAAGAGCGAATCGCCGATCTCGCGGAACGTATCGATGTCCAGACGGTGTCTCATTTTACTCAGCCCTCAACGCTTCGATGGGTTTGACTTTGGCGGCCTTCATGGCCGGGAAGATGCCGGCCACGGTGCCGGCGATGATCAGGACGACGGTGGCGCCGATGGCCGTACTCAGGCCGACCGTCGGATTCTCGAGCATCTTGAAACTCTCGCCGAAGATCTCCACTTTCGACTGTCCGACCGTCAGATCCAGAATCTTGCAGGCGATCATGCCCAGCAGCATGCCGATGTAGCCGAAGAAGGCCGTAATCAAAATGCTTTCGGTAACGATCAACTTCAGGATATTGCCCGGGCGGGCGCCCAGGGCCTTGCGGATGCCGAACTCGTGGGTCCGTTCCTTCACGGTGATCAGCATGATGTTGCTCACGCCCACGATGCCGCTCACCAGCGTGAAGAGGCCGATGATCCAAAGGGCCGTGATCAGCAGCGAGCGGCCTTTCTCCATCTGGATGCTCTGCGTGAAGCGGTTCCAGATCCAAAAGGCCCGTTTGTCATCGGGCGCGACCCGGTGCGCCGCGTTCAGCGAGGCGCGGATCTCGTCTTCGAAGGCCTGGGCTTCGGCTTCGGTCTCCAGATCGTGGAACGAGATGTTGAGTTCATCGATCCGGTTGCCCAGGCTGAACAGGTGCTTGTAGGTGGAATAGGGAATATAGACGGCACGGTCGTCCTCGTTTTCGGCGCCGTGGCGGATGCCGACGATGACGAAGGACAGGTTGCCCACTTTGATCCGCTTGCCCAGCAACCGGTCGTAATCCGTACTGCCGGAGAGGAAGTTCTTGGCGTGGAGATGCGTGATGACGGCCACCTTCCGCCGGGAATCCATATCTTTTTCATTGATGAAACGTCCGGCGTGCATCTGGATCCGGTCCACCTTTTCGACATCCGGCATACAGCCGGTCAGCACGATGTTCTGGAAGTAGCGACGGCCATAGGTCATCGTGTAGCCGCCCTGCGTCGCCTGCGTGGAAACCTTGTCCACGTGATCGGCGAAGGCGGGCTGCCGCAGCATCTCCATATCCTGTTCGGTCATCCGGATGCGGCGGCCCTGCTTCAGGCCGTCGTACGGCTTGGAGGTGACGCCGGGAAACACATTCATCGTATTGACGGCGAAATCGTCGGAATCGCCCATGAACGCGTTGAGCAGGCCGTTGCCGGCGCCCAGCAGCACGATCAGCATAAAGATGCCCCACGCCACGGCCAGACCCGTCAGGCAGGTGCGCACCTTGTTGCGCCGGATGGACTCCCAGATTTCGATGAAGAGGTCGCGCATCGCTTTCTCCTTATTTCATAATGGTATCGGCGCCGAACACCGAACTGTGGTGCTGGCGGTTGTCTTCGATTCTTTCGATGAGGCCGTCCTTGATGTGGACGATCTTGTCGGCGCAGTTGGCCACGCCGCTCTCGTGGGTCACCACGATGATGGTCACGCCATCCTCGCGGTTGAGCCGCGTGAGGAGATCCATCACTTCGACGGAAGTCTTGGAGTCGAGGGCGCCGGTCGGTTCGTCGGCCAGGATGATTTCCGGATGGGTGATCAGCGCCCGGGCGATCGCCACGCGCTGCTTCTGACCGCCCGACATCTCGTTCGGATAGTGCGAGGCCCAGTCGGTAAGGCCCATCTTCTCGAGGTAAGCCATCGCCGCTTCGTGGCGGCGATGACGGCTTACCCCCTGGTAGAACAGCGGAAGTTCCACATTCTCGACGGCCGTCTTGAAGCCGATGAGATTGAACGACTGGAACACGAACCCGATCATCTCATTGCGATAGGTCGCGCTTTCGCGCTCGCTCAGGTTCTTGATGAGCTTGCCGGCCAGGTGGTACTCCCCTTCGTCATAGTTGTCGAGGATGCCCAGGATGTTGAGCAGGGTCGACTTTCCCGAACCCGACGCACCCATGATCGACACGAATTCCCCCTTCCCGATCGTCAGGTCGATCCCCTTCAGCACGTGGAGCGGCTGCCCGTTGTCGTAAGTCTTGTGGACTCCCTTGAGTTCGATTAGCATACAGTGTTTAGTTTTGACGATGCAAAGATATATAAAAAATTTGGTACCTTGTATCACAAAGTACCAAAAATTTCAAAATATTTTTTGATTAAAGAATATTTTTTACTTTTGTTTACTGGATACCTTGTTATAAAAGACGCTTTGCTATGAAAATATTCGCTCTTCTTCTCTCCATC
>JAEEGK010015198.1_pt1 | contig 17101 bp, 6 predicted proteins | sample 8958771 | NCBI WGS metagenome assembly JAEEGK01 (sample SAMN16246547, study PRJNA631951) | gut metagenome | biome: gut microbiome; feature: rumen; material: SC-attached | host: Bos | place: Iran: Karaj | collected 2018-10
TATAATTTAAATTATTAACCAAACCAAGGAGCAAAAGTTTCTTTATTTTCTTCATTATCTTCTTCTCTTTCTTTCATTTCTAAATAAGAAGCTAGAAAAGTACCAAAAGCAATCATAAGAATAATAACAATAATTAACTGATACAAATATTTAGTAGGTTTAACAACTAAATCAACTTTCCAATTAGTACTATCTTTCCCAGAATTAGTATGAAAAATAACTAATTGAGAATTAGGAATAACAGGAGTATAAGTTTTAACATTATCACTACTCTTATATTTATTACCAGAAATAATTTGAAAATTTTCTATATAATTATTACTTCTTCCAATTCCAAGATAAGCAAAAGGTAAATTTAAAGCAGAAACAGTATTTTGTGAAAATTGAATTGATAAATCCATTCTTCTTGTTCCATCAATATTAGTTGTTATGAATCTTTGAGTTGAACCAAATTCACAACAATAAAAACATTTTGAATTAAATAATAATATACTTTTCATTGTGTATGAATCATATAAATTTTGATTGTATAAACCTATTGAATTTATATTTGAATCTATAAATAATAAATCCATTTTTCCATTGTCTTCAAAATCAAAAAATGATACTGATATTATATTTGAGTAATCTTCAAATGAATATATTTCACTTTTTGAATATGTTCTTCTTATTTCTCCTTTATAATTATCATCATATAATATTTTTTGATTAAGAAATACAATTGGTAAATTTTTTTTTGTTGATTTATTTTTTAAAATTGTAATAAAATCAGGATAAGAATCTTGATTAATATCAATAAATTTTAAAAATAAAGGATAATAATTTTCATCATAAAAAGTATATTGATTATCATTATAAATAGTAATAGTATTAACATTATTAGTATTACTATTAATAATAAAATCATCAAAAATTTTATTAATTGTACTTTTATCACTTAATGAAATTGGTTGATGATCATCACAATAATCAGAAGTCCATGTATAAGACATTGAAATAATATTATAAGCAATTAATATTTTTGGAGGTGAACTTTGTTTAATTGGAAAAACAATATCAATTAATGCATTTCTATCAATATCAACTAAAGTTGGTAAACCTAAAGATTTATCTAATTCATATACATTTGTTAATGATAAACAATATTTTATTTCTTTATTTTCAAATACACCTTTCCATATTTCTAAAATATTTTTTTTTTTTGAATTATCATATGATAAAATCATTATATCATTTAAACAATCACCATCAATATCAACAAAACCATTTGAATTAGGAGAAATAAAAGGATAATTTTTATATTTTTCATTTCCAGAACAAATATTTGTATTTGATGAAATATAATTTGAAAATTCATTTATTGAAGGATTTCCAGAAATATCAAATGTAATTACTTTTCTTTTTTTATCTGTTTTATCATAAAATATTACTTTTAATTTTCTATCATTTCCAATGGCAGCTGTAAAAATATTCATATCTGAATCTTCAATTATATATTTTTTTTCATATTTTAATGATGAATTATTAAATATATAAATATATGTTGTATATGTTTTTGATTTTGTTTCTTTTAAAGTAATTATATAATCTAAATAAGAATCAAAATTTAAATCATTTGCTATTAAATTTATTATTTCAGAATTTTCAAAAGAAAGTGATTCAGTTCCATTAATTGTTGCTAATTGAAAATTTCCTTTGTCTTCATTATATATATAATATGATATTGTTGAAATTGTTCCATCTTTACATGATGCTATTATATCAATACTATTATTATATGTTATATAAAAATAATTTATTTACTATTTATCATTATTTATATCTGTATAATATAATGGCTTACAATTTTGAGGTAATCCTAATGAAAAACTTTGAAATCCTTTTTTTTTATTTGGAAGAGATTTTATTGATGAATATTCTGTTGAAATTATATTGAATAATGATATAAAAATGAAGATTAAAAAAATAAGTTTTCTTTCATTCATGAATAAAATTAATATAAAAGAAAAAATAAATATTTAAAAAAAATATAATTAAAATAATTTTTCTGTTTGATTGAAAAAAAAAGAATTAATTGTTTTTGTAAAAATAATAATTTTTGATTTTATTATTATAAATAAATCATTTTAAAATAATAGTTGATAAAAATATTGATGTTATTCTTGAATTTAATTTGATTTAATTCATAAAAAAAAATTAATTTTTTTTTTATAAATTCAAATTAAAATTTATATAAACAATATATATTTAGTTTTAATAATAATTTAAAATTAGATTATTCTTTTACTAATAAATATTGTAAAAAAAATAAAATAATTTAAAAAAACAATGTTATATGAAAAAATATTAAAAAGTAATCCTACAGTTAGGACAAATTCTTCATTATTATTAAATAGTAATTTCAATTTTAGAGATTCAATGACTTTATCTTCATCAACACACAACAGAACATCTTCAGTTCCAATATTTAAAAATTCAAACCAATATAATTATCAAAATGAAGAAGGAAATTTATCAAATGATACTAAATTAAATTTAACTCAAAAATATATAACAAGACAATCATTTTTAATACAAAGTTCAACATCAACATTTTATTCATATTCAAGTAAAAAATTATTTCATCCAAAAAAAATTGCATTTGGTAAAATTGTACCAGAAATAGATCAAATAAAAAGAAAATTAACAAATAAAGACGAAAATATAAAATTTAAAAATAAATCATGTACAGGAATAAATAAACAAATAATAAATATGTTCAAAAAAGGAATCACATCAAGAGAATTAGATAAAATAAATGAATTATCAAAAAAAAATCATCCTAATATAATTGGACCAATAACTTATCCAATAATTGCTCCTAAAAAAATAGTAAAAAATATTTTACCAAAAGAATATAATTTCAAACAATCAAAAACTCCAGATGAAGTATTAAGAAATGCATATTATCCAGTTGTAAGATATCAAAAGAAAATATTAAATAAACATATTAATGCAATTAATAAAGAAATTGGAGTAAGTTATTCAAGTTGGTTTAATTTAATAAAAAAAGAAAATTTCAGTGAAAAATTACAAACAACCCAAGATTTAATTGAATTACAAAAAGATAAAAGATTAATAGAAATGATACAAAAATTAATAAATGCAAATTTTAAATTAAAAAAAGAAGTAAGTAAAGTAATACATGAAAATAGAGAAAAAGAAGAATATGAAAGAAAACAAAAAATATTATCAAAATTTAAAGTAGTATTAATAAAAGCAGCAATTCATTTTAAAAGACTTCACATATCAATAAATGATTTTTACAAAATGGAAATTAAATCAATAAAACCATTTTCAAATGAAGGAACATTTCGTTTAATTTGTGCAATAAAAGACAAAGATGTAAATGTAATAAATTACATATTAGATCATGATTCATTTTTAGTATATGACTTTGATAATTTTAAACAAACTCCTTTACATTGGGCAGCAAAGAGAAATGTATATGAAGTCATATCAAAAATGTTATATAAAGGAGCTAATATTAATGCTTTAGATGAAGCTGGGAGAACTCCTTTACATGTTTCTGTTGAAAATGAAAGTTTTGAAAGTACTCAAATTTTATTATATGAAGTTGCTGATCCTCTTATTAAAGATAATAGAGGATTTTTACCTAAGGATTTAACTAATGATAATGATTATAAATATATGTTACAAAGAGCAGAAATTGTAAGTTTTTTAATTTTTTTTTACTTTTTTTTTTTAGTTACATAAAGTTAGGAAAGGTAATGGGAAAATTTCAGAATATGAAAAAGGGATTAAACATGGAATGTATTATTTATTTACTTGTGAATTGAAAACTAATTTTAAAGAAATTGAAAAATATATTGAATAATAAATTGTGTTTTTTTGTCACAAAATTATTTTGGGTAATTTATATAAAGATAAATATTTATTTTTTTTGAATTAATTCTTGTTAAAGAAAATAAGTATAAAGGTATAATAATTAATAAAAAAAATTTTTATTAAATGAATAAGAAATTTGTTATTTTTAGATTTCATTATATATTTTTAAGGAAAATATATATTTATAAATTAATAATTTTTACCATATACTCTCTAAAAAATTATACATTTACATTTTGTATCTGTGCGAATTTCACCAATTTTATCATCCATACTTTTATTTCTATGTCTTTTCTTAGGAAAAATATGATTTTTATCTCTTTCTATATTTTGATTATCATTTATTGTTTTTATATTTATTTGACTTATATTATTATTACTTAAATTATTACTATTATTATTAGTTATTTTATTACTATTATTATTAGGTATTGGATTACTCTTATTGTTACTTATTTTATTACTATTATTATTATTATTTATACTATTTTCATTTTTATTTTTATCTTCTTCAATTTTAATTTCTTTTAAGCTAATTTCATTATTTTGACCAGATGTTTCAATTTCAATTTCAATAATCTTTGTATTTTTTCTTGAAGTTAATCTATTACTATATTTATCATTATTGCTATTTTCAATAGTTATATCATTTGATATTTTTCTATTCATTTTTTTTTTTAATTTGTTATTATTTAATTTATGTAATAAAGTAGGAGAATCACTTTTATAATTATATTTTTTTGGCTCATTTAAATTTTTTTCATCATTATTCAAATTATTTCTCTTAATATCATTTGTATTATCATTATTAAAATTATCTTTTTTATTAATATTATTTTCATCAATAGTAAAATTATTTTTTTGGAATTGATTATTATTATCATTATTAACTTGATTATTTTCATTTAAATAAATATCATTTTCATTTAATTTCCTATTATTAACCAAAGAACTATTAGATCTAATTTTCTTTCTATCAGAATTTTTTTTAGAACTAACTTTCCTATATAATTCATTATTTCCATTATTTTCATGAATAAAAACTTGACTATTTTTTAAATTATTTTTATCTTCAATATCATCATCATTATCTTTATCATTATCTTTATCATTATGATTATTAACAATTAAACTAACATCTCTTGATTTATTAAGTTCATTTTTATTATTTTCAAAATTACTTTTTTCTTGTTCAATAGACTTATAACAAATATGATCTTTTTTCCAATCAAAATCATAAAAACAATCATTACAATATTGATTAATCATTTCTTGAAATAATCCAATTAAATAATCATAATCAGGTTCATCTTCAAAATTTAAATTATCACAATGTTGAAAATATTTTAAAAATTGAATAGGTTGATTTTTAGTTAAAACTTCAAAACTAGTATTAATTTTTTTATCAGCAATTTTTTTAAATTGATCTTCACCAACTTTAATTTTTAATCCTTGCCAAGGCAAATTTCCAATTAAAAAGTACATTAAAACATAACCAATACTTTCAATATCATCTCTTCTACTTTGTTCAAATCCTTTATGAGCATTTCTCGCACAATATCTTGCAGTTCCTGTTAAAGATTTTCCAGTTGAAAATTTAATATGTTGCTTTTTAGAAGTTGAAAAATATTTTTTTGATAAACCAAAATCAATTATATAAATTTTATTATCATTTTCATTTATTCCAGTCATAAAATTATCTGGTTTAATATCTCTATGAATATGATGACGTGAATGTACAAATTTTATTCTTTTTAACATTTCTATTCCTAAAACACAAACTGTTTTTAAGGAAAATTTTTTACCACATGAATTAAATATTTCTTCTAAAGAACGACCTAATAATTCTTGTACTAAAATATTATGTGTTTGATTATTTCCGTAACATATTATTTTTGGTATTCCTTCATGTTGAAGATATATTAAACGATATGCTTCTGTTTCTAATGTTTCATTGTTATTTTTACTTTTTTTTTCCATTTTTATTGCAACTTTTTCATTTGTTAATGTTATTATTCCTGAATATACTATTCCAAATGAACCTTTTCCTATTTTTTTCTTTATTTGATATTTGGAAAATATTATTTTGTTTATATATGGGTCTTCTGACATTATTTATTTTATTTATTGTTTGTATTTTTTAATTTTTAATTTTTTTTTTATTGGAATAAAATTATATTTTTTAATTTAGTTAATTGTTATTTTTTTGTTTTTTTTTATTTTGTTAAAATCATTTAAGTTAATAAAATATAATATATTAAAAAATGAGTTGTCAAAATTCAATTTTTAGTTTTTTAAATTTACTTAATTCAGATGGAGGAAATGAAAATGATTGGAAAAATTTATTAAAAGATGTTGAAAAAGAAGATGATACAAGAGCTTTTGTTGAAAATATTCAAAATGAATTAGATAATAATTCAAATAATGAATTATTACTTGATATTGTTGATTTCATTGTTGATTTTTGTTCTGAAAAAACTGTAATATTAATTTCTCAAGAAAGCTTTTTAGAATCTTTTCTTTCTGCTTTGAGAAAAGGAACTGGTTCAAGTATTCAAGTTCAAATGAAAATTATATTTTTAATTCAAAAATGGGGAAATAAAGAAAATATTAATTGCCCTAATTTTAAAAATAAATATGTATTTTTGAAAAATAATGGTATTGTTTTTCCACAAAGTGATTTTAAAATGAAAACTTATGATAAATATATTAATCAATATGAATTTAAAAGAGAAATAGAAAATTTTAAAAAAACTAATAATAATATTATAAATAATGATAATTTTATTGATATTAATAATATAAATGATATAAATGAATTTAACCCAAATGAACAAATAAATGAAAATGAAAAATCAAATGATAATCAAAATCAATTTATGAATAATAATAATAATTTGATGAGAAATTTTACTTTTGGTAATAATAATAATGAAAATAATAAAAACCTTTTTAATAATAATAATATTAAATTTGGTAATAATAATAATCAATTTGGAAACAATAATAACCAATTTGGAAATAATAAGAATCTATTTCAAAATAATAATAATCAATTTGGAAATAATAATAATCCATTTGGCAGTAATAATAACAATAATAATACTTTTGGTAATAATAATCCATTTGGAAACAATAATAATAATCAATTTGGAAATAATAACAATCCATTTGGAAACAATAATAATAATTTTGGAAATAATAATCCATATAACAATAATAATACTTTTAGTAATAATAATCTATTTGGAAATAATAATAATAATCAATTTGGAAATAATAACAATCCATTTGGAAACAATATTAATAATTTTGGAAATAATAATCCATATGAAAATAATAATAATACACCATCATATGGAAATCCATATACATTTAGTCAAAATAATAATAACAATAACAAAAATTCAAACACAAACAATAACAACTTTGAAATAATAAATAATCCATATGGAGAAGAAAAACCAAATTTCAATAATAATAATATGAATTTCTTATCAGGAGACATATTAAACGACCCAGAAAAAATAAAAAAAATTTGGAATGAAAAAATAAGAATATATAACCAATACATAGATCAAGGAAAATATACATATAATGCAGCAAAATTAAAAGAAGGAATAAGTGAAATAATAGATAATTTATCATCAATGGATAATTTAATAACTAAATTTAAAAATATGAATAATAATCAAGCACAACATGACATGTCAAATATAAAAAGTGATATGGAACAAACTTTATATAGATATGATAATTTAAATAAAGGAAAAAATGTAGAACCTTTTTATAGTTCATTTGATGGTAATAATAGGAAATATAGTGTAAATTTAAATAAAATTAATGATGAAAAAAATTCAAATTATGTTCCTTTTAATAATTATCAACCTGAAGATAAAATTCAATCTACTTTTGATTCAATTAAAACTGGTTTATTTAATATTGGAAGTAAAATTAAGGAAAAAAGTATTGCTGGATATGGTATTGTTAAAGAAAAAAGTGTTAGTGGTTATGGTTATATTAAAGGGAAAATTAATGGGAATGAAAAAGAAAGTCAAGAAGAGGTTCAAAAATCATATTATAATATTCCATCAAATAATAATGATTATAATCAAAAAATTGAAAATTATAAAACAATGTATAATGCTTATTCTACTTATAATGAATATGCAAGTAAAGAAGAAAATAAAGGAATTATTAATACTGTAAAAGGTGGTTTATCAAAAGTTGGTAATTCAATTTCTAATGTTTATAAAAAATATAGTGGAAATTCTAATAATAATAATAATAATAATAGTAATACTAATAATAATAATAATAATAATAAAAATAATTAGAATTTAGTTAATTAAATTATTTTATTTTTAAATTTTTAAATTTTTAAATTTTTAAATTTTTCATTTTATGCTTTTATTTTTTGAAATTTTTTTATGAAATTAAAGAAAAAAAAATATGGAAGTTGATATAAAATTTTTAGAATTAAAAGCTTTTATATCAAAAGATATACAATATAAAGGAGACCTTCATATGAATTTTATAGGAACTAATTCAAATATATCAATTAATTTATTTGCTGCTGTAAAAACAAAACAAAATTATAAATTCCAATGTGAAAATTCATTTATAAAATTTGGTTTATTTCAAGGAAAAAATTTTATAGGAATAGGAAAATTAAATATTACAAATGAAATAAAGTGGATTACAATAAAATGTTCTAAAAATAATAATAATAATATTAAGAATAAAATAATAAATATACCATCAGAAATAAAATTAAAAGTTGATTGTAAATTCGTTAAAAAAAATTTAAACTCAAAAACAAATTGTGATAAAAGTATTAATACAAGTATTCCGACAAAAAGAAGAATAAATTATTCAATGGAAATCAAAAAAGACACTCCAAAGAAAAAGATTATTCAATATACTCATAAAAAAAATAAGTCTTCAAATAAAGTAATAAATATTTATAATAAAGAAGGAATGAAATTATTAAATAAATCAAATATACATTCAATTGAAAATGATTCAATGTTAATTAATGATATTATTACATTATCTAATGATTCATATGAAGAATATAGTTATATTCAATTAAATAATACTAATGGATTAATTGTTCAAAATGAAAGAGAACAATTAGAAAATAATATTAGGTTAAATTATTCTGAAGATGATGAAATAGAAAATATAATTTATAATTTAAATAATGAAATTAATTTAGAAAATTTTTCAAATATGAGAAATAAAATTGATATTCCTGAATTTAAAATAGTAAAACTTAATTTCAAAATTCAATATATTATATTTATAAAAAAAATATTGCAATTATTTAAATTTTATTATTCAAGTTGGATTAGATTAAATAAAGAAAATAAATCATATATTAATTTTATTAAAAATCATTCTAATAAAATTATACAATTAAAAAAGAAAAAATGTAAATTAGCAGTTATTAGAGAAAGAGAAAGATTAAATGATGAGTTAATTTTTAATGAATATGGTTATAGTGATTTTAATATTAAAATAAGTAATTTAAATAAAGAATTAGATTTATGGAAAAAAATTTGTGATTTTAATACAAAAAAAGAAAATAAATCAAAACAAAAAAAAATATTCTTAAAAGAACATTTGAAATTTTTATTTAAATTAAAAATTAAATCTTTTGATTATTTAAACCAAAAACAAAAAGAATATATTCTAAAATTAAATAGGAAAATTTTAGGAAATAATGTTTTAAAATTATCATCAATAATATTAAATAAAGATAAAAATAATGTAAATGATAAAAGAAGTTATAAAAATTATTCATCAGAAAGAAAAATAGTAAAAAATACAAATGAGTCTAATATAAAAACAAGAAATAGAAATTTTCAAAATAAACATTTCAAAAATTTAAGTTTAATAGAATCACAAAACAAAAGTAAAATTGAAAAATTAATAATAAAAAAAACTCAACTAAAATAAACCAAAAAAAAAAGAGTCTTATATCCAAAAAAAACTACCTCCCAATATAAAATATTATAATAATAAAAACCCAAAAAAAAATATAAAAACTAAAAAAAGCCAAATTAAATATATTTTCAAATTTATTAATTAACAACAAAAAATATTAATATAAAAACAATGATTTAATTTAAAAAAATTTTATTTCTGAAAATAAACTCTAACAATAGGAATATCTTTCAAATAAATATCATCATTTTCATTTTTAGTAAAAGTAATCATTAAATCACAATAACTATCATCACTTTTACTAATCCCTAACAATTCTTTTAAATTCCTATTAACAATTTCTTCATTTAATTCTTTTTTATCTTTATAACCCATATAAGAATAAATAGCTTTTTTTCCTTTAAAAATATCTCTTGGCGAAAGTAAATATCTACTTTTCAAAATATCAAAAAGTGATTTAATATTACATTTATCTTTATCTAAATTAATTTCCCAACGATCCCACAAAGTTGAACTTAAACCTTCATGAATAATATTCTTTTTACAAACTCCAGGTTCTGCGCTTTGTAAATAAGGAATTGCTAAATTTAAAAATGAATTTCTATAATTTTCAAATTTAACATCTTTTGCAATTTTTACTAATTCAATTGATTGAAGTGCTGCAATTGATGATGTTGTTGTTGCTAATGCTGGAATAATTCTTCCTGCTTTTATTTTGACTGTCATCCAATCCATTATTTCTAATTTATAATTTTTACAACGTAATGCACTCATTGAATAAATTATGTCTATATGGAAATTTGAGTCATTGTCTTTTTCAAATTCTGTTGAATTTAATTTTAAAGTAAAATCTTTTTTTGATATTATTTCTGTTAATTCTTTTATTAATAATTCATCTTTGTCTGTTGTTAATATTTCATTTTTTTCATTTTCTTCTTTTTTTTCTTCTGTTTTTTTATTTTCTGATTCTTCAACTTCTTTTTCAATTTCTTTTAATTTTTCCTCATTTGGTTTAAAATCTTCTACTTTAGTATCTTTTACTTTTGAACACATATCAATTTTATTTTGTTTATCTCTTGGTTTATCATAAGGAATTTTTATTCCAAACATATTTGCCATTAAACAAGAATAAGCACTAATGAAATCAATACATAATTCATCATCAATTTTAAAATCATAAATTATAGGAGGTCTTTTAGGAAGAGACCAAAATAATTTTCCACTTTTATCTTTTTTATCTAATGGATATACATATAATAATTGTTTAATATTATTAACAAAAACTTTATTAAATTTCTCCCTTGCAATAATTAAACAATCCTCAAAAGTTTTTGGTCTTTTTTTAATCCATTTTAAAGTCTTTTTTACTAATTTAATCTCATCAAATGAAACATTCCCTCCTTTAACTTCTTCAATAATTTTATTAATTGTTTTAGGTAATTGAGTAAAAATTTTACCAAATTGATCTCTTGCCCATTCAACACAATGAATAGCTTCTTCAGGAAACATTTTAAGTGTACATTGAGGAATATCATTACTTACTTCAGGATCATTTTGAGAAGAATAACTTTCAGTTTTAAATGGTATAATAACTTGAACATGACCTTTAGGACCAAGAGTACCACTTTCTAATAAAGGCTTACGTGATGATACACAACGAGAATCTACATATCTTCTAGCATTAACATTATCAAGTGCATTAGCAACTAATGATAATGATGAGAAGAATGTATCTGAAAATATATTTTCAGTTTCTTCACATAATTTATCAATTTTAGCAAAAATGTGATTTTTTAATAAGGGATTCATTTGAATTATTGCAGCTGCTGCTGTTGAACTTTTTGGGAGACGTAAGTGTTTTTCTCTAAAGAGGAATTGACGATTGAGATTACTTACTTCAATTATATCTGGATCAGTTACATAAATTGAACCATTTTCTCCTGTTCCTATATTTAACATTGAGAAATTTTTCAATAATTCACATCCTATTGCACCAGCACCTACTACTAATATTTTCATATTTAATAATTTTTCTAATGTTTCTTTTCCTAATATTAATTGTAATCCATCTGTACGATTATTTTTAGGTTCGTAGTTAAATTGTTTTATACTTTTTTCTATATTTTCTGATTTAATATCTAATTCAGGTGATAATTCTAATAAATCATAAAACATCATTTGATTTACTGGAGTGTATTTATTTGTTATTGCCTTTATTGCTTCTTGTGATGCAAATCCACCTAAATATGCACAAAGTGGAGGAAATTGAACCATATGAGTAAATGATATGAAATATAATGATTTTAATTCTTCTTCTGTAAATGGTTTTGTTTTATTTTTTTTCATTGAATTTATTACAAAATCTGAAAATTTAATTGACCATGGACTTATTTGTTCACCATAAAGACTTTTTAAATTATTTATTGTTGTCATTGCTAAATTTATTAAAGAACAATTTTTCATTTTTGTAAAATCTGATATTAACATATTTGGATCAGTATATTTTTCAGTAATTGATTCATAATCATTTGAATTTATATTAATTAAAGTTTCAACTGGTATAAAATTAATTTTTTTTTGTTGTTTAACTTGCCTACAAATACCATTTCTTTCATATTTTTTATCTTTAAATTCTTTAAAGTCACCTAATAAATTAAATGTACCAGGAGTTAAAACTTTAACTTTAAATTTCTTTTTATTAATACCATCTAAACCAACAACTTCATTAACTTCTACAATATCATCATCAACAAAATCATGTCTAGTTCCATCTAATACAGTTACAAGAGCTTCATCATCTTTTTTAATTTCTATATTTTTAACCATAACTTCTTTTTCATCTTCACCATCTTTATCATTTACTATAAATTCATTTCCAAAATCATTTATTAATCTTCCAACAGAACCAAAAATATCACAACAAATAAATTTTTTATTACTTTTTCTACAATAATTATCAACTGCAATTATAATATGATTATTACATTCTGTTAAAATAACAACATCGAAATTATTTAAAATACTATCAATTTCTTTTTCATCACTTGTTAATTTTTGAGTTGATGGTAATACTTTAACATAATAATTTAATTCTTGTAATTTTTTAACTGAGCATTCAGCTCTATTTTTCCCAATATCACTTTCACTTAAGAAAAATTGAGAAGATAAATCATAATAAGTAGTTAATTTTGTATCATTAAGAACAAACATTTTACAACCACTTAATACTAAATTTTTAGCTATTTCAATTCCTAATCCACCAGCACCACTTAAAAAAATAGAAGAATTAGCTTGTCTTTGAACAGCTTCCATTCCCATTGCTCCAATATATCTACTCCATCTATCTTTAACAGCATCATCATTTAAATTCAATTCTTTATTTTCTAATTTTTTATTTTCTTTATCTTTTGAATCATAAGTCATATCAACATTATCAATATTCTCAAAAGTAATTTTTTCAATTTTTTTCTGTTTTTCATATTCTTCATCTTCAGTTTTTTTCATTAATTCAATTGGTAATGTAAGTGATTTTAAAGTCTTTTCTAATTCATAATAAATATCAGTAATCATTTGAGTATAAGCTCCAGGTTTACTCATTTTAGTAGCTAAATTTGAATTATGTTCCAAACTAAATGAAGAATATTTTGCTTCTGCAGTTTTACTCCTTTCAATCCATCCTTTAACTTCTTTTAATATTTGTTCTTTTTTCAAATAAAAATGTCTTTTAATAACTTCTTCAAATCCAGGAGAAGGTTTTTTAATTTGTTCAATCATAGCCCATTTAATATTAGAATATCTAACAATATTAGAATAAGCTTCATTCTTAGCTTCTCCTTGTGGAGTACCCATTTCACTTTCACAACTAGGTTCATTAAAATATACTAAATCACTCATAATGATACCTTGAATAGATATAAGAACTTGTAATAAAGTAGAAATTTTAGGATCCCAATTTTCAGTTGATTGTCCTCTCCAAGTTCCAAGAAGTGAAAGACAAACTTTTCCATTTGAATATAAATTAGGATTAAATCTCGTTGTACCATTTCCAGTAGTCATTATAGTAACTTTCGGTGGTGCATTAGGATATTGACTATCGAAAAATACATCAAATTGAAATGCTCCATTACTATAAGGTGTACCTTCACTACCCATTATTAATACTTTCATAAAATCCATATTATCCTTATCAACTCTTACATAAATTGAATTAGTACTTTCTATTGGAAGTGAACGTGGTAAATCTGCAAATTCTTGTGCTAATCTAATTGCTTTTGTTGATGTTGGATTACCTGAGACACTATTAGCATAAAAATGATCTAATTTACCTGAACTATTTCTCATTTTCATATAATCAAATGCTAATTCTCTTAATAATAATGGATATGATTTTTCTACTGGAAGTTTTAATATTTCTGAATAATTTTTTTTATTATCTAAATGAATTTGATATGATTTAATATGAGCTGTTACAATATCAAATGTACGCATAATTTCATTTGCTAATTGTTCTTCTGTTGATTTTGTTTTACCAGTTTCAGCACTTTCATGTTTTAATGCATTTGCAAATATTTTAGTACCATCATTTAATAAACTTAATAAAGTATAAACACTTTGAGTTTGAACAGGTTTATAATCTTTTGATATATCTAATAATAATGGAATTAATAATGGATTCTTTGATAATTTAATAGTCATATCTAAATAAGCATAATATAATTGAGCTTCTTTTGCAAGTTCTAATAATGTTCCTCCACGATAAGCACTTTCTAAACAAGGAATTATTGAACTTTCTAAAAATACTTTTAATGTCTTATCATCAATTTTCATATCATTAGTATCAAAGAAATCTGTTAATAATTTTATTATACTTGCAATTTGTAATGAATTACTCTTTTTACCTGCTAAATATTGTGTTACATCCCATGTTTTATTATCACCTGTTTGATCACTACCATATCCAACTCCTTTTTTACTTATTTTTTTATTAGTTGTATTTGTATTTTCTTTCTTTTTATTTTCTTCATTTTTCTTATTTTCTTCTTCTTTTTCTTCACCTGGTGAAAATTTTCTTGGTTTCTCATGAGTTAATAATTCTAATCTTTCAATTATACAATTAAATATTCCTTTTTCAATTGCAATTTTTCTCAATTCACCAGAACGATTCTTTGAAAATGTATTTCCTAATATTTCAAAAATATATTTTGATACATCATGACCTTCTTTTTTAGCTGAATTTTCATTATCATAAAAACCACAAAGTAAATTAAATAAGATTGAAGAACATTGTTGATGACTTATTAAAGATGCAAAAAATGAAGGAAGTTGACAAAAAATTTCTAAATCATTTGTCCATTTAATCCAAAAATCAATTGCTTCTTTATTTGTCCATTTTTGAACAGTTGATTTTAATACACTTATAATATTTTTTATTCCTTGTAATTTTTCAAATTCTTTAAATATTGGTAAATTTGGTGCATAATCCATTAATTCATAATCAATTTTTGATTCTCTTTCATCTTTTATTGAATTTAAATTATTTGAATCTAATTTTAAATTTCTTAATGATGATACTTCATAATAAATGTCAGTTATATTATTTGAATCTGAATATTTTTCAATTTTTTCTATTATTTCATCATTTGGTATTTCTTGATTATTTAATAAATTTTTAAATGGAATTTGTTCTGAAACAATCATATCTTTTATTCTTCTAAAAGGAATATTTGATGGAAATTCAAAAATTGGATTATCTCTGACAGTCGAAATTGGATGATTAACATTATAATATTTATTCTTTTTAACAATATTTAAATTTAAATTACCAGTTTCATTAATATATTTAATAGGAATAATTTTACTTATATTTGAAGAAATTCCACTTTGTTTTTTTTTATCATCAATAACAACATTTCCAATATAAATTTCATAAAATTTAATATTTGTATCTAAAAAATTATCCATTTCAAAACTTTTATCAATATTAATATTATCAATATATGGATTAATATTAGATGAACCATTTTCAATAAAATTTAAATTAATAATATCTAAAATACTAAAACAATAACCATCACCATCAATATTTAATGCACCTAATTCATATTCTTTACCTGAAAAATCTAATTCTGGTTTTAAAGAAGCTGTTAAATATTTTTTATTTACAATTTGACAAATGAAATTTTCTTGATTTGGAATTAAGACAATATTATTATCATTAAGATTAATTTGATTTGAAGGAAGATTTGGAAATAATCCATTATAAAAAAAGAATGTTATTGGTTTTTTATCTATGAAAATTGATTCTATTGATTGAGGATACATTATTAATAAAAATGGTCCTTGATTACATACATTTTGTAATAATTGTTCTTTTATTTTTTTTGAATCTAAATCTTTTGATGAGAATACTTTTTTAAAATTGTATTTTTTAAATTTTTTACCTGGTTGTGGTTCAAATGATGTAAATAAATATGAAAATAAATTTTGTACTTCAATGTTTAATTCACTGTCTATTAATATTGTCTTTAATTTTTCATCTTGTATTGATTTCTTTGATAATTCTTCATTATAAAAATATGATGATATTAATTTTGGTTCGTTTTTAAATAAATTATCCATTGATTTTTTATCTTTATTATTATTATTTGAATCTGTTGTTTCTTCATTTGGAGAATTATTACTTGATTCTAAATTACAATATGATGAATAAATATTTTTAACATTTGAATCAATTGGATGTATACATATATTTGTTGTTTTTTCTACTTTTAATAATGGAATTAATACATTATTAACATAATTTTTGTCATTTTTTTGTCTAAATAATTCTAAATCTTTTATTAATATTTCTGCTAATTTTTTATGACAATCTGGATAATTACTTACACAATTTTTCATAAATATTACAACATCATTCATGAAATATAAATTATTGTTAATTAATATTGTATCACTCTTTTCTTTTTTATTTTTAATACTATCAAAAATTTTAAAATCATAATCATTTTCTCTAACTAATTTAACGAAATTTTCACTAAAACTCATATTTTTTAACATATTCATCAAATATAACATATTTTTACCTCTTATTCCAGAATTTAATTCATTAATAAACATTTCACAATATAATTTTGCATAATTATTATTTATAACTATTTGTTCAAATTCTTTATTATTACATACTAAATAAGAAATTATTTCTAAATAATCATAAATATAATCTTTTTCAAATAAATCATTTAAAATTTTTAGAGAATTTTTT
>JAEEGK010015199.1_pt1 | contig 17101 bp, 21 predicted proteins | sample 8958771 | NCBI WGS metagenome assembly JAEEGK01 (sample SAMN16246547, study PRJNA631951) | gut metagenome | biome: gut microbiome; feature: rumen; material: SC-attached | host: Bos | place: Iran: Karaj | collected 2018-10
TGAAACAGTATCTGTTTGCCCTTGCAGCCCTGTCGCTGATTTTTGCCTGCACTCCGGAGAATAACAATAACGGCGGTGGAAGCCAGAACAATCCGGAGGAACTCACCATCACCGGTGATGCTCTTGATCTTGGAATTGTGATGACCCGGACCGACGGGACCACCTACAAACTCTACTGGGCGAAATCCAATCTGAGTGACAAAGGTTTGTGTACCAACCCGGAAGATTATGGCGATTATTATGCTTGGGGCGAGACAGCGCCAAAGGAGAATTATTCTTGGTCAACTTACAAGTTCAGAACAAGTTTATCAGGTCCGTTCTCTAAGTACAACACTAGTAGCTATTATGGAACTGTGGATAATAAGACGGTATTAGAACCGGAAGATGACGTTGCCCACGTAAAGCTCGGCGGTAAGTGGCGTATGCCTACGGATGCTGAGTGGACAGAGCTACTGACAAAGTGTACCTGGACTTGGACAGCTAAGAATGGAGTTAACGGATACAAAGTCACCGGTACGAATGGAAATAGCATTTTTCTTCCTTCCGCAGGTTACCGGTACGATACCGATCTCGACTATGTCGGATCCTACGGCTTCTACTGGTCTTCGTCTCTCTATACGGACGACCCGAGCAACGCGTGGTACGTCTACTTCGGTTCCGACGAAGTCTTCAGGTACGTCGGCAGCCGTTACCTCGGGCTATCCGTTCGTCCAGTTTCAGAATAAAATGGCAGTCTTGGGCTTTGCCCGGACTGCCTTACTGTCGCAAGTGCGGCAGGAGCCGGCGGAGGCACTTCGTGTTCATTGACATCCACCTACCTGTCCGACGGGACGAAGGTAAGTGCCATTATCCTTGATAGCCTTTAATCCTCAAACAACTATTTCTTGTACTTCGGCGACACAATCGTCAAGCAGGATTGAACGCTTCCGTCCTTGCTTCTCTTGCTTGTTGGCTTTATGTAGTACCATCTGTTAAGGTCGGTTGCCTTTGCGGCTTTCTTGACCTTTAGTTCCTGGTAAATCTTCTCCAGTTTCTCCTTGATTTCAGCCCTCGGGATTGCCACCTGTTTAGGCAGTTGGCCATCTAACATGAGGAAGATCTTGGTGTCAAGTGTCTCATGCTCCAGCTTGATCAGTTCCCTTTTGATGTTGGACTGGTGGTAGTTCATCTCCCTCACTTTATCTGCCCCCAGTTTCTCGTAAGCTTCCTTAACCAGAGGCTTCTCAACTTCAATCCTTGATTTCCTGAAACAGTTAAGGTTGAACATCTCCTTGCTCAACTCCACGTATTCCTCGAAGATGTCCTTGAATGGTGTCCTTTCGATAGAGGACGGCTCGAGCTGTTCCTTGTCTGGACCCGGTTTCTCGTTAGTGACGGTGAACCCTGCCTTCAAGAGGGAGGCGTTCATGTTGCACCTGGATCGGTACTGTCCATTTACGATATCATAGTTCACCATCTCGTAGTTAGCCATATTCCTGTCAACGACGATTTTACCATCAACGACATCGATATACGGGGCCTTTTTGAAGTATCTCTCCATCAACTCCTTTCCATTATCTGTCAGGTTGTTCAGCACCTCCGCATCATGTTCTGCATCCCTGACTTTCTTGTCTATGACGGCCTTGTATTCTTCACGGCTCACATCCTTGTAAGGCGATGTACCATAAATCTGGGTAATCTCGTTGTTGTAACCAGAATTCCGGATCCTTCCACATATCTGAACGAGTGTTGTCATTATATCCATCTTGGTATGATCCTTATCAGGCTCACTGACAATGAAGGTGCGTCCTTTTTCATCATAGATATCCTGTCCTTCGAAACATGTAGAAGTGTAGAAATTGAACATTCGGACAGGATCTGTCGTTGTCTTGATCTCGAACCCTGAAGGGAGCTTCTCTATGTTCGGCTTCTTGTTATCCTCTCCTAAAGCGCACACTATCCTGCATTGTCCAGCAGGTAAAGAAGCCATCCGGAGAATCTTTGCGATACCTTCGACACTGTTCAGGAAGATATGATAGTTGTCGTTTCCTCCTCTTTTTAGGCGGGACTTACATAAGCTTGCCATGTATTCAAGTGGATTCCCAACCTTATATGATTTCACGTCGGGTAGGAGTGAGTCCGGCCACTCAATCCTGTATTCAGGTAAGGAGGCAAGCTCGGTAAGCCAGTACTCCCTTGGAATCGGAGTAGCAGAGGTATAGGTCTTACGGGCGAATAATTCCGCTCTTTCCAGAAGATGTTTGGCAGCTTGTCCTCTGAACTTGTAAGAGTTGAATAGTAGGTGTCACTCGTCTACGAAAAGGAACATTTCCTTGTATGGATCATAGCCGAGGGAGATAAGGGTATCACAGACAAATGGGAATGAGTCATAGGTAGTTGCAATTTTGATGGTGTCATGTGACTTGACGTAGTTGGCTATCTTGGCTTCCCTGTCCATATCGCCATGTATTCCGAGAAGCTCTGGATTACTTGCCACCTTGTTCTGGACCAGTCCCCGGAATGGCATCGCGAGGATCGTATGTCCTGGCTGTTTAATGGCTAACGTAGTGGCTCCACAGCCGGTGACTCCTTTGTTGAATACACAGTTTACCGGGATTTCGGTCATTCATACGTAGTCTTTAGTGCCTGATAGGTAGACGGCTCCCTTGGGAGCGATTTTGACAATGTCTTCTAAATGGTTCATTTTCAATTATTTTTAATCAATATTCAATAATCATATATATTCTTTTATAAGGAAAAAATGTTACATTACTCAAAAAATATATACAACTATAATCTCAATTGTAATCTCTATTATTTATAAGGAAAAAATATTACATTGCTAAGAAAATCTATACAGACAGCCTTTGGATTAGACTGTCAGAACTGATAAAAGGAAATGTTGAGTGGACGCAAGAATGTTGTGGCCCCGTTACTCAACACTTGTATACAGGAAAAGCAAATAATAAGGGTACCGAAGTACCCTTTGATAATAAGCTTAACAATTAAATAATATATGCCTTAAAATGGGACTCTTTGCTAAATGTCCCAAGGGGTTATTAATGCCCAAATAGCCAATACTGAGAAAAACACGACACTAATAATCAGAGGGATCCATTCATACTCCTTGTATGGAAGTCCCTTGCCCTTCCTGAAAAATCTCCATACGGTCAGAATGATACCTGCCAAACACAAAATGAAATGGGTGATATTATACCAGTCCGCATTAGGAGGGGGGAAACAATACAAAGAAGAAGAATAGTTTCTAAAGATATCTTGAATATACCATATGCCACGAACAAGACAAATGACTCCGCAAATGATTGCTCCAATGTCTTTTATGACGGTATTCTTTGACATTGTATTGTTTTTGACCTAGAAGCAGACAAATAACGACATAGTCCTTAAAGGCAATACAAAGATAAGTATAATTTTTGAATTTTCCAAATATAATTTACTTATTTTCAATTAGTTCCGGAAATGACCAGAGAGGAAGATTTGGGTTGGGGAAGGGGGTTGAGAGAGGATGAAAATGCCGGAAATGACCAGATAAATGTCCTGGTGTTGAAAACTCTGTTGGTAAATAAGACAAGGTTATATGTTGTGTTTTAGGAGCTTTTCATACCTTTGCACCAGACGTTCTTTGACAACCCATTATGTTCAGTATTTGAAGAGTTGTTGTAATTTTTAAAATACTATTCATAATGGTAGAGACAAATTTCGTCTCGTCTGAGCAGGCTCAAGGAGCCTCCAAGGACGCGGAGAAGACCACTCCGAAAAGAAAGGTCATGGATGTTGATACAAAGATCATTGCAACCGCAAACCGTGGCTTCAGGCAGGTTCCGGCAGACCTCAAGTCGAATGATTTGAAGAAAGCCTTCTTGCTTAATGCAGCAGAGTCACTAGCTGATGAGCAACTGTTTTTTGGCCGCTTTATGGCCAAGGCTGCGGAGGTGCGAGATGAACTCGCTGACAGGAAGTCCGTTACGGACGCCTGTACAGAGAGGGGGATTGATCTCCTTGATTTGGCCACGCACGTGGTTTTCATGGGGAAAACCAAGACCCAACAGGTCTTGAAATACGGGATAGGAGAGAAATCTCCGATTTATAACCAGCTATATCTCTTCGGAGATAGGTTTTTGCCCGATGACCCCCAAGATTTCGTAAGCAAGTCTTGGAAACCGTCGGAACACCCGCGGAAGAAGACGGTAGAATCTGCATCCTAAACCATCAGGTTATCAAGGGACCCTTCGGGGCCCCTTGTTTTTTTTATTTTAATGTCTCTTCAAGTTTCTTAAACTCCTTGAATACTGAGTCGTCCAGGAGTTTGGCGTAATGTTGCGTTTGCTTGATGTCTGAATGCCCGAGTATCTTGGCAACAGTCTCGATTGGAATGCCCTTGTTTAGCAAATAAGTAGCCGCCGTATGTCTTCCAATATGTGTGTGAAGAGGCTTTGAGATGTGGCATAAGTCTTTGATTTCCTTCAAGTAGCTGTTGTATCGCTGATTTGATAATACCGGGAGGGAATAACCGTACTTCTCTGCGATTCTCTTAGCATCATCCAGTAGTACGACAAGATAAATGACCCCGGTTTTTTGCCGCGTTTTCTTGACATAGACCTGTCCTTTATTGTTGACATTGAAATCATCTTTGGTGAGGTTTGCCATATCAGAATAGGACAGACCAGTGAAACACTGAAATAGGAAAAGGTCTCTTACCTTCTCCAATCGACCAACCATCTTCTTACTCATAATCCTGTGTATCTCTGATTCGGTCAGGAACATTACGTCCTTAGTCTTCTTCCTTATTTTGATTCCGTTGAAAGGATTAGTCGTGAGTTTCCCGTTTTCAATCCCGAATACGATTACTGTCTTCAACTTTGCAATCATACCTGCTGCGGTTGTAGATTCGTATTGTTTATTCAATTTTGCATAAAAATCGGTTACAATCGAGTTCGTAACCTCTGTTATTTGCTTGTTTTTATCCATGTGGCAATAAAAAAGATCTCGAACTAACTCATATCTTCGGAATACAACCTTGGATAAGTCTATTCCGACTCTTTTCTGAAGGATTTGAAGATAATCATCGAACAAATCACCGATAGTATAACTATCAGAACAACCGTGGATAATGTACTCCTTGAGATTGGTAGGGTTTTGTATAATCCCCCTTCTAGCCAGTTCTGTTTGTGATTCTTGTACCTTCTTGTAGATTTGTTCCAGATAATCCTTAAGATTATTGGCTTTTCTGGAATTCAAGAGTTTCTTGAAAATCTTCGGATCTTCTTTCCTAGGAAGACTAATGTAAGTCCTTTGTCCATTGATAATTATGGACATCTCAACGGGTGCTTTTCCCGATTTGGCGACCTTGCTTTGCCGGCACACGAACGAAATGTTAAAAGTAGCTCTCATTGCGTTAATAGTTAATAAGTTACACTGGTCGCAACTTTGAAAAGTGACCTGGTCGCAAATAAGGAACGTTTTCTGGGAGTGTGAAAAACACGAAACCGCCCCGGAGGCTTCCCTGAGGCGGTTGGAGTTGTTCCAGGTGATTCCGTTGGGATTCGAACCCAAGACAAAACCTACTCGTTATCAAGCACTTCCTCAGAGTGTTTATTATTTGGTCGCAAATATGTCACATTTCTCTTTGCGTACATCAAATATACGATTATTTCCTCGATAATTTTTATGAGTTTAGGTTTATTTCAACCTGATTTTGCAGGATTACAGGTTTGTTCAAACCTATTTTGCTGGAAAACAGGTAAGAATCGAACCTGTTTTGTACAAATCAAGGTTGATTTATTCAGATGAACAGTCTGATAGATTCTGTCCCTGTACCTGTTTCTGCTGTGTTTTAAGTTCTTCCTTAAACTCTCTTAGGTGCTTCTCTTCCAGCTTTTTCTCTATGTCTGGCATTACTTTCTTTTTCTCTTCTAGCCTTTCATTTAACTCAATGACTCCAATGACGTCATTTATAAACTGTATCAAATCTTTATAATCCAAATCAGGGTGTTTTCGATAATAGTGAATCTCCTCATTTCCTACCCATGCAGCTGCATTTACATGAGCAAACAGATAATCTTCCTTGATATAGGTTGAAATAAGGTTAGCGAAAGTTCCTGTTTTTTCAATCTCAGCTGCTTTATCCGGATCTTTATAAATTGCATAGTCGTATACGAGGAACTCTAATGCTTTTCGATATCCCGCTCCACAGATACTAAGCAATTTCAACTTTTGAGCGGTTAGAGCTTCATTATAGATGGTTTCAAACTGTGGACTAATCCTGTTGATGGTAGAGGAGAAATATTTATGGGGTAAGGGATAATAAGGATCTATTTGCCAAGAGGCGAATATATCCACCTTTTTACCAGTTTGATTACAAGAAATGACGGACCAGACTCCACAACAACTGAAATAACCTATAAATAAGCGTTTTCCATCTAAAGGATCATCGAATGCGGAGAGAAGGATAACTGTAATTATCTTACCGCATGAAGGGCAAATTAGCTGTGGAATACTTTGAATATCAATAAATCCGTTGCCATTAAGAATAGGGACTTGTCTCTCCATATAACTTTAATCTTTATATTAAAGCCACCCTTCAATCAATGTCATCTCATCAGTTATAGTTATGGTATTCATTTGAAGACGAATGGAGGTTCCGTCTTCCAGAGTGAATGATATTGAAAATGGACAGGGATAAACATTGCCTTCTTGGAACATATCATTCGAAGTGTCATTGGATATCGCTCCACTGATATGTACTCTCGTATTCTGCTGAAAGTGGTGATATACTATTGCATGCCCGCTGTATTCGTAGAATTTGGTGAAGAATCTGATTTTGGAATCGAAGGAACTGCGAAAAGTCAATCGATTGTTTTTAAGCGTATAACGGTCTTTTGGTACGAGAATGTTGATACAATCTCTTTCTTCTCCAATAACCTTTGGCCCGCTAAAACAAGCGATAGAAATATTCCCTTCAAGGTCCTTAATCATATATCCCTTATCTTCAAATTCCACACGCGTATTCTCATGGAGAAAGTAAGAACCCTCCGTTTCATTCAAAGGTGCTTTTGTGCACGAGGCCAATGAACAAACAATAAGGATTATTGCAACTCTTGCAACGATAAAGGTAAGTCTATTCATATTATAACTATTCTTTTCTATATCTAAACGCAAAGGTATTGATTTCTTGCATAATTATTTGGTGTAAAGTTACTCACTTTCTCCCACACTTTGGCACATCCTCCATTTATCTTCGCTGCCATGATCACTCATTACTGCCAAACACTTGAGGAAACCTTGAAGAAAGCCAAGCAAGCAGGTAAGCAACCTGGCTGCGAGTACTGGGGAATAACAGTCTCCGGCAAGAAAGGGTTTGTGGTTTACAAGAATGGGACGGTGGCGGAGAGATCTGTGGGTGCTTTTGATTGAAATTGTCAAAAGTGTGCTGTTTGGTTTAAAGGCAAAAATAAAAATCCCCTCCCGATTAACGAGAGGGATGTAAATGTGAGGATTTGCCCTCGCTTTACCAGATACTCTATTTAGTTTAGCCGCTTACAATTTTAGTACCCAGTTTACATTTACATTTTCACTTCTCGATTTCCAATCATCAATAGGCTGGCCGTTTGAGTAATAAACAGTAATGGTCTCCTTCTGATTTCCACAATCACAAACCGTAAGTGCAGTATTCTTTGATACATCCAGAGAAGTCAACTGATTATTTATGCACCACAGAGTCGTCAGTCCAGTATTATTGGAAACATCCAAAGAAGTTAACTGATTATTACCGCACGACAAAGACGTCAATGCAGTATTCTTTGACACATTCAGAGAAGTTAACTGATTATCACCACAGAATACTTTAGTCAGTCCAATGTTCTTGGAAAAATCCAAAGAAGTTAACTTGTTCTCACTACAATCAACAATCGTAAGTGCAGTGTTCTTTGATACATCCAGAGAAGTAAACTGATTATTTCTGCACCAGAGCTTCGTCAGTGCAGTGTTCTTTGATATATCCAGAGTAGTTAAGTCGTTGTAACTGCACAACAAAGAAGTCAGTGCCGTGTTCTTGGAAATATCCAGGGAAGACATCTTGTTTTTCCAACAATCCAAATACACCAATGCTGTATTCTTGGATACATCCAGAGAAGTCAATTGATTGTTTTCGAATTGCAGATACATCAGGGCGGTATTCTTGGATACGTCCAGAGTAGTTAACTGATTGTAATCGCAGTGCAGAGACGTCAGTGCAGAAAAGTACTCAATTCCTTTCAATGACTTGATGGATTTACGATCAACAATTATTGGCTCGGAGACTGCAGCTGCTTCTTGCATGGAAACCTTCCCGTCGTGATCAACATCAAAGTAATCATAGCAGTACTTAATAAAATTGGAATCTTCCATCGTCGAACAGACATCATCCACTTCTTTGAGAGAAGTCTCCTTTTCGCAGGAAACAAGCAAAACACAAGAAACGACAACCGATACTAGAATTCTTTTCATTTCGAAAACTTAATATGATAATCAAATATGTCTGCCAGAGGTGTTCGTTGACCAGCCTCTGACAGACACAAAGATATGTAGAATTAAACGATTTACAAAGGCTGGAACAGCATGTAAAGCGGATATACGCAGAATCCCGAACATGCCTTTACACCCATGAAGATCCCCAGGTTGTTCGCTGTGAGCCATTCCCCGATACCGGGAAGGTTGTTCTCATCCAAGAAGGCAAGCTGGCTTGACTGCATCGGATGATTGAGGTTGACCGTCACATCCGCATAGTATTCACCATCCTCCGTAACCATGAGGACGGCGACGGTGCCGTTAAGGTACTCTTCCCTTCGGAGGAGTACCCTGACACCGTTGAACGTATATGACTTCATATCGCTTCAATCTTGCTTGCAAAGACCTCGACATAATCCCTGTCCTTTCCTTCAGCATCGACGTATCGCCGCATACGGAGCCTTCCCTGGACATGGAGCTGTGCTCCTTTCTGGATGATGTCCATGTCGGGACACTGTTCCTGCCATGCTATGACTCGATGCCATGTTGTCTCTATGACGGGACAACCGTCCCTGTCCTTAAAGGCATAGTTTGTCGCCATGCTGAAATTCGCACACTTCGTATTCCCGAAGTCCTTGACGTAAACGCTCCCGACTGTTCCTCGGAGCTCTATCCTGTTCAACTGTTCCATGATTGTTTAGCTGTTAAAGGTTTTCTCTTCGGAGAAACTGAAGAAGCCGTTCTCCGTGAATATGATGTGGTCCAGGAACCTGACCTCCATGAGGTCGCAGGCCTTCTTCAACCCGGAAGTGAAATGGATGTCCTGAACGCTCGGTGACGGATTCCCTGAAGGATGGTTGTGCAGCAGGATTATCCCTGAGGCGTTGTTGAGAAGTGCCCTCTTGATGACCGTCCTGTTGTCGATCGATGTCTTGGAGAGTGTACCCTTGGATAGCATCTCAAGGGAGATTACGGAGTTGTCCCCGGTAAGGAAGATGCACCAGACCTCCTCATGGTCAAGTCCGGTGAGATTGTCATGCAGGACAGCCTCCGCAGCCCTGCAATCGGTGATTTGATTCCTCGTTTGCATTGTGAATGTTGTTTTACTGTGATTGTTGATTGTTGTTATATCACTGATACCCAGCCATATGTACATCTATAAGGGATGGTCTATACGGCTGGGGTCAGTTGGATTCATGCGCTGTATTGTCAGCTCTGTTGTATCGGAGTGGTAGTAGTGCCCCGTAGGAACCGTGACGGATCCTTCCGGAACGTGTAGCCTTTCCTGGTGATGCTCGACGGGTAGGTAAGGCACAGGCGCTTCCTTGCCCTCGTTGCTGCAACATACATCTTCTTCCACTCGTTGTTAAAGAACTCCAGCTGCTCATCCGGTGGCAGGCTCTTGCAGAAGTACGGATTCGGGAAGTTGCCTTCGCACAGTCCCATGATGAACACCGTATCCCATTCCAGTCCTTTTGCCGAGTGGATGGTGGATATGGTGAGATAGCCGTTCTCCGTGGACAGGGGGCACTCCCTCACATCGGAGTTGTAGAACGACGAGAACTTCTCCTTGTCGGTGGCGAAGGATGCCAGGTAATCCGAGATGGTGTTGTATTCCCCGGCAAGAGCAAGGAACAGTTCATAGTCGGCAGTCACTTCTTCATCATCCGAGGGATCCTTCATTATCTCGTTGATCACCCTGGATGCAATGTCGTGGAAGGATGCCTGGTTCTCTTCCTGTATGGACTGGATTATCTGCCCCAGCTCGCTCTCGAAGAACTTGCCCTTGTTCCGCCTTCCGTTCACGAAGATGTCTATCCCGGCATACTGGGATATCTTACGGATGCTGTATGCGTTCCCGTTGTCAACGATTCGGAGGATGTGATTGAGGAACCGGATATGCCTCTTTATCACCTTCATCCCTCCGAAGACACGGTAGGGAATGCTCTCCGACTGGAGCCTGGTGATGAGCGGATCCAGGTAACGCAGGTTGTTAGAGAGCACCGCACACGAGGATATGTTACCGGAATCCATCACAGCCTTGCATACCATCTCAGCCTCATCCTTTTCGGAAGAGGCGTCCATGACCATGAGGCTCCCTTCACGGTTCACGGACTGCAGCGAGTTGTTCCTGCAGTCAAGGAAGCTGAACCTGTTCACGAAATCGGCGATAGGCTTACCGCACCTGTAAGTGAGCGTGAGCGTCTTCGTCTCATGGTCGGGATGCTTAGACAGGAACGAATCCAGGTGCTTGTACGATCCACCGTTGAACTCGAAGATGTTCTGGCGCGGATCCCCGACTATGAATACCTGTAAGGACGGGATGATCGCAAGGAGCCTGTCCAGTATGATGTAGTTCAGCTCTGACAGGTCCTGTGCCTCATCGACAGCCATCACCGTCACCTGGTCTGATATCCATTCTCTGAACGCAGGGTCGGAGTCAAGCATCCCGATAAAAAGCGTGAGGATGTCCTGCACGGAAATGACCTTGAGGGCCTTCTTCACCTCGGTGACGGACTTGAACAGTTCAGAACCGGATTGCGAGGGATCCGACCTCAGGCATCCCATGACCAGCGACTGTGGAACATCCGAATGCAGCGAGGCCTTGATGTCCTCCGCCAGTTCGGAGAGTTCCTCGTCGTCGAGGATGGTGTAGTCGAAGGCAGTGTCCTTGTACTGCCTCATCATCCTGTAGCAGAACGAGTGTATCGTCCCGTTGTAGAATGAATACCTGGATGTGATTCCCGAAGCCTTCTTGCGGAACCTGTCTCCTATCTCCCTTGCTGCTGTGTTGGTATACGACAGGGCGACTATCTTCTGTGGAGAGGAGGAAGAGACTATGTAGTCTATGAGCTTGCTTGTGAGCATGTGTGTCTTGCCGCTTCCCGGACCGGCTGATACGTAGACGATACGTGAACGGCAGAGGACTGCATCCCTCTGCTGGTCGTTCAGACCCGAGAGATGCTCCTGGATGTTGTTTTGAAAGTACATGATGAATGGGTATTAACGCAAACACGCCCCCCGGTCCCGGAATGGGAAAGGAGAGCGTGTTCACAGGTTGTTGTATGTGGATATGACCCTTTATGAGAGGAACCAGGAATATTCGGGATCCCCGTAAAGGGCCATGCAGAGCCCCGATGTGAGTGCGGTTGCGTTCTCCGCCCTGTCGAGGAAGTTGTCTATGTACGATGACTTGTTCGCACCGGTAAGGAGGTTGAACACCTTCCACAGTGAGATGGTGTTCGACTCGTCCCTCCCGAAGTCGGGATCGTCGAGATAGGACTTTGCAACCAGTCCCACCTGCGTATCCGTCATGAGAAGGTTCGGAAGCTGTTTCTTCCTTGCTGACGGCAGGTACTGGTAGAGCCTGCACTTCCCGAGGAACTGTGCGAACTGGGATTCACTCATCCTGCATTCCCTGAATGCTGCCATCTGTGTCAGATGCCTTTCCATGTCATAGCTGCGGAAGAGGTCTGTCGCCGATGACAGCAGCGAATCAGGTTCCATCACGCGGAGCGATGCCTTGTATCCGTCCGTAGATACGCACAGGTTGCAGCATACCATGTTCTTGAATCCTATGAAGATCCTGAACTTCTCCGGAGACTTCCTTGAGTAGAGGTTCTGCTCGTTGTAGGCACGGACTCCTCCTATCGTGAGGTTGAGCCTGCAACCGTCTATGTCCTGATGGATGGAAGGCACTTCGAAGCAGAACATCATCCTCTCGTAGTAGATGGTCTTGTCCGATTCGAGCAGTTCGGATACCGGCTTGTGGATAGCCTCGGGAATCCTTCCCTTGACGACGTGGGAGACACGGATAATGGGAACCGATATATCCTCCCTTGGGAAGACTGACCGTGCAGCGGTGAGTACCGAGTCGATGAAGCTCTGGTGTGAGATCGTCACCTCGTTGTCCTTGCTGAAGACAGGGATGATGCAGTCCTCCTTGATGTGGGAGATGGACACTTCCTTGGTGTTCGCCTCAATGAAAGGAAGGTTGCGGACTTCCTTCCTCGGGACTGTCATGACCTGCGGTGACAGGTAAGGTGAGACGTTCTCCGGCTTGCTGATCACAGGGATGAATACGTTGTTGGTTCTTTGGATCGTTGTTTCCATGATGTTGTTTGGTTTAATGGTTACTGTTGGTAATACTGGTTGCGTGACTGTCTCCACGCGGACTGTGTCCCCTGACCTTGCTGGACTGGCTGCTGCTGTTGTTGCGGAGCCGTCCTTACCGGAGGGATGTCAGGGAGATCCTCTCCGGCGTAGATGTAGAGTCCGAGGCCGTGACGTGCACAGGCCTTCGTCAGGGATCGCTGGATGGAGCGGTTGACGTCGAAGCTCGTAACCTTGTCAGCAGGTATGCTGGCGTTACGGTTGTCCATCACGGGGAGGTACTCGATGTGCTCGAGCCCCTGGATGGTGACGCCTGTCTTCACCCAGCAAGTCCACCCGTCGGTGAAGTAGTTCCAACCGTCGGGGTTCTCGTAGATGGTGTACGTGGCATCCGGGAAGTGTGTCTTCACCATCTGCCACGCCCACGCCCAGGAGAGGTAGGTAAGGTTGCCCTTCCTCTCCGTGTGCTCGTTGCAGTTGATTGCGTTGAGCACGGAGAAAACAGTGTTTTCTTGCATAGTGTGTGAATGATTATAGGGTTGAACATAAACGGAAAAAGCCGACCAGGGAACCTGATCAGCTTGATCCGCCTTAATGGGAATATGATTGACTTAATTGTCCTTTTTCTCCTTATCGTACTTCTTGCAGAAGAAATCCATGGCATTCACGAGGAACTGGAGCATGTAAGGTGTGACAGCCCAGAGGGACCTTGCGTCAGGGATGATCGTGGTGCATCCCAGTATGATTTCCCTGGTATCCTTTATCTGGATGGACAGCGCCTCGCAGGAGGAGGACAACATGAATGCGATAGATTTCGCGGTATCGAGATCGACCGTGTCATCCAACTGGTAAACCGAATAAAGTGTGGTTACCGGTTCAAGCTGCCAGTCCAGGTAATGGAATGTGCCATGTACCGTGAAGGAGATTCCTGTCTCGTTTGCATGGAGGACATCTGTCGCCCCTGCCTCCTGGAGCTTCTTCATGTATCACTTAACCGCGAACTCTTCCGTGGAGCGTTTCTTCTTTCATTCTGTATACAGGGAGTGAATGAGTCCGATGATGGCGAGTGCCATGAGTATTCAAAGAATTGTAGTACTTGTCATAAGAAAATGTTTTAGAAATTAAAATGATCGACCCTACCCCGGGTAGAGTCAGTCAGGAATCTGATCCCCCAAAACCAATGATGGGAGGGGGGCTGAATCTGAGTGTTTTCTCGTGTGTAAGATATAAGGACAATTATCATTATATTTGTTTTGGCAAAAAAACTATATGGGACATGAGTAAAGATAGGTTTGATATCAAGGAGCGAGAAGGCCTCAGTTTGATGACCGACGCTGTCGTTATAGTTGATAAGGAAACAGGCGTAAACTATCTATATGTTTGTCGCGGTTATGGAGGCGGTCTTACACCTCTTTTGGACTCGGAGGGTAAGCCTATCATTACCAAATAACCAACAATTAATAACCCTCAAATCACTCTTTTCACGGTAATTAATTGTGGTGAAATGCATGATGCAGGGTATTTGAAAGACCTGAAAAGGATGATTCCGGGTTCTGAATAACCTTGTTTTGTACGATTTCAGGTTTGTTTCAACCCGAATTTGTACGAAATGACAATGAATCAAACCTGAATTGTAGGAATTGAGGTTTGTTTGTGGTCGAATTTACAATAGAACTGCTGCTTTTTTAAGATTTCCTATCTTTGTGTCAGATAAATCGTTATTTGTTGTAGTTTTTCCTTCGGTTCGTTGTCTAACGGGTGAGAACGAAAAAGAAATGGAAACGAAAGAGCAAAGATTTTCAAGAATCGTTGAAGAGTATAAGCGGACAATCTATACGGTCTGCTATATGTTCTCCAAGGATGAAGACGAGGTGAATGACCTGTTCCAGGAGATCCTGATCAGACTCTGGCAGGGATTTGATTCCTTCGAGGGGAAAAGTGATATCAAGACGTGGATCTATCGCGTCAGCCTCAACTTCTGCCTCAATTATGACAAGAAGCAGAAGCGGGCCGGCGAGCGGGTGGACCTCGACATGGACATCAAACCCTACGAGGACAATTATGAGAAATCCCTGCAGGTCAAACGCCTCTACAAGAGAATCAATGCGCTCGGACTCGTGGACAGAAGTGTCATCCTGTTGTGGCTCGAAGGCCTGAGCTACGACGAAATCGGCGCCATCCTCGGCATTTCTGTCAAGAACGTTTCCATCAAACTCGTTCGCATCAAAGATCAATTAAAACAAATGTCGAACATCTAAATGAGCAAAACAATGGAACCCGTGGATACCAACTCTAAAGAACTGCAGGAACTCAAGTCTGAATTCAATGACTTGAAAGAGACGCTCAGTGAGCAGAGGATTGTCAATAAAGGTCTTCTGGAGCACATTCAAAAACAAAAAGCCTCTTTCATCGGGAATGACCTCAAAACCAGGATGATGATGGATATTACATCCGTCCCTATGATTGTGATAATCTGCAATGCAATCGGATGGCCGATGTTGTTCGCCGCCGCCGTGGCCGCCTGGGCAATTATAGACCTGATCTTCGTGCTTTGGATGAAGAAACGATTCAACAATCAGGATCTTCTTGAGAGCGATGTCCTGACTGTGGCCAAGAATGTCAAGGAATACAAACGGTTTTATCATCTGTCAACCGTGATTGGGGCGATTCCGGCCGTGGCCATGACTGCCTATATCATTCTCCGAATCTATTCGCAAGGGGCCTCCGGGAATGATATGCTGTGGGTTTTCGGATTGCTCTTTGTCACTTATTTCATCGCGGTCCTGGTTACTGTCAGGAAATACAAGAAACTGATGTCCTCTTGCGACAGTCTGATTGATTCGTTAGAAAAAATGTGACCTTCAGCAATCAGACAAATTCCTGTTTATCGGTCTCCCTGTTCTTTTGTCTGGAAGAAAAATGTGACCAAGTTTGGTGAACAGAGAAATTAAGACTTTGTAAATGCTTGAAAATTAGCAATTTACAAGGTCTTTTCTGCGCCTCGGGCGGGAGCTAAGATGTTGGTGACTATCGTGTATTCTTGGTGGCTATCGAATGATTTGTCTATCAAGTGGTTGATGTATTACCTGGTGTATTCAAATAATGAACGGAAAATGCGACCAAAAATCTATATAGTTCTAGAGAGTCTGAAGAATAATGATTAACTTTGAGAGTTAGATAAATTGGAATTTACTATTGAAAACAATCACTAATGTCTTTTAAGCGCATACTCTGTTCCATTTTACTCGTTGTATATGGGATTGCTTTGTCATCCTGTGCAATGCTTGAGGCTTATAGGAGCGACGGACTGGATGGTCCGAATATCTTCAGTTTCGAACGTCACGTTCACGATACAATTCCCAACGGTGACCAGGTGTTCCAGTTCAAGGTGGCTGAATCAAGAGCCGATTGGATCGATACGCTGCATTTCTTTAATTTCCCGCCGCGTTGCATCAACATGACTTTTGAGGAGGCGATAGGAGAAGTGAGCACGACGCAAGGGGTGATGATTATCCACGACGACAGCATTGTGTACGAAAAGTATTGGGGCGATTTTTCAGGCAACCGCCTGGCCACCATTTTCTCTGTTACCAAGTCCATCACCTCGCTCCTATGCGGCATCGCTATCGACGAAGGGTTTATCGAGGACATTGACGACCCTGTCACGAAGTATCTGCCGGAGATGAAGGGAAAAGACCCAAGGTGGGAGAAACTCACGATCCGTTACCTGCTGTGCATGTTCAGCGGGCTGGACTTTGATGATGAATATGATTTCAATATCAAGCAGTTGAAGACTGTCAACGACTGCGCAAAGTTGAATTACGGTCACAACCTAATGAAGCAGATTCGCGGTTTGAAATTCCGCTGCGATCCAGGTATCGAGTACCGTTACGAGAGCATGACCACGGCAATTCTGGGCGTGGTCATCGAGCGGGCTACGGGAAAGCGCTATGGCGACTATTTGAGCGAGAAGGTGTGGAAACCGCTTCAGATGGAATCAGTGGCACTGCTCAATATCGATAGCCGCAGGCACGGTGTGGCCCACGCCTTTGGCGGGATCACCTGCACCCTGAAGGACCTGGCCAAGATTGGGCGTCTTTATCTGAACGAAGGTATGTGGGACGGCAAGCGCATCGTGAGCAAGGAATGGGTGCACCGGACCACTGATTATTATCCTAAATCGAGCTACCATTACAGTTGGTATGACGTGAGGTATGAGGGTTTTAAAACGGGAGAATATCCCGGTTTCTATGCCTACGGCATCGCGGCGCAAACGCTATACATCAACCCTCACAAAAACCTGGTCATCGTCAGAATGGGGCGGCACAACAACGGCCGGTGCTTTGTCCCTGACGTGTTCGAGCAACTAAGCAATGTATGGCCTTAAATTACAATTTGTATTAATCCAATGACTGAAAAGGAACTGATGCAATCCGGACTCCCTTATTCTGCGGTTGATTTACAGCTTTTAAGAGAGTTGAATGCTACAAAGGATGTGATTCAC
>JAEEGK010015202.1_pt1 | contig 17099 bp, 19 predicted proteins | sample 8958771 | NCBI WGS metagenome assembly JAEEGK01 (sample SAMN16246547, study PRJNA631951) | gut metagenome | biome: gut microbiome; feature: rumen; material: SC-attached | host: Bos | place: Iran: Karaj | collected 2018-10
CGAGCGACATCTGCAGAAACGACCCGGACGAGGCTACGGGCGCATACACCGGCATCGCGCTCGTAAGGCTGATGGGTAGGGACGCAGGTTTTATAGTTGCCAATACGACACTTGCCACCGGCGACGTCAACTTTGCATTGATTCCCGAATTGAAATTTGACCTCTACGGCGAAAAAGGCCTCATCAACCAAATCAAGGAACGCCTCAAGAAACGCCAGCACGCCCTCGTACTCGTTGCGGAAGGCGCAGGTCAGTATTTCTTCAACGGCGAGAAGGCTTTTGATGCAAGCGGCAATGTCAAGTACTCCGACATCGGCATCATGCTCAAAGACGCCATCCACAAGCAATTGGACGAAGAAGGCTTCAACCACACCATCAAGTACATCGACCCGAGCTACATCATCCGCAGCGCACCCGCCAACAGCAACGACTCCAAATTCTGCAACCAGTTGGCACAGAATGCGGTACACGCTGCAATGGCTGGCAAGACGGCGTTTGTGGTAGGACACTGGAACGGTATGTTCACCATCCTGCCCATCATGGCGGCAATCAAGGAGCGCAAGCGCGTAAGGCTCAAAGGCGAGCTTTGGTGGAGCGTCCTCGAATCCACCGGACAGCCGCAGCGCATGCTCAACGACGACAAGGAGGAACTCGAAATCATCCTCCCGACGCCCGAGTTCAAAGACTAACAACTCTCCAAACGCCTACGGCGTTTGAAAGTTTTATAAACAAAAATTTAAACGAATAAAAATGAATTAAAACGAATTATTTACATTGTAATTCGTTTTAATTCGCTCAAATTCGTTTAAATTTTTGTTGAAAATAAGCGACGACGAAAAATTAATGTTTAAAACAAATAAATAACAATGAAAAAAATCGTACTCGCGCTGGTATGCGCATTGGGTCTTGGTATGTTTGCCAACGCCCAGACAGTAGGAGAAGGCACATTGCAGATTGACAAAAAGACCTCCGCACCCGCCTTCACTCTGCAAATCAACGTCTCCAAAAAGAACGTTCAGGAGACCATCGATGCAAAATTCAAGGCTCAGAAGCTCTCAGGCAAGGGCGGCAAGGGCGGCACAACAGAATACGCCAATGTGTCGTACCTCGAGATATTCACCAACACCACCAACGGCAACAAATGCAACATCTCCACCAAGGTGGACGAAAAAGGTGGCGTGACCACTCTCTACCTCGTAGTTGACCGTGGTCTTGGCAATTACGTGTCGTCTTCAACCGACGCCGCAAACGCCGAACTCGCCAAGCAATTCCTCTCCAATCTCGTGAAGGACATCTACAAGACCGAACTCACTCACCAAATCGAAGACCAGACCAAGGTCGTAGAGAAGGCTGAGAAGACCCTCAAATCCGCCGAGGACAACAAGGCAAAACTCGAGAAGCAACTCGAATCCGCCAAGGACGACATCAACAAGGCAAACGCCGACCTCGCCGCCCAGAAGCAGAAGCTCGACGAATTGAAGGCAAAAGTATACTAACACACACAACGCCTTACGGCGTTGTGGTTCTCTTTGAACATAAATTAAAACGAATTATAACGAATTTTCGCGAATTTCTTTAATAAGTCATTCGTTTTAATTCGTTATAATTCGTTTAATTTTCGTTGAGGAAAAAATATCAGGAAAACGCCGCAAGGCGTTTTCTCGTTTAAATACGGTTTTACTTCAGCAGGTTGCCGAGGATGCCACGGACGAATGAGCCGAGGATGCCGCCGCCGGACGATTTTTTCTTGCTTGAACCACCGACGATGCTCTTGGTGAGTTCGCGGGCGGCTGTGCGAGCGGCTGTTGTGGCTGCGGTGGTAATCACCTTGCCGGCAGTGCTTGAAGTTTTCTTGGCGGCCTTTGCCTTCTCCTTTTCTTTCTCCTTCTCCTCTTTGGCCTTCTGCTTTGCCTTTTCAGCCTCGGCTTTTGCCTTCTCTGCCTCAGCCTTGGCTTTTTCGGCTTCGGCCTTCGCCTTTTCAGCAAGCAACAGGAGCACCTCAAACGCACTCTCGCGGTCGTAAGCCTTGTCGTACTTGCCAAAGATGCGCGATTGATGGATAATCATCTGACGCTGAGTGTCGTTGATGGCGCCAATCTGGCTGAGCGGGAAGAGAATTTTGGCACGTTGAACAATTGACGGTGCACCCTTTTCATCCAAGAACGATACGAGAGCCTCGCCTGTCTCAAGGTTTTGGATGGCTTCTTCGGTCTTGAACGCCGGATTCTCGCGGAACGATTCTGCGGCGGCCTTCACAGCCTTCTTATCTTTGGGCGTGTAGGCACGGAGTGCGTGTTGTACGCGGTTGCCGAGCTGACCGAGTATTGCATCGGGAATGTCGGATGGACTTTGCGAAATGAAATAGATGCCGACGCCCTTGCTTCGTATCAGGCGCACCACCTGTTCGATTTTGTCAACCATTGCCTTTGACGTGTCATCAAAGAGCATGTGAGCCTCGTCAAAGAAGAACACCAACTTGGGCAGCGGCATATCGCCAACCTCGGGCAATGTGGCGTAGAGTTCGCTCATCAGCCAGAGGAGGAAGGTGGAATAGAGTTTGGGCTGCAACATCAATTTATCAGCGGCGAGTACGTTCATGATGCCCTTGCCGCCCTCAGTGGCGAGAAGGTCCTGAATGTCAAACGACGGCTCTCCAAAAAACTTGTCCGCGCCCTGGTTTTCGAGAGCGAGGAGCGACCTCTGGATTGCGCCGACGCTCTGCGCCGAGATGTTGCCATACTGTGTGGTAAACTCGGCGGCATTTTTCGCAACGTAATCAAGCATCGAGCGGAGATCCTTCATATCGATGAGGAGCAATTGCTTGTCGTCGGCAATACGGAACACAATGTGAAGTATGCCGGCCTGAGTCTCATTGAGGTTGAGAAGACGCGCAAGCATATCGGGACCCATCTGCGAAACCGTGCTGCGCATCGGGTGTCCCTGCTCGCCAAATACGTCAAAAAACCTCACCGGGCAGCTCTGAAACTGCGGGGTCTCCATTCCGAACTCCGCGATGCGCTTCTCGATGAAACCCGACATTGCGCCCACTTGCGATATGCCGGACAAGTCGCCCTTCATATCAGCCATAAAACACGGCACGCCTGCCTGACAGAATGTTTCCGCCAATACCTGCAATGTCACCGTCTTGCCCGTACCCGTGGCGCCGGCAATGAGACCGTGCCTGTTGGCCATCTTGCCGACAATGCTAATCGGCCCGTCCTGACCGTGGGCAATGTAAAGCCCGTTATTTTGTGTATACATATATTGCTATTTTTTAATGATTGTGTTAATTATCAAAAACCGCAACAAGGTAAAGAGAATTTCTGAAACCAACAAATTTTTTTTCATACATTTAGACGTTACTCAGAACGCCTCTACACCTTATAATATACAATCAATCGATCCTCCGACCGCTCAGGCGAGTAGCAGAAGCCCTCGAATGTAAATTGTTTCAAATCCTCAATGTCGTTGACACGGTTTTGGGCAATGTACTCCACGAGGTTTGCCCGCAATCTGTTGAGCCGCCAGCTCGAAGTGCAGTGGAGATTGCCCGTACTTGCAATTTCCATAAACGAAACTTCATATACATCAGCCTTGATTTGACTGAAATCAATCTCACGACGCGGTACAGCCGCCATAAGGTTTACAATCTGAGTTTCGCCACGGCTTTCGATGTAATTTTTCACGAAGGCGGTGAGGCTGTTTTTCCAAAATTCGGTGATTCGCCTGCCGCGCACGGTGTGCAGGATGGTGTCGGGCGGCAATACATACGCCCCCACCACGTCGCACGGCCGCAAAAATCCATAAAGGCTCGATATGATGCCAAGATGTTCCTGTATGAAATCAAAATCTTTTGCAGTCCACGCCAGCAGCTCCACGCCGCGCACAAAATCCTCCATGCAGGATATGGCGGGGAAACCTTTGCAGGATTCAGTGTTTTGGTCAAATTTTGTATAAAAAACCTTTGCATTTTCAGCCGTGCCGTAAGTGCAGTCGAGTATTTTTACCAATTGGTCTGGGGTCTTGTTTTTAAGGATTTCGACAATAATACGCGCATCGTCAAGCATTTGCGGCGATGTCTTCGTCTTGATTTTGCACTTGGGGATGTTGTCAAGCGCAGCGGTCTTGGCCGGCGAAATCAATGTAAACATTTTTTTCAAGTATTAATTGTGTTGCAAAAGTAAACAAATTACTTATTTTGTAAAAGAAAAATTTAAAAAAAATATGTGCTATTTTCAAAAAAAACTTTACTAAATTAAGGGGGACAAGAATATACAATAATTTCACATTTTTTAACTTAAATTATTCTACGAATATCAAAATGTTAAATTAATTTCGCATTCAACAATAAAAAAAATAAATATAAAAATTCAATTGGCATGAAACATATAAAAACTCTATTTCAAATACTAATTGCAATGGCACTATTGACCGCCTGCAATGATGATGACAATGAGGCTATGGAATGTGCCAAATCATCGGTTGATGGGAAATCAGTTGACACAGAAGGTATGATGATCCTCGGCAAAGAAATCGAAAATCCTTACTCCATTAGTTTTAAGAATATGCGCTACCACATCAAATTTCAGACAGAAGACAGCATCATCATCAACAATCTGATGTTTGACGTTGATGCGGCAAGCAAAAACCTCGGCAAACATCCGAAGTCTGGCTATTCGGAAGATTTTAAATCTGACACCTCTCAAGTATGGATGTGGGCAACAGTTAATAACGCCGTACAAATATTCAAAAAACAGCTATGCCCAAAATTTGACATACCAACTCCTAATATCAAATTACATATTTTTGCCTCCAAAAAACAAAATAAAAATAATTGGGAAGGCTGCACTCCTATGGCGCGCCACATGAGTATCAAGTTTGCCAACTGGCAGGCTTTCTGTATCCATTGTTTAGGATTTTCAGTGGAAAAATGGATAGCCGATGCAATTGCGCCCGACATGATGATATTTCACAACACGGCAACCCAAAAAATCTATTCCAACGTATTCCATGAAATGTCGCATGTCTGCCATTATATGAAAGTAGGTAAAGATTACTGGCAGCCATACGTAAAGTTTATCTTGACACATTATGGCTATGGCCAAAAGACTGACAACAACTCAGGCTATGTCGGGGTCGGCGAAATGTGGGGCTACTACTTCGGAAATTACGTGTGCGATTATGCGTATTTTAACAAAAGGTTTTCTTGGAATCCTCAGGAAGACTGGTTTAAACCTGGTATAATGGAATATTTGCAAACAGACATTCCTTTGCATACTCGACAAATATACAATGTTCTTACCCCCGATGTAACGTCGCACGAATTGCTCAAGCAGGAACTATTAAAAACCTACAATAATGAAAAAATCATTAAAGATAGTTTTTTTTATTTTGGTTTTTAGTTGTATGGTATGTTCTTGCTGGCTGACATTCCCTTTCGCAAGAATCCCCGTACACAAACATGACGGCAATGTAGTTGCATTTGCAAACAAAACCTCAACAGAAAGGATAAAACTGATTGCGAAGCATACAACTTCTTCCGTATTAAACGAAAAATACGGCGGTGTGCGAACCTTCTATATGCATTGGGATTGCGACATTGAATGCCGTGCTAATTGCACAACCCCCGTAAAAACCATGTTAATTGAAATTCTAAACAGTTGGGACTCTATTCTAATTATAAGGGACGATACCGTGCGCTTGGAGTACATCGGCTGCAAAATGTCTAACATGGGTGATTCTGCACACAGCATCTACAACATAGATTCGTGGAAAAGCGATTACTATGTTTGCGATGACGACACTTTCGATATCCTGCGTTTTACTTTTGTTGAAGATGATTTCAATGCTCCCGATACAGTTGCGGTACCTTATGAAGTTATCTTAAACCAAAGATATCCCGACGATTAATTTTAATGCACATAACGAATGATTCATACCATTTTGAAACAAAAAGGATTAGTTCTGACAGTAGCGATTTTGTGTATCACAATAAACCTGACACCGTGCTACACTTAATACTGCGTTTTTTTCCTGTCGAGCGTCTCCATCAATACGACGGCAACATCCTTTCCATAGCAAACAAAACGGATTCAAAATTCATATTGTTATGCGCGTGGCGCGACACATTGTCGGCTCAATACGAAAGATACCAGTGCTGCAAAACATATATAATAGATAAAGACACCGAGGAAGACCTTAGAGAATACATTCCGGCGGAACAGATGCTATACGAAATAGTCAACAGCTGGGACACAGTATATGTCGTCAAAGACGACACTATAAGACTGTTCTACTCATGCAATCACCTGACGCACAAAGGCGATTCCATCCACGACATCTACAACATCAATTCGTGGAAACATGTTTTCTATGTCTACGGCAACGACACTTTCGACATACTAAGGTTCACATTTGTAGACGAGGATTTCCTCCACCCCGACACCATCGCAATACCATATAGGTATCTCGTTGAAAAAACAAAAGGCGAATCCCGGTGGTTCAAAAAAGAAAAATGACACAAATCCCGTGCTCAAACGGGCGGTAATAAAATTTAACATAAAAAATTATGCAAAAATTTGTTAATTACAAAACAATTGAATAAATTTGCAACGTAATATAAAAACAAAAAATTACATCAACTATGAAACTTACACGCTTTATTCCCGTAGTTGCACTTGCAACTCTCGCTATGCTTGCATCTTGCAAGTCTGGCAACAAGACCGACGCAGCCAACAATGGCGAAGCAACCACCACAGAGGCTGCCACCGCTGCTCCCGCTAAGTCGCAGGACGAAATCAACCTCGAAAAGGCCACCACTCTCAAGGGTTGGATCAAGGCTATCGCAGGTGACGTAGTAACAATCGTGGACGCCAACGGCAACGAGACCCAGGTAAAGGTAGTCAACGCTTACGACGAACTCATCGAGGGCGCACCCATCGAGGTTAAGTTCATCGACGACAACGGCACAAAGAAGACCGCCACTGGCGACAACAAGTCTCTCTCTCTCTCTCAGAACTACAAGAAGCTCCTCGGCAAGTGGGCTACCGAAGGCGACAAGATCACCTTCGAACTCCGCAAGAGCGGCAAGGTAAAAACCACAATGAAGGGCACCAACTTCAAGTCTTGGAGGGTAAAGGACGACAACACCATCGAATTCGAAATCGCCAACGACCAGGGCACCATCTACTCTCCTTGGACTGTTGAGTCAGTTGACGACAGCAACCTCGTACTCAAAAACGGCGACGCTAAGATCCCGATGACCCGCAAGGACAACAACCGCGAGTAATCTAGTGTCTTAGACACCTACAATAACAATAAACTCCGTTACCAAAGATTGATAACGGAGTTTATTTTTTTGTGTTGATGCCAACGAATGTTTAGCCATCGTCGGACATAGATGCGCCTTTCTTATGCGAGGCCAGCCTCTTTGAATTGCTGTGCGAAGATGTTCTCCAAGTCGCTCTCGGTGCTTACAATCTTCTCGCCGTCTTCGTTCTCCATCAGCTTGAAAGCGAGTTTCGTAGCGCTCTCTTCGCCGAAGCTGCCGTCAACCTCTGCACCGATGTACTCCTGCAAAGCCTTGATGGTCTTGGGACCGAGCTTGCCGTCAACGCCGAGTTTGGGCTCTGCGCCATTCTGATTGAGAAATGCCTGCAATGCGGTTACTGTCTTGGGGCCAATCATACCATCGGCCTTAACACCAATCTTGTCCTGGAGTTTCTTGATTGTCTCCACGTCCAAGTCGAAAATCGATTTAATTTCTGCCATTTTCTAATTAGATTTAATGTTAATATTTCATACGGCTAATGTACGGATTTTTTTTCAATTAAGTTCAATTTTTTTTCAATTTTTTTTCACAAATAACTACTTTTATGTGTAAGTCGTTATGCAACAAAAGGTTATTGTTCAAAAAAATTGGGATTTTTTTCAAAGGCAGTACCCACGACGGCGATGTCTGCGCCCGCATAGAACGCCTTTGCAATGTCCGACATCGCTTTCATGCCGCCGCCCACCATCAACGGCGACTTGCACACCGACGCCACAGCACGTATTGTGTCGTGCGGCACGGGGCGTTTGGCACCGCTGCCGGCCTCGAGGTAGATGTTTTTCATACCAATCTGCTCGCCAGCGAGGGCTGTTGCGACTGCAAGGTCCACTTTGCTCGCGGGAATCGGCATCGTGTTGCTCACGTACTGCACAGAAGTCACCGACCCACCGTCGATAAGTATGTACGCCGTCGAGATTACCTCGATGCCCGATTTGTGAATGGTGTACGCCGATTTGACATGTTCACCGATAAGGTACTCAGGGTTGCGACCCGACACAAGGCTCAATAGCAAGAGCGCGTCGGCATTGTTGGAGAGTTGATTGCCGCTGCCCGGAAACAGAATCACAGGCTTTTGCGTTGCGGTCTTGATGGCGGCAACAGTATCAAACACCGACGACGACACAAGGCTGCCACCCACCATGATGAAGTCGGCGGGCGATTTTTCAATCTTCTCGGCAATGAACGGAGCAGCTTCTACGGTGAGCTTGTCGGGGTCGAGCAGCACCGCAATCCGTTTTTTGTCCTTGTTGAAATATTTTTCGTAAATATCTGCCATATCAAGTTTTTGTTTAAAGAATTAAACAGAAACCAACTATTTTTGCTTAATTGATCAAACAGAAAACCATCGTTTTTGTTCAATCTATTAAACAACGTTGCAAAAATAGTACATTTTTCAACAAAAACTAAAATTTTTTCAATATAATTTGATGTATTCGTAAGTATTGCCGACGCATTGGAGGTATTTTGCGAAATCGGCGTTGGAGATTACCACAGTGCCACGGCAGTCGTTGGGATGGAACGAGAGCGACGGCACGTCCTTAAGATTTTCATCCAAGAAAAGGTGCACGTGGTGTTCGGCGTCGTTGATGAGTCCAAATGGCGACACGCTGCCTGGCTCCAATCCAAGATACCTCATCATCCTTTCGGGCGAGGCGAATGAAAGTTTGCCGCACGAGGGCAGCCCCTGCGACACGAGCGAGGCTTTGAGACGCTGTTCGAGGTCGTGGATGTCCATATCGTGGTCGCAATGAAAACACACAAGGTAATGCTTGTTGCCCTTGTGATTGCGGAAAAAGAGATTTTTGCAGTGGACAGAGCCGTCGTCCTTCCACCACCGCTTAGCCTCCTCGATGGTCTTGCCCTCGGGATGCGTATAATTGTTGTAATTGATTCCGTGCGCGTCAAGATACTGTAACACAGTCTTTTCGCGGTCAGAGATGTATTCGTAATTGGGTTGCATATTATATTTTGATTAATCGTGCATATTTTGAGAATGGCAAGCATCAACAACAGTTATAACATCACCGTCAATAGTATAAGCGAAGTACCACTTGCCGCAATTAGCCATATAATAACCTTTCCAACGCTGAATAGTAGGAGTTCTACGTGGCAAAGTCTTTTCAATGTCGTAAATACAAAAAAATGCATCGTGAATATTACGTTCCATATCCTCCAAAGAATAGGCATAACGAAACCTCATGGACACATTCTTATAGAATGAGAAAATCTTATTCAAGACCCTCTTATAATGACAATACTTATACTGCATCTTTCATCTCATATATAGCCCTTATTTCCTTCATTACTAATTCATACGCCTCTTCTGGCGTATAATAATCCTTTTCCAACGAAGCCAAAAACTCAGGATCTTCTTCATATAGAGACGGATCCGAGTAGTCTATGGAGTCGTATTCGGGTTCTGCCACATCGTCAAGAACAATCTGCCCACAATTATTTTTCTTTATTGTCGCTTCCATATTGTTGATTATTTTATGGTTTTGCGTCAAAGTTAATAAAAAAAACAGTGCCAACAAATTTTTTTTTCACTTTGCCACGCAACACACGCAGCCGTCGATTTCAAAATAATTGACCGTCAACTCCTTAACACTGCCATCATCCATAATTACCTTGCCATTAGCCTTTCCCCGCATATTGCCGTCAAAATGAAAATCAGGCAGGGTGTAGGTGTGTTGGTAATCATATTTCAAGACGTTGCAAGCCTTGTACATTGCCTCTTTCGCACACCATTGAATATAAAGCAATTGCAACAAATTCGGGTCGTTGGCGTCGTATTCGTCAGGATTCAAAAACTTGTCTTTAATCCGCAAAACACGTTTTGTAACTCGTTCAATGTCAATGCCTGCGCGATTTTTCGAGAGCAAGACCGTCACGATTCCGTCGGTGTGCGACACACTTATATTATTAGTACAATCAACACCCGAAAGCATCGGCGCGCCACTCTCGTCGTAAACGATGCCTGGATAACGCCCAAGCATTTCCTTGACCAGAATCCTCGTTGCAAGCCATTCGCGACGGCGACGGTCATTTTTAAAGGATTGATAGACAGACTTTTCGTTGTCGGAGAGATGATTTACAATCATTGCAAACAATTCGTCCGCCGATTCGTCCGTTCGCCAAAATCCGATTTTAACGTCCTCTATGTCAATATTTTGTGGCAACAATGGCATAATCTATATCGTATTTGAGACGCCATAATATGACGTCTCTACATTAATGACGTCTCCAAATTATTTCCAAACCAACGTTTCAAACAAACGTTCTATATCCGTGCGCACAAATTCTATCGACGGCGCGAGAGAATCTTTGTTGGGATTGCAATTGAAATACAACGAACCGCGCAGGAAATGTTTGGTGCTGTCGGTGATGTAAAATTGCAACGGACTCGCCACATTGCCTTTGATGCCGTACAAAAGTCCATAGACATGTGTGGTATCATTTACAAAAGCAATTTTCTCGATTGCCTCCGCCTTCACGGTATGTTTGTACGCCAATGTGTGCGAATCCTCGATGAGGGTGTCGAGATTGTTGTCCAAAAACTTGAAACTCAGATGCACCTTTGCATTGAGCGTGGGATACACGATGTTGGTCCAATAACGCTCCGCGCCACGGGATGTCTCGCGCTCCATCACGCAATAATTCGGAAAGTCGAAACTATACGGCAGCGCAAGGCTGTCAGCAACAGCAGCATATTCCTTAGCCGGAAAAGTCGCACGGAAATATCCACGCGGCTTCGGGATAGGATTCTCGCCACACGATGCCAATGCAACAATAATTGTCAACAACAATAATATTTTTTTCATAATACGTTTATTTTGCGCCGCTTACGCGGCTTGTTTTTTCAACACAAATTAAACGAATTATAACGAATTAAAGCGAATTACCATAAAAATTCGTTTTTATTCATTTAAATTCGTTTTATTTTTCGTTTATAAAAAACCCCGCCGTAGGCGGCAATTTCTGTTTACGAAACTTTTACGCCAATCCTTTCTATGCGGCGGCCGGTGAACGACTCCACGGAGAAGGTGAGCGAGTGAAATTCTATTTTTTCGCCTTTGACGGGAAATTCGCCACGGAGCTCGAGCAACAAGCCCGCCAACGATTCAGCGTCGCCTTTTTCGTCGTCAAAGTCGGCACTGTCAAGACCCAACTCACGACAAAAATCGTCGATGGTAATCCGTCCGTCAAAAATATAATAATTGTCGCTTACCTTGCGGAAAAGTTTGTCGTCATCGGTGTCAAACTCGTCATTAATCTCGCCGACAATCTGTTCGAGGATGTCCTGCATCGTTACCAAACCCGAAATGCCGCCATACTCGTCGCTGACCGCCGCCATGTGGGTCTTGTTTTGCTGAAATTCCTTCAACAAATCCGAAATCTTCTTATTTTCAGGCACATACTTGATGCCCTTAACAAGTTGCGTCCACTCAAAATCGTCGTCCTTGGAGATATATTTAATCAAATCCTTGACGTAAATGATGCCGTAGATATTGTCGGTGCTGCTCTCATAGACGGGGATGCGCGAATAGTTGCTGTCGAGGATTTTAGCCTTCAATTTAGAAAACGGCTCGTCCCTGCCGATAGCCACAATGTCGTGCCGTGGGGTCATTATCTCGCGGACTTCAATGTCGCCAAACTGCAAAATATTGCGAATCATCGCGCCGTTGCCAACGTTTTGTTCTGGAGATGAACCAATTGCAACCGAAAGATGCTCGCCTGCTTCGTCGTCATTATGACTTGTGTAAGCCTTGCCAAAACTCATCCAACCCGTCAACGCGCAGACAGCCTTGACAAGCCAACTGTACTTGGTCTGCAACTTTTCGAGGCGGTCGTCGTCCATCAATCGGGATGGCACCATTGCAACAATTACAAGCAGAAAAGCCGTCAGGATAAAAAACAGCGCGAACCCCATCACGGGCGAATCGTCAAAATCCACCAAGGCAAAACCGCCGTCATAACCGATGCTCCCACACCTGACGAGCGATGCGGCGCACATCACCACAAGCAACGCACAGAACACCGCAGCGGCATTCAGCGACGCCCTCACCCTGCCGACCGCCGTGCCGGCAAGCAGCGACAGCACGCCCAAGCCAACCATCGACAGCAATCCGACCGCCACCGGCAGCCATATCAAGCGTCCTTCTATCGGCAATATCAAAAAATCGAGCAATATGAAAGCATCCATTCCAAAAATTGTTTGTTAAAAAGGCAATTCGTCGCTATTGAGGTTGACGGGGATATTTTCGATGTCAAAACCCGGCAACGCACTGCCCACGACATTAGCGTCGGGCTGTTGCATCGCAGGCGCAGGCACATCAACATTCACCTTGCTACGGGCGATTATCTTCACCTCGTCGGCAATGATTTCGTAAATGCGATGCCCGCCCTCGCCCTTGCTGACGTACCTCGACTTCAATTTGCCCGACACATACACCGCGTCGCCCTTCTTGACGAAACGCGACACATAGTCGGACAATTGCCGCCAAGCCACCACCTCGTGCCACTCCGACTCCTCAGTCTGACGGCCGTCGGGCAGCGTGACCACATCGTCGGTACACACCGAAAAATGGCTGTACGAAACGCCCTGGGCTATATATCGGGTGTCGGGAACACGCCCGACAGTGCCCATTATGATTATTTTGTTGATTCCTAACATCAATGTCCCTAAAATTTATGCAAAATTATACAAAATCTTTGTTATTAAAAACATAAAAAACAATTATCTTTGCGGCATAATATAAACACACATTTTTTTGCGATGAAAAAATTTCTCAAATCATTCTTTCTCGTCATCGGCATCGCGGCATTGCTGCTGTCGGGATATTGGGCATACCACCATTTCTTCAAACAGAAAGGCAACATAGAGGCGTTTCAGGCAGTGCCCGACGACGCCATTTTCGTAGCCGCCACCACCAACCTCACCAAGGCGTGGCACGACCTGAGCAACAGCAACTTCTGGGCGTACCTGAAGACTACGGAATATTTTGCCGACCTCAATGAGGACATCGAACTTGTGGACGAATTTCTCAACGAAAACGCCCTGACAAGCAAGATGCTCAAAAACCGCGAGCTTCTCATCGCGGGACTCGACGCCGGCAACAACACCTGGGACATGGTCTATCTCGCCGACCTGCAGGAATTGTCGTCGTATTTCGATGAATGGGCGGGCTCTCTGAAACTCGTCAAAGGCTACACGACCACGGAAAGCAAATATTCGTGCGGCGGCGAAAACGGCAACACCTATGTAATATACACAATGAGGGACCAGGAGGACTTGTCGTTTATGATACACCTCACCCTCGCCGACAACCTCCTCGTAATCAGCCTCGACAAGAAGCTCCTCTACCAAGTTTTGGAAAAATTCAACAACGGCTACTGGACTTCCAACGAGAATTTCCGCCTTGTCAGCAACGACCTCACAGGCAGCAACTTGGTGAAACTTTTCCTCAATTACAAGCGCGTGCCCAAGCTCTACTCGATGTACTCCACCGAGCCGAGCGAATCGATGGACATGCTCTCGCAATCGCTTGTGTATTCGGTGCTTAACCTCGAACTTTACGACGACGAGATTGTCCTCAGCGGCAATACTTCGTTGGATTCTGTTTATTCGTATCTCCGCGCATTCAGCAATGTCGGCACGGGCAAGACCAAGGCTTACAACATCCTCTCCGACCAGACTGCAGTATATTTGTCGCTGTCGTTCAATGACTTCAACAAATTTTACGACGAACTCACCGCCGAATATGCGCGTGGCAACCAGAAGGACTGGGACGACATGCAGAAGTTGATGAAGACAACGGAAAAACTGTTGGGATTCAGCATCAAAGACGATTTCCTTGGGTGGATTGGCAATGAAATCACAATTGCAAAACTGCGTCCCCTGTCCGAAAAATCACGCGACATCGACGCCGCAATTGCAATCTCCGCCGACAATATCGACAAGGCAAAGGCGCACCTCGGCAACATCCTCACGCACATCAACAAGCGCACTCCGCTGAAATTCAAGGTAGAGCCTTACCGCAATTTTGAAATCCAATATTTGGACATCAAGGGCTTTTTCAAGATGTTTTTCGGCAAATTGTTCTCCAAAGTGGAAAAACCGTATTTCACTTATATTGAGGACTTTGTGGTGTTTGCCAATTCGCAGGAAGTGCTGCGTCAAATCATTGACGACTACCTGATGGGACGCACAATGACCAAGAGCGTGAAGTTCAGCGACTTCAAGGATGGTTTTGACAACAAGGCCAACCTCACAGCATACATCCAGACGCCCCGTATGTACGAAACATTGCTCAAATACTCTCCCGCCGACGCCAAACCCGACATCGAGAAAAACAAGGAACTCATCAATAGTTTTGCACGTTTTGGATTCCAATTGACCAACAACAACGGCATGTTTAAGAGCAAGTTGGCCATTCAATACGACTCATCGGCAACACAGGAGGACATCGCGCTCCAAGCCGAAAGTATAGCGGAGGCTGCGGCAGGCGTTGTTGACATCGATTCGCTGAAATTCAAGGTTGCAATTCCTGACACTATTAAAGTGGAAGACGGTCCTCTGACAATCAAAGACAGCACTTTGGCAAGGCTTTATGACGGCAATATCGCCAATGGTCAGGTCAATGGCATCTGGCGCACGTATTATCCCGACGGAAACGTCTTTGTATCAGCCAATTATATGCAGGGTTACCTCAATGGCAAGGCATATTTCTTCTACGACAGCCGCAAGGAGACCAAACTCGCCGACGTGGATTTTGATATGGACAAAATTGACGGCTATTACATTGAGTATTACCGCAATGGCAATATGAAGGCAAAAATCCAATACGAAGACGGCCGCCGCCACGGAGAGTGCACTTTCTACTACGAAAACGGCAAAATGAAGCTCCAAAGCAAATACAAAAAAGGCGAGCGCGTCGGCAAATCCACCGTCTATAACGACAAGGGCAAAAAGATCGGCCGCCTCGACGCCGACAATTATTAATTTTTTTCAACGCGAATTAAAACGAATTCAAGCGAATTAAAACGAATTATTTTACAAAAAAATTCGTTTTAATTCGTTACAATTCGCTTAAATTTTTGTTCAAAGAAACACCGCCGCAAGGCGGTGCAAACCAACAAATTACCGTTTATAAGATATGAATTTTTGGATAACATTTTCGTTGGTCGCCGTGATTCTCGGGCTGTGCATCGTTGGCCTTGGAATACAGATATTTTGGGGCAAGAAGAAACGATTTCCGCAATACGAAGTTGGCGAAAACGAAGAAATGCAAAAACGCGGCATCTACTGTATGAACCAACTCCAACAGATGATAGACCGTGAAATCATCGAGGGCAAAAAAGCCTCCCTCTCACACGACGACTGCGAGGGCTGCGCCCTGCGCAACGCCAATTGCAACATCCGCGCAATGAAGGAGAAGAAAATGAAGGAAATGGAGCAGGAAGAGGCAGCAAATCAATAAATCTTCCCGCTCCAAAGTTGCTGCAAGAAATATGTCGCCGGCATCACGTCCACATCATTGAATCTGCGCGGACGAAGGTCGTGCGAAACGATTATCAGTCGGCATTTTGGATGCTCCTCAGCAAATACCTTCAAGCCCTTGATGTGCCGCGCCAACACCTCTTCGCACGACTTGAATTCGATGGCAACCTCTGCATCTCCAAGCACGGCATCAACTTCAACATCCGAATATGTATGCCAATAGGAAAGCGCATTTTGCTTGCCATTGTAACCAAGGTAAGCCACTATTTCCTGAATCAACAGATGCTCGAAAGCGTGTCCATATTCGGGTGTTCCTCGTCCAAGCGAAAACCGTTTGAGCAACCCATTGACAACTCCAACGTCAAAATAATAGAACTTAGGCGACTGACGAAGTTTGCGTTTTACAGTTTTTGAAAACGCAGGCACCATATAGCCAATCAAAGTCTCTTCCAAAATTGCAAAATATTCTTTCACTGTCTTGGAGTCAACCCAACAATCCTGAGCGATGTTGGAAAAATTGACTATTTCACCGTCGGTAAGCGCAGCTATTTCAAGGAAACGGCTGAAGGTTGCAAGATTTCTCACGATGGCCTCCGCCTTGATTTCTTCTTTCAGGTATGTAGAAATGTACGATTCGATCCTCATTTCCGCCAACGAACCTTCAGCATCATAATGACGAGGAAGCATACCGTATTTGATGGCGCGGTCAAAATCAAAATTTGGGATTTCTGCGCTGACAAGCGGATACATATAATAACGCAACGCCCTGCCACCGAGAGTGTTATATCCTTTTCGACGAAGTTTTCTCGCACTCGAACCGCTTAACACAAACCGAAAATTTTTGCGTGTAATCAATAGATGCACTTCGTTAAGCAGTTCAGGCAACAATTGAATTTCATCAATAATGACCGGCAATTTGCCATCATACGAATCCAACTCCTCCCTCAAAATGGAAGGATTGCGCTGTAGCCTTGTCAAGGTGTTGCTGTCGAGCAAGTCATAAAACACCGCACCGCCAAATTTTGCCGTCAGTGCGGTGGTCTTGCCCGTCTGCCGCGCCCCAAAAAGGAATATGCTGTCGCTTTCGCTATATTTAAATTCAATTAATCTCTGATACATAGCAAATTTCGTTTAAGTTTGACAGCGCAAATATACAAAAAATTTCAATCAAACTCCAAATTTTTCTGAATTTTTCGGAGTGCAACTCCATATTTTATTAAAATTTTCGGAATACTACTCCATATTTTACTGAAATTTTTGAAGTATCAC
>JAEEGK010015203.1_pt1 | contig 17098 bp, 16 predicted proteins | sample 8958771 | NCBI WGS metagenome assembly JAEEGK01 (sample SAMN16246547, study PRJNA631951) | gut metagenome | biome: gut microbiome; feature: rumen; material: SC-attached | host: Bos | place: Iran: Karaj | collected 2018-10
CTGTATATAAGATGTTATAGACAACTTCATCGAGCAGCGCCTTCTGATAGACGTAGCGGTTGCGCACAATCTCCTGAAGCGACTTGGTGGCTTCCGACATCGAGTTCTTGTCGCGGTGCATGATCATTGCTTTGGGCACTGAAGCCGGCTTGGTGGTAAAGGTCTTCAGTTCGAAGGCGGAATATACAGTGCCATCGTCGGCTGCCACAGCAAATTGATGTGAATGGCGAATGGAGCCGTCCAGTCCGTCAACCATGATGGAGTCTTGATTGTAGGCACGGCGCTCTACATTGTTTACGTCTTTCTCCAAGTAGCGAAGTGTCTCGTTCATCTCCAGATTGCGGGAGGCCTGATACAGACTGCGGTTCACACTCTCGTCGAACTGCTCCTTTTTCATCTTTGCCATATCCTCAATATAGGATATTTGCAAGAGCAGCAGACCTGCGAACGCAATTCCCATTACTCCGGAGATAAGCCATATCGTACTTTTCTTCATGTTCTCTCGTTCAATTTTTTGCAAAGATAATGATTGATTGGCATAGAGGTCTTTTAATTGTTAATCAATTTGGTTAAATTTAACAATATTAAGAATAAAACGACTATTAAGTTGAACATATATAACTAAATTGTTAATCTGTTATGGCTTTGCTCATGGCTTTTAATGTGGCGTGTCAGAATTTTGCTTGTGGCTTTTAGTATGGCGAATCTTATTTTTGCTTGTGGCTTTTAGTATGGCGATCTTAATTTTGCTTGTGGCTTTGTGATATTTTCCAAATAATATTATTACCTTTGTGCCAAAACTAAAAAAATGATAGTTGTATGAACGTCTTTCTGATTCTTGCAGTAGCTTTATTGCCTGTTGCTCTTCTGTTGTGGTATATCTATAAAATGGACCCGCAACCTGAACCGATGTCCTTGCTTGCCAAGGCTTTCTTCTATGGTGTGCTGATTGTCTTTCCCGTTGTTTTTGTAGAGCTTGCTATAGAAGCGGTTTTGGGTGGGATTATGAGTGCTTTACCATTCATCGGTGCTACCTTGAAAGCCTTTTTTGTGGCAGCCATTCCAGAGGAAAGCTTCAAGCTGTTGGCTTTGTGGCTTCTGGTGAGGAAGAATCCGTATTTTGATGAGCATATCGACGGCATCGTATATGCAGTATTTGTCAGCTTAGGTTTTGCAGCCGTAGAAAATATCATGTATTTGTTTGATAATCAGGAAGAGGCTTTGCAAGTAGGTATAACGAGAGCATTGCTTGCCGTTCCCGGGCATTATGCTTTCGGTATTCTGATGGGCTTTTTCTATTCGCTATACTATTTTGTGAACCGTTCCAGAAGGAATAAGATCATGATGATTGTGGCACCTGTTCTGGCTCATGGAATCTATGACAACTTACTGTTCTGGGGAGAGGTATCGCCTATTCTGGGTGGCATAGGTGTGCTTGCCGTTATCTTCTTCTGTATCAAAATGCACAAGTTCTGCTATAATAGGATTCAGAGCCACAAGCATCGTGACGAGAAGTTCTTTGGCAGCAATTATGGTGAAGTTTCGGAAGCTTAGTTGAGGGTTATTGCTGGAGTGACAGGCAGAAGAGCTCGCCTTGTGCATAGCCCTCTTCATAGAGGCGCTCAAGTTTCTGAACATCACGACAGATACGATCTACTTCCATTGGCCGCTGGGGACGGATGACAGTAATCTCGCCCCAGTCTTCCATCAGTTCTATCATGTCCAACTGTTTGTTGTAAGCTTCGACATGATGGCTTAGTGCAACGCGAAGACGCGGATAGTCTTTGTAGATGAAGTTAGGCACCTTTACCTCCAGTTCGTTGGAGCGGAAGCCACGGTTGCGAGTGAGCACCACCACGTTGAAGGGATGGCCCGTTTCTATGGAGCGTTGCACTGGAATAGAGTCGGAGATGCCGCCATCCAGCATGGGGATGCCGTCAACGGTCGTAATCTGAGCTACGTAGGGTAGGGAGCTCGATGCCTTCACAATAGCGGTCAGTCGTTTGGCATCGTTTCTTTCGGTCAAATATTCCGGGCGACCCGTGAGGCAGTTGGTCGTTACAACTTCGAATGTGGCAGGATTTTTTCGATAGGCTTCGTAGTCGAACGGAACAATTTCGTTGGGGAAACGCTCATAGAGAATATCGGGATCGAAGATGGAACCTTGCATGAGCAGGCTCTTCAATGAGATATAGTCATACTTTTCCAACATGTCGATGTTGGAATAGCGGGCGCGACGAGGCTGATGACTCATATAGGAAAGCCCGTTGCAGGCTCCTGCCGATACTGCCACCACATACGGGAAGCGGCATTCGTATCGCATCATCGCATCGAGCACACCACTGGTGAAGACGCCTCTCATGCCGCCTCCTTCAAGTACGAGACCTGTATTCCTTTCAAGTTTCATCTTGTTCTTGATATTAATAGTTTGATATCTAGAGTCTTTATTGTAATTGCTACCCATTGAAAAAGGGAAACCTTCTCAGGCTCCCCTTTTAAAAGTCCATTTGCATTATAAAAAATACATTGCAAGTGGACTACTGGGAAATCTTTTGTCTCACGACAAGTTAATTTCCAAATTAACCTTAATAATCTAATACCATGAAAAACACATGGACAAAAATACTGCTTTTCCTTTTATGAACAAAGAAAAGCTGCAATTACTTGCAGTGTTTTAAAGAAGTTTAACTAATTTTCATATAAAATCCATATATATTCGTCGTATAGCTGATTGAGCAAGACGTTCATATACGAGACCCAAGCCAGCAAAATGAATCATGCTCTGCATGGCTGCTTTCTGGAGCATGGGGTTGGATGATTGGAGTGCTGCGAGAGCTTGGTCGATGAACTCATTGATGTCGCGTTCGTTCGGTTCATATTTTCTAATGAACAGTCTGGAAAGAATGTGATAGCCGCATATTTGTGGAAGCTCTTCAGAAGACGAAAGCCAGAGGAAAGCTTTGTCGCTGGCATAATCAAGATATTGGTATAGATTAAAAGCTGCTTGCTCGGCAATCTCGATATTGGGCGTCTGTTGCATCCAAATGTCTGTTATCTCTGGCAGCATCTCCTCAGCTGGCATAATCATGGTGGCCAGAATTTTGCATTCGCGAATGTCTTCCTTCCAAAGTGCAATGGCCAGATGATAATCCTTGCCCAATTCTTCTGCTTTTGTGCGTAGTTGCAACAAGCTGGCTCCCCAGTTCAATTTGTAATCCAGCCCCTTGTCGCGCATGGAAGTCGATGTCGCTCCGTCCATCATCAGACGGAACGAACGTTTGATTTCTTTTACTCGCTCTTGAATATCCTCGTTCATACTTTTAGTTGGATCTAAATGAGTGTTCCGTATTCGGTGCTGTAACGCAGCATTTGCTCTGCATAACTCTCACCATAGTAAGGCTCTATGTCGATGATCTCACCGTTGGCGTCAAACATGGGTTGAAGTCTTGGGTTGAGAAATCCTTTATAGGGTGCTATGTGTAGTCGCTCATAACGTTTCAGGATCTCTTCGTGTAGGATGGGGTCAACCATGATAGCGTATTGTTCGACTAATGACCTGGCTGCCTCATAGTCTCCTTCACTCTTGATGCGTTGTATCTCGGCAAGAAGCCTGGCTATCAGATGGCGTAATTGGGGGTAGTCGCTTATCTCAAGATAGGTCTTGCCGTTGAGCTTGATGAGTTTCATGGCATCGCCATGCTCCAGACACCAGTGGGCTATAAGTGCTCTGTTGCGCATGTGAGCTTCTTCTATTTGATGCCCACGCTCAATACGGACTAGTTGGGTGATCAAGCCATTCATCATGTAAGTGTAGTATTGTGCATGATATGCTTTGGTATCCGGAGTAAGCCCCAGTTCAACTAACTTCTCGTCAGCGACATAGTATAGCCCGAAGAGGTCAGCGCGTGCTTCTTCTATCGTGTTGCCATAAGCTTTAAGCGCATCGGGGTCGGTGCCAGGCAATAACTGTCCACTGCCATGTCCTAAACATTCATGAAGGTCGGTGTGTAAATTGTCGAGGGCATCAGAATAGAGGTTGACTAACTCAAGGGTGTTCTTGTCAATAATGAATTCCTCGCGAAAGCCATTTCCTCGTGCTGCCTTATCATAAGCATCGGTGATGTTTGATATGGTGATGCTCTTAGAACCATACTCTGCCCGAATCCAGTCAGCGTTTGGTAGATTAATGCCTATGGCAGTTGAGGGGTATTCGTCGCCTCCGAGCATAGCAGCACAAATCACTTTGGCAGATATTCCTTTTACTTGTTTTTTGCGGAAAAGGGGATCAACAGGGGAATGGTCCTCAAACCACTGTGCGTTCTGGCTAATGATGGTGGTGCGATGGGTGGCTTCTTCATCTACATATTCCACAAGTCCTTCCCAAGAACCTTTTAGTCCAAGTGGGTCTCCATAGACTTCAATAAAACCGTTGATGAAATCAACTTTTCCGTCAAGACAGCTTACCCACTTCTTACAGTATTCGTTGAAGTAGCGCAAATCACCGACTTCGTAATACTTGATGAGCAGTTTGATGATATCTTTCTGCAAATCGTTCTCTGCAACGGTTCTCGCTTTTTCCAACCAGTAGATGATTTGGCTGATTGCCTTTGAATATCGCCCTGTCATGCACCACACATCTTCTGCAATCTGTCCATTCTTTTTTGTGAGTGTGCTGTTTAGTCCGAATGAAAGTGGTTCAGAATCAGCTGCAGACATCTTCTTCTTATCGTCATAGAAGTGTTCTGCTTCTTGTTGCGTCACACCCTCATAAAAATGGCAAGCTGAAGTTTTTACGAGATCTTCACCGTCGGCTTTGTTTACGCGCTTGGGCTGGACTTCGGGGTTGAAAATGATTTGACGTATTTCTTCAAACAGTTCTGTAACAGTTTGTCCTTCTTTTAATGGGAGACGTGTAGCTGTAACCTTTGTCATGCAATCCAGAAGGAAGGCTTCGGTGAAGTTGGGGGCAAATTTGTTGCATCCATAGTGATGATAAATGCCATTGGAGAACCATACGCGCTTTAAGTAAGCCTCCAATTGTAGGAATTCTTCTGTGGTGTGGTCAATTGTCTGGTCAGTATAAATGGTTTCGAGCACTTTCCTGATACGTAGGTTGTAGGCTCCGAACTGATCGAAGGTAATGTCACGCCCGAAGAGTGTGGCCTTTGATAGAAAGTAGATGTACTTCTTCTGTTGAAGTGTCAGGTTCTCAAAGCTGTTGAGACGATAGCGCAACAGCTGAATGTCGGCAAAAGTCTCGTCAGTATATCTAAAGTCTGTGTTCATAATTTTTTTTACTTTATGCTTGTTACTTCTTCTTCTTAGGATGGGTTAAGTGATTTTTGCATTCTATAGGCTCTCGGTGTCATACCTGTATGTTTCAGAAATACTGCATGAAATGTTTGCCGATGGGCAAAACCAACGAGATAACCAATTTCTTCGATACTCAACGAATCGGATCGTGGTGAGGTCATTAGCGATATGGCCTCTTTTATTCGTAACTGGTTGACGAATGTAGTGAAGTTGGTGTGATAGTGAGTTTGTATTGCAGCAGATATGTAGCGTACGTTCGTATTCAAGTCTGTTGCCAATTGTCGCTCAGTATAATTACTATCGCGATATTTCTTCTTACCTACGATGATTGCTTGAATTCTCTTTTTGAGCGTTTTTTTCAGTTGAGCCTTCATCAATTCATCGTAAACAGCCTCCTTGTATTCTTGTAACTTGAGTTGGTTCATGTTGTTACTTCTTTTGTTGAACATTCGGAATCTGAAGTTTCAAGTCGTTACGGTATAGATGTGGGGTGACTTTTCTCCATGCAAAGGTACTGTTTTTTATAGATATTCTGTTCACATGGTGGAAAAAAATACAAAAAGAACCGCGTCTCCTGTGTTGGAAACGCGGTCTTGGATATTAAAATCCTTGTAGGGAAGGATATTATTCGCCCTGCTCCATCTGAGCCTTCAGCTGTGCAAGTACATCAATGTCGCCCAGAGTGGTGCTGGCTGCAACATTCTCAATCTTCGGAGCATCGTCCTTCTTCTGACGGGGAGCAGCTGCTTTGCGAGCTGTGCGCTTCTCCTCACGCTGTGCATCTTCGAAAGTGCGGCTGTGAGAGAGGATAATGCGCTTAGAATCCTTGTTGAATTCAATCACCTTGAAGGGCAGCTCCTCACCAGCAACGGCCTGTGAACCATCCTCCTTAACGAGGTGCTTAGGTGTAGCGAAGCCCTCAACGTTCTCGTCAAGCTGTACTACAGCGCCCTTCTCCAACAGCTCGGTAATCTTACCGGTGTGGATAGAACCTACTGTGTACTTAGCTTCGAATACATCCCAAGGATTCTCCTCAAGCTGCTTGTGACCAAGGCTCAGACGACGATTTTCCTTGTCGATCTCCAGTACCATAACCTCGATGTCGGCACCAATCTGAGTGAACTCTGATGGATGCTTCACCTTCTTTGTCCAGCTGAGGTCAGAGATGTGGATCAAACCGTCAACACCCTCTTCGATCTCAACGAATACACCGAAGTTAGTGAAGTTGCGAACCTTTGCAGTGTGCTTAGAACCGATAGGATACTTCTCCTCGATGTTCTCCCATGGATCAGCCTTGAGCTGCTTGATGCCCAGAGACATCTTACGCTCATCGCGGTCGAGAGTCAGAATCACAGCCTCAACCTCGTCGCCAACCTTCATGAAGTCCTGAGCGCTGCGCAGATGCTGGCTCCAAGACATCTCTGAAACATGGATCAAGCCCTCTACACCAGGAGCAATCTCAACGAATGCACCATAGTCGGCCATCACCACTACCTTACCCTTCACGTGGTCACCCACCTTCAGGTTCTGATCCAGAGCATCCCATGGATGTGGGGTGAGCTGCTTCAGACCCAGAGCGATGCGCTTCTTCTCATCGTCGAAGTCAAGGATTACCACATTTATCTTCTGGTCAAGCTCTACAACCTCGTGTGGATCGCTTACGCGGCCCCAGCTCAGGTCGGTGATATGGATCAAACCGTCCACACCGCCAAGGTCAACGAATACACCATAAGAAGTGATGTTCTTCACAGTACCCTCGAGTACCTGACCCTTCTCAAGCTTGCTAATGATTTCCTTCTTCTGTGCTTCCAACTCAGCCTCGATAAGAGCCTTGTGAGAAACAACTACGTTCTTGAACTCCTGGTTGATCTTCACAACCTTGAATTCCATTGTCTTGCCTACGAATACGTCGTAGTCGCGGATTGGCTTCACGTCGATCTGTGAACCTGGCAAGAAAGCCTCGATTCCAAATACGTCAACAATCATACCACCCTTAGTGCGGCACTTAACGAAGCCCTTGATTACCTCTTCGTTCTCCAAAGCGGCATTGATACGATCCCATGCACGAGATGCACGAGCCTTGCGGTGTGAAAGGATCAGCTGACCTTTCTTGTCTTCCTGATTCTCGATGTACACTTCTACGGTGTCACCTACCTTCAGATCAGGATTGTAACGGAACTCACTCATAGGAATGATACCGTCGCTCTTGTAACCGATATTCACAACAACCTCACGCTTGTTGATTGAAATCACGGTACCGTCAACGACCTCACGCTCGCTGACTTTGTTCAGTGTGCCATCATAGGCACTCAGCTGCTGCTCTTTGCTAACTTCAGATACAGCTTCACCACTTTCGTAAGCCTCCCAATTGAAATCGTCCAGAGGCTGTACATTCTTTAAATTTTCCATTAAAATACTTGTTTTGTTTAAATTAATTAAGTTAGACATTATAATTGCTTATAAAATCGGCTGCAAAGATAGTAGTATTTTCTTAAATACTAGCTATTTTGTCAAATATTTTTTACGAATTCTCCTATCCTCTCGGATGGATATGAGAAAGGGCTGCTCCGATGGCCGTGCAATATTCCGAATACATCGGGATGTGGAAACGCACGCCATAGAGTTCTTCCAGATCCTTGAACACCTTACGGCACTGAGGAAGCAAGGTAAGATTGCCTATCAGCACGAAGTCCTTCACCTTGGTAGAAAGGGAGCAAAGCACAGCGGCACTACCTATGGTTTGCAGTACCATGTGCACAATACCTGCTGCGACATCTTCATGGGTAGAAGTGGTGTCTGCCTTACCAAAAAGGGAGGCTGTGGCATAAAGAGGTAATCCAGGAAGGTCTGTATTGCATACATCACCTATCAAGAGGTCAATCTTATTGTAGTCGCCTTGTTCTGCAAGTTCCGAAACATAATGGATATCATGGGTGTTCAGCAACAGGCGTGAGAGGCCTTGAAGCGTACCACCTCCCATACCGATACCAGCGATGTGCTCTATCTTGTCCTGGCAGATCTTCACGAAGGAAGTACCAGTACCCATGCTCACCACGATAAGCGGAGAGATGTCGAGCGCATGACGGGCACCAAGTCCGTTGGCCATGAACTCATCCACCTTCTTGGTTGGAAGTCCGTAGAGCGGACTGTTCACATAGGCACTGCCCACACCCGTAAGCACCACCTGCTCTATATCATCCAGCTCTATATTGTTGTCGTAAATATACTTGCCAAAAGCGCCAAACAGAGAGGTTACAGGGTCAGCTGCTGTGATACACATAGGCGACTGTATCTTGTCGCCTTCCTTGATTCCAACGATTTTCGTAGTGCTTCCGCCTACGTCGATTCCGATAACTACACCCATTAATCTGGTATTTTAGTTGAAGTTTAGATAAATATGGCGCGAAGATAGAGCAAATAAAGCATAAAACCAAATAAAAGCCTATCTCTTAAACAATTGATAGCTGATTTTCACGCCCCAACGCTGGTATTTGGTCTTTTCGAAGCTGGCAAAGAAGCCCAAATCCACCAAATGGGTACCAAAGCCATATCCCAGTTCCCAATAAGGGTTCAAGGTCGAAGTATAGAGCATATTGAGGTAAACGCGCTCATAAATCACGTGCTTCGTCAGCTTGGTGAGGTGGGGCACAAACAGGAACGGTGTGTCATAGGTCACATGGAAACGGGCATAGCGGCTGGAGCTGTTGTACATATACCGATGGAGCAACTGGAAGCGTCCGCTGATTTCATCGCGCCACTCGTCTGGCAGGTTATTGCGACGCAGATGCTCGAAGTCGGCAAAATACAGGTGTTTCTGATGCGTGAAGGCACCACCTCCTGCCCTCAGATAAAGCTCACGCATGGCGCCTAAGGAGAAGGTCTGACGGATGTCAAACTCCAGGCGTTCGTACTCCATCGAGTTGTTCAGCACCCCACTGATGCCTCGCTCCCAGTCCAGTGTCACACGCGGATACTTGGAGTCCAGGTTCTCTTTGCGCTGCCCACTCATGTAGTAACGTTGCCCAGGCGCCCAGATCAAGGTCACACGTGGCGCAAAGCTGTTGTACGTCCGTCGCAGTGAAGTGACGATGGTTTGATCCGACTCCTCCAGCTCTGGAAGCATCGCTGCCATCTCAGCAGGTGATATCTGCTGACCTGTCTCGTTGAGCACATACCTCGATTTCTTGGGAGCCGAGCGCTGATGGGCAGAGATACCTACCTGGAAGGTAAATCCATTGGTGACTTCCCAACTGTGCATCAGCTTCAAGTAGATGTCCTTGAAGTAATCCACGTGAATCTGCGACTTGTCGATCAGCTCATCAGGAATCTGATCTATCACATTGGTAATGCGAGGGCTGTAGATGCGACCACCACTACCCATCTCCAGCGAGATGGATTGCCTGCGCTTGGGCCAATAGTTGAAGTCGCTGTTCACATTCCAGAAAAGCTCCCGATGCTTGAAGTTGACACCCAAGCGAGGGGTGACCGTCAGCAGCCTGTCCCCACTGAAGAGCTGGTTATACCTTATCTTATATCTATAGCTCACGCCATTCGTACGGCTATAGCTCAGCAGCGATGGATCCAGCAGCTGATAGATGCGGAAGGTGCCTTTGTAGGGCGTCACGATGGTGCGACGGCTGAAGAGAATATCCTCCATACCCTCCAGGAACTTGTTCTTCGAACTCGTGACGGTTTCCAGCAGCGAGGCATGCTTCAGCGAGTCCTCCCGTTGGAAATAGCGCTGATAAAGCGCATCTTCCTCCTTGGTCAGCGGCTCTGTGCGTCGCTCACTGATGTAGTCATAGTCGCGTATCATGGTCGTGGTATCCACAGACAGCGCATAAGCCTCCGTCAGGTCATATTCCATCTTCTTCGACTGTCCGAAGTCTATCTCCTCATACTCAGGCACGCCCACATAGCGCCCAGTCATCTTGTTGCCCAGCATCTTGATGTTCACCTCCACCTCATACCTCACGGGCAAGAGTTCCTTATCCGTGCCCTCCTCGCCCAGCTTCACAGTGATGATGAAGTGGTTCATCTCCGTATGTCCGATGTAGCAGATCTCACGCACCGTCATGGTCCGCTCGTTGATGAGCATATAGCCATAGAGCAACTGGTAGCTGTACACCTTGCGCACGAAGTAGATGCGATGCACCTGTCCGCTCTCCGAGTCTTGCAACCCCTGATAGGTATATTTGTAGTAGTTGCGCGCATTGGGTGCCAAGGGAGAGAGCAACTTATCCCCCAGCAGTGACGACGCATACACATTGATGTGGAAGAAATCCTGCAGTCGCCCGTCTGCCTCCCAAGCCCTACCAGCCGTACCAGAGAACCCCCGCATCTTCTCATCGTAGATGTCAGGCGCCGTATAGTGCAGGTCGCTGTGCGTCTCCACCACATAGTCGCGCACCCCTTTCTGGAGGTGGAACATGTGCGGAAGGGCTTGCATCAGCAAGTTTTTCCTATCCACGTGCAGATCGCCTTTCACATACAGCTCTGCCCTGTACTCGCTCACCGTCTTGGCATAGCGCGGCGCCAGATCCCGCATCCGCTCCACCAGCGAGTCGGCCAGCGTCCAACTCTTGCGGGCTTGCAGTGGGAGCACGCACAGCACCAGGAGCAACAGCAGACAAGGCCTGAGGCTATATGTGACAATCTTATTCAATGTTTTACGTCTTTTTGCTGCAAATTTAGGAAAAATTTGTATTTTTGCGCCAAACAACCAACTAAAGAAAGACTACAATGTCCAAAATGCGTTTTTTTGCACTTCGTGAGCTTGCCAATCGCAAGCCTTTGGAAGTACAAGTACCATCAGAGAAACTGAGTGACTACTACGCCAGCCACGTCTTCGATGACACCAAGATGCAGGAATATCTGCCTCGCGAGGCTTACATCGCCGTGAAGGAGGCGATTGAGAAGGGAAAACCTATCGATCGTGCCATGGCCGACCTGATCGCCAACGGCATGAAGAGCTGGGCGAAGACGCTGGGCGTCACCCACTACACACACTGGTTCCAACCCCTTACCGACGGCACTGCTGAGAAGCATGACAGCTTCATCGACTTCGACGAGGAGGGTGGCGTGATAGAGCGCTTCAGTGGCAAGTTGCTCATCCAGCAGGAACCCGATGCCTCCAGTTTCCCTAATGGTGGATTGCGTAACACCTTCGAGGCCCGTGGCTACACGGCTTGGGATGTGTCTTCCCCAGCTTTCGTGGTGGACGATACCCTCTGTATCCCTACCGTCTTCATCGCTTACACAGGCGAGGCCTTGGACTATAAGACCCCCTTGCTGCGTGCGCTCTCTGCCGTGGATAAGGCCGCCACAGAGGTGTGCCGCTTGTTCGACAAGAACGTCTCCCGTGTCTATGCCAACTTAGGATGGGAACAGGAATACTTCCTCGTGGACGAAGCCATCTACGATGTGCGTCCCGACCTCTTCCTCACTGGCCGCACCCTCATGGGACATTCCTCTGCCAAAGACCAGCAGTTGGACGACCATTACTTTGGCAGCATCCCAGCACGTGTCACGGCCTTTATGAAGGACTTGGAGATCGAGGGCCTCAAGCTCGGCATCCCTGTCAAGACACGCCATAACGAGGTAGCGCCCAATCAGTTTGAGATGGCGCCTATCTTCGAGAACGTCAACCTGGCCAACGACCATAACCAGCTCATCATGGACGTGATGAAGCGCATCGCCCATAAGCACCACTTCTCCGTGTTGCTCCACGAGAAGCCGTTCGATGGCGTCAATGGATCGGGTAAGCACAACAACTGGTCGCTCTGCACCAATACGGGCATCAACCTGTTCTCTCCTGGCAAGAATCCTGAGAACAACATTCTGTTCCTCACCTTCCTGGTGAATGTGCTGATGATGGTTTACAAGAACCAGAACCTGCTGCGTGCCAGCATCATGAGCTCGGGCAACAGCCACCGTCTGGGTGCCAATGAAGCGCCACCAGCCATCCTCTCCATCTTCCTCGGAAGGCACCTCAGCATGGTGCTCGATGAGATCATGCAGAAGGATTATCGCACGCATTTCTCCAACAAGCAGAAGACCACGCTCAAGCTCGACCTTGGACGTATCCCTGATATCTTGCTCGATACCACCGATCGCAACCGTACCTCGCCGTTTGCCTTCACAGGCAACAGGTTCGAGTTCCGTGCCGTGGGTTCTTCAGCCAATTGCGCTGGCGCCATGATCGCCATCAATGCAGCCATGGCCAACCAGCTCAACGAGTTCAAGGCCAGCGTGGATCATCTCATGGAAGAGGGCATGGAAACCAGCGAAGCCATCTTCAGCATGATCAAGGAATACATCCAGACCTCCGCGCCTATCCATTTCGAGGGCGATGGCTATTCTCAGGAGTGGAAGGAAGAGGCCCATCGCCGTGGCTTGTCAGATATCAGCAGCGTGCCAGAGGCTTTGATGCACTACGAGGATGCCCAGAGCCGTGCCGTGCTCATTGGCGAGCGCATCTTCAACGAGAGCGAGCTGCAGAGCCGCATCGAGGTAGAGCTGGAGAAGTACGTCAAGAAAGAGCAGATAGAGAGCCGTGTGCTGGGCGATCTGGCCATCAACCACATCGTGCCAACGGCTGTGAGCTACCAGAACCGTCTGCTGGAGAACCTCCGCGGCTTGCGTGAGACCTTCAGTCAGCAGGAGTACGACGAACTGAGTGCCGATCGTAAGGAGCTGATTCGCGACATCTCTCATCGCGTCACTGCCATCAAGGAACTGGTGCGTGAGATGACCGCTGCCCGTCGCAAAGCCAACCACATGGACAACAATCGAGAGAAGGCCTTCTCCTACGCAGAGCAAGTGCACCCCTACCTCGATCGCATCCGTGAGCACATCGACAATCTGGAAATGGAGGTCGATGACGAGATTTGGCCATTGCCAAAGTACCGAGAGTTACTTTTTTCTAAATAATTGACAATGCACAATTCACAATTGACAATTAGCCATCCGGATGGAAACGGCGAAGCCGTAATTGTGAATTGTGAATTGTGAATTGTGAATTCTTGAAGCCTATGACAACAAACGTATACGAACAATATTTCGGAGCCTCGTGCACCTACAATGGCGTGCAGCGTCACGGAGCCTTGGTGATGCTCATCAGCGACTCCGATCATGGCACCATCCGCTACGAGGCGGCTGTGACCTTCTTCCCCCACAACGACCCCACAGACTTCGCCGTGTCCTACGATGCCTACGTGAGCCACGTGATTTTCGAAGCCCCAGGCCGTCGTTCCAAGAAGCGTGAGAAAACCCTGATGGAAGCCCTGCGCCCCACCATCGATGAGCTGTCCGCCACCATCGGTGCCACCGTCAATTGGGAGCTCCCCCTCAAAGAAGCGAGATTGGGCTAAAAAAACTCTAAACTCTAAACTCTAAACAAACCATGTTCCGAAAAACTTTCCCCTCCGCCATACTGGCTGGCATCTGCATCGCCATGGGAGGCACCGTGTTCCTCCGTGTAGGCGGACTGGCTGGTGCCGTACTTTTCTCATTCGGCTTGCTCACCGTAGTACACTATGCCCTGAAACTCTATACAGGCACGGCAGGATTCATCCGTGCACGGGGCGACTGGGGCATGCTCGCTGTGGTGCTCCTTGGTAATATCGTGGGATGCTGGCTCACGGCCCTCGCTGTGCGCTATGCCCTACCCGACTGCATCGAAACGGCCACGGGCATCCTTCAAGGCCGTCTGGCCAAGGGACCATTCGCCTGCTTCCTGCTGGCCATCGGTTGCGGCTTCATCATGACCACCGCAGTCAACTTTGCCCGTCAGGGAAAGATGCTGCCGTTGCTCTTTGGTGTGCCCCTCTTCATCATGTGCGGCTTCGCCCACAGCATCGCCGATGCCTTCTACTTCCTCGTCACCCCTGCCGACGTGCTCCTGCAGCCCATGGTACTCGCCGTCTATGTCTGCGAGGTACTGGGCAACTTCGTGGGTTGCAACCTCTACCGTTGGACCATGTTCGGACTTGAAAAACAATAGATTATGGAGCTGAATACACACAACAAGCAAGAATACCCTCCGATGCACACCACCGAGCATATCATCAATCAGACCATGATACGCCTCTTCGGCTGTGGTCGCTCAGTGGAGGCCCACATCGAGCGTAAGAAAAGCAAACTGGACTACAAGCTCGAGGCAGAGCCCACCGAAGCTCAAGTCAGGCAGTTGGAAGAGGCCGTCAATGCCGTGATCGACCGTCACCTCGACGTCACCACCGAGTTCATCACCCAGCAGGAAGCCCTGGGTCGTTTCGACATGAAGCGCCTGCCCGACGATGCCTCAGAGACCGTCCGCGTGGTGCATGTAGGCGACTATGACGAGTGCCTCTGCATCGGCCAGCACGTGCAGAACACCAGCGAGATAGGCCATTTCTGCATCCTGAGCCACTCTTGGGACGCAGAGAGCCACATCTGGCGCATGAGGTTCAAGCTACTGTAGAAGAAGCGATCCACCCTCAAGGCTTCACACCGATAATGGCAGCATACGACGGTTTCTTCCGATAGATCTCCGTTTCTATAAAGCCAGCATCGCAGAGCATCGTTTTCAGTGCTTCAGGAGAATAGGCAGTCATCCCCTCCACCATGTCCGTCCACATGGAGTCACTGTCTATCACCTCCACCATGATAGCCAGCTGTCCCCCAGGCTTCAGTACCCTCAGCACCTCCTGCAGGCAATGAGGCAGGTTGGGCCAGAAGTACACCGTCTCTACAGCCGTCACCAGGTCGAACATGCCATCCTTGTAGGGCAACTTTTCCGCAGATCCTTGACACACAAACACCTGTTTGTCGAGCGCCTCAGCATTCACCTTTCTAGCCTTTACCACACTCTCTTCAGAGATGTCGATGCCATACACCAGTCCATCCCTATTTCGTTTCAGCAGCCGCTTTATGGTAGCACCTCCGCCACACCCTATGTCAAGCATGGTCCGTTTATCGTGCATCTCTATGAGTCCAAGACCCCAGTTAGTCAGAGGGGCATGCCCGAAGTTCATAAATCGCAGCATCACGCGCCCCAGAAAACCCTCAGGCCGAGCGCACTGACTGAAAAATCTTTTTAAGAGTCCCATATAAAATGTATTTAAGTGATTATAGGACACAAAATTAGGATGAGAACCAGAAGTGTGCAATACCTAAAACAGATGGTTTTGGCCGAATAAAGAATCCCCCTTTAGGACAACCCTAATCCCCTTCTGAATGTCAGAGGGGGATTCTTCTTTGGCAGAAGGGGATATGACAAAGAGCTTTTAAGCCAAGTTACAACATTTGTAACTATCTTTGTTCCATCGATCGCGACTCGATGATTATTATCTAACTTTTAAAATGGATGTTATGAACATTTTTAATCTATTTATTGAAGGTGGTTGGTTTGGTATGGCCGTATTGACCATCTTGTTGGTATTGATGCTGTTTGCAGCTTGGAAGGCACCTGCTTGGGTAAATGAAATTGGAAAAGCAGCCTTGGTTTGGGGTTTGTTTTGGGAGTTCGTAGGTGTGTATCAGATGTTGGATACTCTGCAAGAACTGACGAATGTTCCAAATACAGTAATCTATGGAGGGATCAAAGTAGCTTTTGTACCAGTGATGTATGGCATGTTGATCTATCTGGTTTCGCTTATCATCATTTTGGTGCAAAAGCCTAAAATCTGAAGGATACCTTTTCTAATCTTTTTATTACTTTTGTAACATGAAACAACTCATTGTCATAGGATGTTGGTTGGTGGAAGTACTGTTGCTATCTTCCCTTTTTGTAAGCATGGACTATTCGTTTATGCAGGCGCTAATGCTCGCCACCATGTTCCTACCTGTGCTATTGGCGATGAAGTTTTTCCTCCCTCAAATAAAAGTGGAACAGACACGCAAATCCATCATAGGAATAGTGTGCCTGTTCCTTTCATTTTTAGTGTTAGAATATCTGTTGCTGATGTGTTGCCATATCTGGATGCTGAGCTATGATGAGGGCATTTCATCAGTATTGCTTAATCCCGTGTTCATCACTCTAATATTGGCTATTCTGTTTATCTTGGATGCATCTATTGGTATGTGGCTCGACAAGCGTTTTGGCAAAACGCCACAAAGCATCACTTTTTTCTCTGATAGCAAGAATGTTAACTTGCTTACTGAGCAGATTCTTTATGTGGAGTCGAACGATGCCGAAACGTGGGTGCACACGCTTGATGGAAAACATTATCGCAACAAGACTAACATCTCGCAATGGGAACGAATCTTGGAAGACGGCTTCCTTCGCACCCATCGTTCTTTCCTCGTTAATGTCCACCACATCACTAAAGTCGAAACAGATTGTCTTATGCTTGGCGAAATAGCTATTCCCGTATCAAGAAAGTATAAAGATGTGGTAAAACAACTCCAACTCTCCAGCAGCAACTATGAAGCGGCTTCCTTTGACATGAGGTAACAACTCATGTTGAATAATTGAAATGCAAAATTGGAAATCGCAATTCTTTCTTACATACAGCTGGTACCCCCAAGGCCGTAGCCTCAAAACCAAATTCCGTAAAGAAGGAAACGAGTTGGTTAGTGCCACTAACCAACTGAAACTGCTTGCCATGGTTGTAAGTCACTTAGACAGCACTAAGATTCGTGCTCTTTTGAAAAAGGCCTTAACAGACCGTATAGATGACAGAGAGATTTTTATGAAAGGCATTGACTATTCTTATTATTATGAGCAGGAAGAATAACTTTGTCCTGTATGAAGAATATGCGTGTATTATCGGAAATCACTTTGATGTGAAAGCCCGCATGC
>JAEEGK010015205.1_pt1 | contig 17097 bp, 14 predicted proteins | sample 8958771 | NCBI WGS metagenome assembly JAEEGK01 (sample SAMN16246547, study PRJNA631951) | gut metagenome | biome: gut microbiome; feature: rumen; material: SC-attached | host: Bos | place: Iran: Karaj | collected 2018-10
CTCATATATCATTCTAAATGACAAAGCATTACATTTTTTATATAGTCTTGCTTTTTGCAATCCTGACAGGATGCGAAAGAGGCAGCAACAAGAATGACAGTCAGCGTATAGACGCAGAGAACATGGTATATGCTGCCTACTTAGCCAAGGACTACCCTCGCATCATTGAGCTCGCCGACAGTTTCAAAAAGCAGAAAAGCTTCTCTGAAGGCAAGGCCTATTATTGGCTGGGCTACGCCTACGACAGGCTGATGCAGAAGCGCATGGCAGAACTATACTGGAAAACGGGAATCGAGGCTGTTGAGAACTCCACCGACGAGGAGGATATAAGAGTCTATGCCGGCATCACCAACCGGCTAACAGGACTGATGAATACGTGGGGCGAGTATGAGTCTGCCCTCAAAGTTGCCATACCCGCCACGGAACGGTTAAAAAGCCTGGGGTGTGACACGACGAGCGAATATACCAACCTGCTTATCTACATTGGATGTTGCCAGAGCCGCTTCGGACTGGGTGAAGAGGATACCAACAAACATATGGAAGAAGGCTATCAATCCCACCTCAGCCTCATCCAGCGCCATCCTTATGCCACGACATACCGCGATGCCATCATCGGCGTTATCAACATCTGCTACACCTTTATGGAGGTAGAAGACTACAAGAAAGCTACCGTATGGCTAGACCGCCTTGCCGAGTTGATCAGCAAGTATGAGAAACAAGAAGATGCCAAGCCTGATTATGCAGAAAAGCAATGGGCACGCTATTACATCTACCTTGCCAGAGCATTAGAGGGTTTGGGGCGAAAAGATGAAGCTACCGAGGCCTACAAGCAGTTCTGCAAGACAGACTTCTTCAAAACGGCTGAGGGAAAGAACCTGGCCAGCGACTACCTGAAACTGGCAGGTCTATGGCAGGAAGCAGCAGACAACTTCGGAAGCATGGAGGAATTTATGAAGGAATATGGTACCAGCTATTCGCTGGAGAACATACAGAAACTGCTCCTGAAGAAGTTCGAGGTTAACATGAGAGCCGGACGGCTAGACACAGCCCGTGCAGTCAGTATGGACATCACCGAACGTCTCGACTCGGCCATCACGCTTTCGCGCATCGCCGAAGCCCGTGAAGAGGAGGCCGTCCACAAGAAAGAACTGGAGATAACGGCCGAAAACGAGCAATACGTGCGCCAGCGCCACATCGGACGAATGATAGGCTTAGCGGCAACCATCCTGTTCCTCATCATCTACATTCTTGTGCGCCATCGCATGGGAGCCCGTCTGAGAAAGGCCCACAACGACCTGAAGGTAGCCTACGACCAGCTTGAAGAGGCCACCACAGCCAAGGAGCGAATAGAAAGCGAGCTCCGCATTGCCCGCGACATACAGATGTCGATGATTCCCAGTGTATTCCCCAAGGTTGAGGGGCTCGACATGTACGCCTCGATGACTCCCGCCAAGGAGGTGGGCGGCGACCTTTACAACTTTCTTGTAAAGGGTGATAAGCTATATTTCTGTATCGGCGATGTCAGCGGCAAGGGGGTTCCCGCCTCGCTCTTCATGACGCTGGCCACGCGAGGATTCCTCACACTGGCCTCTACGGGAAGAAAACCCGCAGAGATTGCCACCCGTTTGAATGTCGAGCTGTCGAATAACAACGAAATGGGCATGTTTGTCACCATGTTCATCTGCTGTTTCGATCTGAAACTGGGACGAATAGAATATTGCAACGCTGGTCACAACCCACCCGTCATAGGCAATGCCGATGGACAATTATCCTTCCTTGATGTTGAAGAGCCTAATGCCCCCATCGGACTATGGCCAGATCTGGAGTATAAGGGTGAGGAGATTGAATTCTTTAGCGATCGGTTGATGCTACTCTACACCGACGGACTCAACGAAGCCGAGAACCGCCAACAAGAGCAGTATGGCGAGGACCGTATTATAGAGCTGATGACCCCACTTTACACTAACAGCACGCGTGACATCATCGAGGCCCTCAAGGCTGACACGACCCTCTTCCGAGACGGTGCCGAACAAAACGACGACCTCACCATGCTCGCCCTACGGGTATCGTCATCCATTTCATCAAGAACAATCAATCCTGAATAGATTTAGCAAAATTAATCAGAACTCGCTGGTGAAGTGGAACTTAATATGCTTGAAGTCCTCCTGTGCCATGGAGAGCACGTAGCCTGAGTCTGCGAGGAACACATCACGGCCTTCCTTGTCCTTGGCCATATACTGATACTTGCGCTTCTTGAAGTTTTCAAGTTCTTGGGGATCGTCGCTCTCTATCCAACAAGCCTTGTAGAGATGTACAGGCTCCCAACGGCACTTGGCATTGTACTCGTTCTCCAGACGATACTGAATCACCTCAAACTGCAGCTGACCCACAGTTCCGATAATCTTACGATTATTGAACTGATTGACGAACAACTGAGCCACACCCTCGTCCATCAGCTGGTCGATACCCTTCTGAAGCTGTTTAGCCTTCATGGGATCGTCGTTTTCGATATACTTAAAGAGTTCTGGCGAGAATGAGGGCAGTCCTCGGAAATGCAACTGCTCACCCTCCGTCAGTGTATCGCCAATCTTAAAGATTCCATTATCTGGCAGACCTACGATATCTCCTGGCCAAGCCTCGTCGATGGTACTCTTGCGCTGAGCCATGAACTGCGTAGGACTACTGAAGCGCAGACTCTTCCCTTGTCGCACATGCAGATAGGGTTGGTTGCGCTGGAACTTACCTGAGCAAACCTTACAGAAGGCAATACATGAGCGATGGTTAGGATCGATATTAGCTGTGATCTTGAAGATAAAGCCAGTAAACTTTGGTTCCTCAGGATTCACATCACGCTCTTCAGCCTTCGTAGGACGAGGACTGGGTGCAATCTCCACGAAACAGTTCAACAGCTCCTGCACACCAAAGTTGTTCAAGGCTGAGCCAAAGAACACAGGAGCCACCTCAGCCTCGCGATAAGTCTCTACCTCGAACTCAGGATATACTCCATCCACGAGTTCCAGATCCTCACGCAGTTTGGCCGCATTCTCCTCACCCACTCGCTTGTCGAGTTCCTCGCTATTGATGTCTACCTCCACCTTGTCCGTCACACGCTGTTTGTCTGGGGTGAAGAGGTCGAGTTTCTGTTCGTAGATATTATATACGCCCTTGAACTTGGCACCTTGGTTGATGGGCCAACTCAAGGGACGTACCTTGATTTCGAGTTCCTGCTCCAGTTCATCGAGCAGATCAAAGGGGTCACGACCCTCACGGTCCATCTTGTTGATAAAGATAATCACAGGGGTCTTGCGCATACGACAAACAGTCATCAGCTTTCGTGTCTGTGTCTCAACACCTTTTGCACCATCCACCACGATAATGGCAGAGTCAACAGCTGTCAGGGTGCGGAAGGTATCCTCAGCAAAGTCCTGGTGACCTGGGGTATCCAGGATGTTCACCTTATATTCGATATCTGAACCCTCTGGGGTATAGTCGAACTCCATCACAGAGGTCGACACAGAGATACCACGCTGCTTCTCAATATCCATCCAGTCGGAAGTAGCGGTTTTCTTAATCTTATTGTTCTTAACGGCTCCTGCCACCTGTATCTGTCCACCAAACAGCAGGAACTTCTCCGTCAGTGTTGTCTTACCCGCATCCGGGTGCGAAATAATCGCAAATGTTCTTCTTCTTTCTATTTCCTGATTCATATATTCTTTTTTTAGGCACGGATTACACGGATTTACACGGATTATTTATTCTTGTTCCGTCATATCGTTTGTTTTCCGTGAATATTTTTCTTTTAACCTGTACTGAATGACCAAAGTTTATCAGCAAACCTACCTTCTTGTTACATGCTGTAAGATAGTTCACTAATTGCCATTCGTGCTCAGGGCGTAAATCTACTATCGCTTTTAATTCTACTATAACTTCATCTTCTACTACCATATCGGGTATGTAATGCCCCACGACTTCACCTTTGTAATATACATCTATCGGTTTTTGACACTCACACTTCATTCCACGGTTAGTTAGTTCTTTATAAAGTGCATTTCCGTAAACAGCCTCGAGAAATCCAAATCCCAGTTCTCTGTGTACTTCCTGTGCGGCTCCAATAATCTTTCTTGTTATTTCTTCGTTGTATAACATAAAACTAAATCCGTGTTAATCCGTGTAATCCGTGCCTATAAACCTAGCTTATCGATGCACTGGGCAAGACTTTCTTCCCAGTAGGGGATTTCTAGGTTGTAAGTCTGCTTGATCTTTGTTTTGTCGAGCACGGAGTAGTGCGGACGATTAGCTGGTGTGGGATACTCTGCTGTGTGGAGCGGACGTACATGACAAGTAGTGATACCAGCAATGCGATGAATGGCCTTGGTAAAGTCATACCACGAGATGACACCCTCGTTGGAGAAGTGGTAGATACCAGGCACTACACCCTGATTGATGGCAGCAAAGATAGCCACAGCCAGATCACGGGCATAAGTCGGAGTACCAATCTGATCAAAGATCACACCCAGTTCAGGTTTCTCCTTACCCAGACGAATCATCGTCTTCACGAAATTATTGCCAAAGGTAGAGTACAACCACGCTGTACGGATAATCATCGTCCGTTTGCAACCCTTCTGCGCAGCCTGCTCACCCTCAAGTTTTGTAGAGCCATAGACACTGTTCGGACATGTAGGCTCGTCCTCGGTATAGGGGGTGTGGTTCGTGCCGTCAAACACATAGTCAGTCGAGATCTGAATCATCCAACCGCCACGTTTCTCCACAGCAGCAGCTAGATATCCAGGGGCTACCGTGTTCAGTTTCCTACAGAGTTCCTGATTATCTTCCGCCTTGTCAACTGCGGTATAGGCAGCACAATTCACGATACCATCTATCTCGTTATCCTCTACAAATTTCACGATGGCAGCCTCGTCTGTGATGTCGAGCTCAGCCACATCTGTATTAAAATAGCTATGCTGGGGATTCTCCTTCTCCAGCAACTGCATCTCATTTCCCAATTGGCCGTTACAACCAGTTATCAGTATTCTCATACGCTTCTATTCTTAAGGCACGGATTACACGGCTCTCTTTGAGAAACGCTGCTTTATGATGCGCAGCCAGCCGTGTCTTTTTATAAAAAGCCGTGTCATCCGTGCCTAATATTATTATTCGAACTTTAATCCTTCTTCTTTATCCTTTTTATAATAATCGCTCAGCATGCCGATGAAGGTGGTTATTTCCTTGACGGCATGGGCTGTATCAGGCGAGATATCCTTCTTCTGAAGTCGCAACAGCATCACACCGTAGAGTGAGTTGAAACAAGTCTCAATCTCGTTCTCCTCCTTATTGGCCCCACGATTGCGGAGTTCCACGATAAAGGGCAGCACCTTATAGTACTCCGTATTATAAAACGGGAACTTCGGAGATTGCAACAACTGGTTATGTAACTCGACGAGCATCTGCATCGTCACCTGATTAATCTGTAGATGGCCTTTCTCACGACAACCCTCCTGGTTCATCATACGGATGAGGTTACCAAACCAGTCGATCTCCTCTTCCTTCTGTTCGTCGTTATAGTCGAAACGCTCTACATACTCTCTCTTAATACGGGTCAGTGAACAATCAAAGGCTCGTATTGTATCCTCAATCTGCCACATATACAGCAGATACTCGGCAATGTTTTTCTTTCTTAATTCCTGTGCTACAAACACTTTCTTATCCTTTCTTTTTTACCTTCTTACCTTTTTACTTTTCAACCTTTTTAGAAGAATCTTACCAGATTCGTCGTTGTACCCAACAACATAATGACACTGCCCAGAATCACAGCTACGCCTATCACCTGATTGATAATCCTGATACCATTGGTATCGAACTTGGTACGGATCTTATCCACCAGCCATGTCAGTCCCCACCACCAGAGCAGAGCACCACCCACGATACTGGCAAAGCCTACCATCATTTCAAACGGATGATTCGGCAGCACAAAGGCAAACTGGGCGTACATAGCCAGGAAGAGGAAGATGATCAGCGGATTGGAGAAGGTCACAATAAAGGCCGTCCAGGTGTTATACCAGAGGGTACCCTTCTGCTGACCAGACTGGTGCATATTCTTCGTTGGATCCGAGCGATAGGTGTAAAGGCCGAAGCAGAGCAGCATGATACTACCCACAATCTGAAGGTAGAAACGATTCTGGTCGTTGGTGATGAAGTCCATGACGAACGACATACCGAAACCAGCGATAGCTGCATAGATAATATCGCTTACTGCAGCACCGATACCTGTGGCCAGACCATACCAGCGGCCTTTATTCAGCGTACGTTGCACACAAAGTATACCAACGGGTCCCATAGGTGCACTGGCAATTACCCCGATCATCATCCCTTTGAAGATGAAATCTATTATGTTAATTGGTACAATAAACATCTTTTTCTTTTTTATCCTACTCTCAGACTCATAATCGTCAGATCATCATTAGGTTCTGCCCCGTTACGATGCTGCTGCACAGCCTCTCTCAGTGATTCTACCACCTCCTTGGCCTTTGCATGATTCATAGTCTTCAATATTTCCAATAATTTCTCTTCACCAAATTGATCCTGCATAGGATTCTCGGCCTCATTAAGTCCGTCGGTATATACTACCAGCAGCCTACCTCTGATGTTATCCATCTGCTCGCCGCTAAATTCCAGATCGGGCCAGAGACCGATAGGGGCATTAGGCAGCATCTCAAGGAAAGATCCGCCTTGCTCATCACCAATGAATGGCGGATTATGGCCTGCATTACAATAGCTCATTGAGCCATCCTTAAGATTGATGAGTCCTATGAACATGGTCACAAACATACCCTGATCGTTACCCTCCGAAAGTGCACTGTTCATTCTCGTGGCAATCTCTGCTGGCATCATGTGCTGGGTAGCCAGGGTACGGAACAGTCGCGTAGCCTGTGCCATAAACAGCGAGGCAGGTACACCCTTTCCACTCACATCGCCCAGACAGAAGTAGAGATCGTCGCCCAACAACAGATAGCCATACAGGTCGCCACCCACCTCCTTGGCAGGCTCCATCAACGCATGAATATCCAGACCTTCACGAATGGGGAAGATATTGGGCACCATCGACATCTGAATGTCACGGGCAATTCTCAATTCACTCTCTATACGCTCCCTATGGGCTGTAGCCTCCTCCAGCTGGTCGTAGGCCTGTTTCAACTGTTCGTGGGCAGCTGCCAGCCTATGGGTCGACTTGCGCTTAAAGAGGGTATAAACCACGAAGAATACAAAGACCACTACCAAGAGGATGGCCGTCCACCAGAATCTCAGTTTCGACATCTCGGCCTGCTGACGGGCTATCTCAGTCTCCTTACCCTGCGTGTCATAGATGGTAGCCAACTCAGCGGTGGCACTGTTCTTCTGTCCCACAATCGCATCGTCGAGTACACCAAGAATCCGCTGGGCCGACACTCTGGCAGAATCGGCACGCCCCGATTTGGCATTAGAGTGATACTTGGGCAACAGATACAACTGTATATTGTCGAGTGTCGAAGCAGTCATGCCCATATTATGGAACACCTGATCCAGATACTTGTAGTTATCCGCAGCCTCCTCATAACGCTGGGCTGCCATCAGGTAGTCGTTGGCATTCACATGTCCGTTAGGTGTCTTCGAGTAGTCTGTCTCCAGATACGCTTGATACGAGGTAGCAGCATCGTCTTCACGCTTCAATCCCTGCAGAGCCACAGCCCTCATAATCTCTATCTTTCCCTGATACTCGTCGAAATAAGCATAGAGGGCATCAGGATACTCACGATACTTGTCGAGCAGCATCTCCGTACGATCTATCCAGTAGATAGCCTCTCCGTATCTTCGGGTGTTGATATAGGCCATACTGGTGTTCACCGTTCCGATGATGGCTTCCTGCAGTCCACGACTCGTAGAGTCAGTATTCCATCTGTTGGCATAGTGCTCACGGGCTTCCACAAAACTCTCGTTTGCCTCGGCATCACGCCCCAGGTTCAACTGACAACAGCCTATATTGTTCAGCATGATGGCATAGTCAATGTCAGAACCTATGCCCGTCTCTCTCATCTTCTTCACTGCAGGAATGGTGATACGCAGAGCCCCCTCGAAGTCGCCCTTCACCAGCAATAGTTCCGAGAGTCTTCTCGCAACTTTGTTATAGCTCATCTGGTCGGATTCGCTCTTAACCGGGCACTCCAAAGCCTTTCTAAAATAAACCTCAGCCTGACTAGATTGTTTCTGATGATAATAGGCCACGCCACGCCAGCGGTTGGCATCCAGAGCAGAGATATCGCCCTCAAACTCAAAGCTGTCAGTCAGAGCCAGCATCTTTTCGTATTTCATGGCTGCGCCAAGGTCAAAGAGAACGCTGTCGGCATGACCGGCTTTAAGGCTATGCCCTTTCCTGAGGCCACACGACACGATCATAAGGACGAGTACGAAACCCGTCAATGCCTTGTGTAACCACGATAATCCTTGCATAAACCTATTTAATTTTCCTTTTTATGCTGCAAAGTTACAAATAAAATCTGAAATACAAGGCAAATCATCAGATTTTACGAAAAGAAATGGTTAATTTCCGTAAAAATCCGACTTAGAAGCAAGTTTTTCATTACCTTTGTAGCTCGAAAGTTAATAGATCAATCAAATATTAATAAAACTACAATAACAATGAACGAGCAAAATGCAACAATGAAGCCATACGTAATTGGCTTGGACTTAGGAGGTACGAACTCAGTATTCGGAATCGTTGATGCCCGTGGCGACATCAAGGCCACAACCGCCATTAAGACAGGTGGTTATGATAAGGTTGAAGATTATGTAGACGCTTGTGTAGAAGCTCTGCAGGTCATCATCGAGCAGGTGGGTGGTATCGATACCATCAAGGCCATGGGTATCGGAGCCCCCAATGGCAACTATTATAGTGGTACCATCGAGTTTGCCCCCAATCTTCCTTGGGCCCACGATGGCGTAGTTCCCCTGGCAAGATTGTTCAGCGAGCGCCTGAACAATATCCCCGTAGCCCTCACTAACGATGCTAATGCAGCTGCTATCGGTGAGATGGTTTATGGCGTGGCTCGTGGCATGAAGAACTTCATCGTCATCACCCTTGGTACAGGCGTTGGCTCTGGTATCGTGGTAAATGGTCAGCTGCTCTACGGACACGACGGATTTGCAGGCGAGCTGGGTCACGTTACGATGGTTCGTGGCGAGGAAGGCCGTCTTTGCGGCTGTGGTCGTACAGGCTGTCTGGAGTGCTATTGCTCAGCCACAGGTGTAGCCCGCACGGCTCGCGAGCTGCTCGCCAAGACCGATCGTCCCTCTCTGCTTCGTGAGATGGATCCTGAGAAGATCACATCGCTCGACGTATCCATCGCAGCTGGCAAGGGCGATGAGCTCGCCAAGGAGATCTACGAGTTCACTGGCAAGATGCTGGGTGAGGCTTGTGCCGACTTCGCAGCCTTCTCTTCTCCTGAGGCATTCATCTTCTTCGGAGGTATGGTTAAGGCAGGCGAGTTGATCATGAAACCCATCCGTGAGGCTTACAACAATCATGTACTGAAGATTTTCAAGAACAAGGCCCAGTTCCTCGTGAGTGGTCTCGACGGAGCCAGCGCAGCTGTTCTCGGAGCTTCTGCCATCGGCTGGGAGATTCAGTAATCTCTAACCCCTAACCACTAACCCCTAACCACTAAACTGATGTCCGATATTCTAGAAACAATCGTAGCACATAAGAGGAAAGAGGTGGAGCTCTTCAAGCAGGAGCTCCCCCAATCCTCTCTTGAAAGCAGAGTTGAGATTATCCTGAGTGCCCGAGCCACATCCATGGCCGAGAATCTTCGCAACTCTGATACAGGTATTATTGCCGAATTCAAGCGCAAGTCGCCCTCCAAGGGATGGTTTAACAAGGATGCCGACGTGAGGACCATCACCCGGGCCTATCAGGAAAATGGTGCCACAGCCCTGAGCATCCTCACTGATGTCAACTTCTTCGGAGGCAACAATTTCGACCTCCGCGATGCCAATCTGGCCAAGGTAAGGCTTCCCAAGCTTTACAAGAACTTCATCATCGACGAATACCAGCTCTATCAGGCCCGTCTCTACAAGGCCAATGCCGTATTGCTGATTGCCGCCTGTCTCTCCAAGGACGAGTGTCGCCAGCTGATGACCAAGGCCCACGATCTGGGCATGGAGGTACTGTTGGAGATGCACTCCGAGGCTGAGACAGAGTATGCTGAGTTGGAACCCGACATGTGTGGTATCAACAATCGCAACCTGGGCACTTTCGTAACCGATGTCAACAACTCCGTGAATCTGGCCGCCCGTCTGCCTGAGGACGCTGTCAAGGTGAGCGAGAGCGGCATTTCCGATCCTGAGACAGTTAAGATGCTGCGAGGCTTAGGCTACAAGGGATTCCTCATGGGCGAGCATTTCATGAGCACTCCCGATCCGGGTGCTGCTCTGGCGCAGTTCATTGCCCGACTCCAGTAGCATCTCCCCAAGATAACGTTTACGTTAGTTTTTTCTTGATTTAGTTCGTAGTTTCGCAAATATTACGTATCTTTGCACAGCAAACTACGAACTAAATATTTTATATCATATATGAAGAGATTTTTTCAACTACTGACGCTCTGTCTGCTTCTCCCCATGACTTCAGCTGCACAAGGCTGGAACGAGGCTGAGTACAAGCAGATTGAACAGAGCATCCGCGTACCAAAGTTCGCTGACAAGGATTACCTGATTACCAAGTACGGGGCTAAGCCTGCCAACACAGCTGCCCAGAACCAGAAAGCCATTCAGAAGGCCATCGACCTCTGCTCCAAGAAGGGTGGCGGACGTGTGGTGATTCCCGCTGGCGAGAAGTTCCTCACTGGCGCCATCACCCTGAAGGATGGTGTCTGCCTGCATGTGGAAGAGGGAGCCGTGCTCGAGTTTGCTTTCGAGCCTGAGCTCTACCCCATCGTCGAGACATCCTGGGAGGGACTGGAGTGCTTCAACCTCTCACCCTGCGTCTATGCCTTCAAGGCCAAGGACATCGCCATCACTGGTAAGGGCACCATCGACGGCGGTGGTACCAAAGAAACCTGGTGGCCTTGGAACGGCAATCCCCGCTATGGCTGGAAACAGGGCATCATCAGCCAGCGTCTGGGCTCACGTGCCCGACTGCTGCAGAATGGTGAGGACGGCATACCCATGTATAATGAAAAAGGTGAGCGCTCGCCCGAGCGCGTATTTGGCCCCAAGGATGGTCTGCGCCCCCAGCTGGTCAGCTTCAACAAGTGCGAGGGCATCCTGCTCGAGGATATCACCCTGCTGCGTTCACCCTTCTGGGTTATCCATCCCCTCCACTCCACCGATATCACCGTTCGCCGTGTAAAAATGATCAACGACGGACCTAATGGCGACGGATGCGACCCCGAGTGCTGCGATCGCGTACTCATCGAGGACTGTTTCTTCAATACGGGCGACGACTGTATCGCCATCAAGAGCGGACGCAATCGCGACGGACGTGAGCGCAACATGCCTTCTAAGAACATCATCATCCGCAATTGCGAGATGAAGAACGGACATGGTGGCGTGGTGGTAGGCTCTGAGATCTCTGGCGGTTGTCAGAATGTGTATGCCCACGATTGTGTGATGGACTCTCCCGAGCTGGAGCGCGTACTGCGTATCAAGACCAACTCCTGTCGTGGTGGCATCATCGAGAATATCAACATGCGCAACATCAAGGTTGGCGTCTGCAAGGAGTCTGTCCTGAAGATCAATCTCGACTACGAGCACAATGAGATTTGCTGTCGTGGCAACTATCCCACCGTTCGTAACATCTATATGGAGAATGTCACCAGCGAGAAGTCGCAGTATGGCGTGCAGATCATCGGCCTCGAGGAGGACACCTACGTTTACGATGTGCTGGTGCGCAACTGCCACTTCAATGGTGTGAAGGATGGCAACTTCTCAAGTGGCAAGACCCGCAACATCCAGTTCGACCGCCTCTTCATCAACGGCTCGCTCTCGCTCCAGAAGGCGCCTTACGAGCACTATTCCCAGTGGCTCACCTATTCCGAGATGAAGCGCGTGCCCAAGTCTTACATGCTCGATTTCTCGAGAGCCCCCAAGTGGAGCTATGTCATGGGTATCGAACTCGAGTCCATGCTCGACACCTATTTAAAATATGGTGGCGAGGACATCCGCCAGTACTGTCAGGAGTATACCGATACGATGATCAACCAGAAGGGCGAGATCCGTACCTACGATATCAAGGACTACAACCTCGATCAGATCCGTACCGGTCATTTCGTGGCCCGCATGTATCAGCTCTATCCTGAGAAGAAGAACCTGCTGGCCATCCAGACGCTTATGAAGCAGCTGAAGGACCAGCCCCGTACCGATCAGGACCGTGTGTTCTGGCACAAGGCCATCTACAGCTATCAGGTGTGGCTCGATGGCATCTTCATGGGTCTGCCCTTCTACACCATGACAGCCCGCGACCTGCTGAAGGCCAAGGACGCCAAGAAGATCTACGACGATGCCGTCGACCAGATCAGCGTCACTTATCAGCGCACCTTCGACCCCAAGACCGGCTTGAACCGCCATGCCTGGGACGAGACCAAGGAGATGTTCTGGGCCGATAAGGAGACTGGTCAGACACAGCATTGCTGGGGTCGCGCCCAGGGCTGGTACTCCATGGCCCTCATCGAGTTGCTCGATGCCCTGCCCGAGGACTATGCCCGTCGTCAGGAAGTCATCGACCTGCTGCAGAAGGATCTCGATGCCATCATCAAGTGGCAGGATAAGGAGAGCGGCGTGTGGTATCAGGTCATGGACGAGCCTGGTCGCGAGGGCAACTACCTCGAGTCCACCTGCTCCTCCATGTTTGCCTATGTGCTGCTCAAGGCCTATAACAAGGGCTACCTCGGCACTCAGTATCGCGATGCAGGCATCAAGGCCTATCAGGGCATCATCAAGAACTTCATCCGCGTGAATGAAGATGAGACCATCTCGCTCACCCGCTGTTGCGAGGTGGCAGGCTTAGGCCCGGGTGTCAGTGCCAAGGTGCTGAAGGCGGCGCCCAATGTCAAGGAGAACAAACGGCGCGACGGATCGTTCGAGTATTACATCTCCGAACCCATCCGCGACAACGATGCCAAGGGCGTAGGGCCGTTCATCTGGGCCTCGCTCGAAATGGAGAAACTTGGATATACAGTTAACAACGTGACGGCCTCTATCGACCGTCACGCTGTTGTTAAACGCAACCACCCCATCCTCGCTGCCCGTACGATGGCTGAGGTGGCCGATGCCTCGCTCACCTCGTTCTCCGTGGGCAATGGCCACTTTGCTGCCACTGTCGATGTAACGGGTCTGCAGAGCTACCCTTTTGAGTACGGGGCAGGTGTGCCCCTGAACGCCATGTCCGACTGGGGCTGGCACAAGTTCCAAAACACCAGCCGCCTCCAGCCCTCCGAGAGCGAGAAGTCATTCGATTTCGGCCATGGGCACCCTGAGGTTTATGCCGTAGAGTTTAAGAAACCCGAGGATGGTCGCCACAAGGAGGCTACAGAGTATTTCCGTGTCAATCCCCATCGTCTTAACCTCGGCACCATCGGCCTCGATCTCAAGGATGCCGCAGGCCGTCAGATTCCCCTCAGCGCCCTTACCGACATCCGTCAGGAACAGAAAATCTTCGATGGCGAGATAGAGTCCACCTTCAAGGCCGATGGCCAGCTGGTAGAAGTCACCACAGGCGTTCACCCCGCTAAGGATGCCCTCTACGCCCGCATCAAGTCCCCGTTGCTGAAGGACCAGCGCGCTACTATCTCCCTGCGCTTCTCCTACCCCACAGGCCGTCATGCCGACGATGCCAACGACTGGACCAAGCCCACGCTCCACACCTCGAAGCTCATCGCCTCCGACTCCCATTCCGCCCTCATCGAGCGCTCCCTCGATTCCACCCGCTACTACGTCCTCCTCCAATGGGAAGGCCCCGCCACCCTTCAGGAGTGCGCCCCCCATCACTTCGAGCTCTCCACTACAGCCGAAATTATTACTATCGCCGCAGAGTATTCTCTCACCTCTTACCTCTCACCTCTCACCTCTGAATATGAGTACGACCAATACCACAAGCAAACCCAACGCCATTGGAACTACTGGTGGATCGACGGCCCCATCGTCGACTTCTCCCAGTGTACCGATCCTCGTGCCAAGGAGTTAGAGCGTCGCGTGGTACTCTCACAATACCTCACCCGTATCAACTGCGCCAACGCCATGCCCCCTCAGGAGTCGGGCCTTACCTATAACACCTGGTTCGGACGCCCCCATCTCGAGATGACGTGGTGGCATGCCGTCGACTTTGCCCTGTGGAATCAGCCCGAGGTAGTGGCTCAGATGCTCAAGTGGTATAACCAGGTGGCCTATCCCGTAGCCCGTCAGATAGCCCAGCGCCAAGGCTTCAAGGGCGTACGCTGGATGAAGATGACCGATCCCTGGGCTGGTGAGGCACCCTCTAACACGGGTTCCTTCCTCATCTGGCAGCAGCCCCATTACATCTACCTCGCTGAGGAGATGTATCGTGCCCGTCCCTCAGCCGAAACCCTCAAGGAATATGGCGAGCAGGTGGAAGCCACTGCCGAGTTCATGGCCGATTTCGTCACTTTCGATCAAGCCACAGGCCGTTATCAACTGCGTGGCGCCACGGCCATGCAGGAGAGCATCACCAAGGATATAGCCTTCAACCAGCCCTTCGAACTCGCCTATTGGCAATATGGTCTGGCTGTCGCCCAGAAGTGGCGCTTGCGCCAGGGCAAGCCCCGCATCGCCCTTTGGGATGACATCATCCGTCGCCTCTCGCCCCTCCCCGAGTCATCAGGCATCTACACCGCCGGCTCCCCCATCGGCTCTGCCACCTCTGAGGCCTTCGATCCTTTCGATGCCACTGGCAAGCCTGCCCAGAGCTTCTCCGAAAAGGCTCGCAACGATCATCCAGCGGTATTAGGCGCATGCGGACTCCTGCCCCTTCAAACCACCTTATTATATAATAAGTCTATGATGCAGGCCACGCTTCAGTGGGTGATGCAGCATTGGAATTGGGCCACCACCTGGGGCTGGGACTATGGCATGATTGCCATGACAGCCGCCCGTCTCGGCGATCCTGAGACCGCCCTCAACGCCCTGCTCATCGATACGCAGAAGAATACCTATCTCATCAACGGCCATAATTTCCAGACCCCCGATCGTCTGCGCATCTATCTGCCAGGCAATGGCGCCCTGCTCACCGCCATCGCCATGATGTGTGCTGGCTGGGATGGCTGTACCGAGCCCCTCAACCCCGGCTTCCCCCACGATGGCAGGTGGAATGTTCGCTGGGAGGGTCTCCAGCGTATGCAGTAACAACACTCCATGATGCCCTCGCTCATACGGCGAGGGCATCATTTTTCTGTTTCTCAGTGTTTCATCACGGCCTATTTCGGGAGTAAAAACTTCGTGATTCAAAAACCATATAACATTCTGATTTACAATCATATAGCACCGCTTGAAACACGCAACTAACATTTTCTATTCACCCTGAAACAAATTGAAACAACAAAAACTTGCTTTGAATGATTTTTCGATGTAATTTTGCACTCGGATAAACAAAATCACATTCATTATGCAAGGTATGATTAGAAAGTTTTTCTCTCCGCTTTTGGAGCCCATAGAGATCGATGACCTCCTGTTAGGTCTCAACATTCTTGCATCACTTGTGGCCGTTGCCTCAGCAGCACTTTACAAGGACATTGTGGTAAAAATTATAGTTGCTATAATACCATTTATAATTTCAGCCATAACATATTGCATCATCAAAATCTTCAGAAATGTATGATAGAAGAATCCCCGCCGTGAGGCGGGGTTCTTCACTTTTAGTGGATCCCCCCCCCTCTTTGGAGGTTTCACACCTCCAGCCGATTGGCAAACCACCGTGGTGTTTTTATGGTATTATATAAACCAAAAAGCCCCGGCGCTTCACAGCGGCGGGGATAATGAAAACTACTTCGTCAGGATTTTGGTGATGAAGTCACCCTTATGGTTATTCGCCATATCGTTTGCAAACGATAGTGCAAATCGAGTGAAATTCAAAATAAATCCACTAAAAATTGACTGAAGCGTTGCACGTTGCATGTTGCATTTAATGGTTTTTATTCGACACAAAAATGTTGCATATTTACTTTATTATATATATAATATATATATTATATATATAATAATATATAATATTAGATTATTTGCAACTTTTGAAAACAGCTATTTGCAACATGCAACGCGCAACGCATTTAGTAAAAATTACAGTTAGGTAAAAGTTGTATGCTGATAATAGATGTTTACAAAATCACCGATTCTTATTATGCCTTCAGAAAGCGCTCCGATGAAACCCTGAGTTTGCTCGGAGGAAAGTGAATGTTTCCTCGGATGAAAGTCTGACTTTGCTCGGAGGAAAGCCCAGGGGCCTTAAATCCCACTAAAAAGGGCAGCTCTAAGGCTGCCCAAGGTGCTGATAAATTATGTTTACTTCAGAAGGTAGAAATGTACGCCGTTTCAGTTTTGTGAGGTGGCACAAAGCCGGATCTTCGTTAAGTAATGCCTTCAGTTTGAGCCAAGCTGACTGAGGCTGAATGAAGGGGAAATACTGCTGCGCGAGTTCAGCTCGGCCCATGGCCTTAGCCAATTGAGAATTGAGAATTGAAAATTGAGAGTTGGTTTTTGTTGAGTTTTGAATCATTTTGGGTTTTAATTAGTTAAACTTTTAATTTCACTGCAAAGGTACAAAAAATCCATGAAATAGCCAAAGAAAAACGCAAATAATTTGGCATAACCTTATATAACTTGAAACAATTAGAAACAATTAGATTTTGAACAGATAAATACTTTTCAAATTTAAAAATTATTCGTACCTTTGCAGTGCATTTGAGAAACAAGGGAAGTTAAGCAAGGGCCCAGCGAAACTGAACGCGTTTTTGAGATTGCAAAGTAAAGTCTATGTTTAATTTAAAAAAGAAAGGAAAAAAAGAAAATGGCAAGTGAAGTAATTGCATTTCCTGTGAATTTGCGCAGGAACCAGAACAAGTA
>JAEEGK010015206.1_pt1 | contig 17097 bp, 14 predicted proteins | sample 8958771 | NCBI WGS metagenome assembly JAEEGK01 (sample SAMN16246547, study PRJNA631951) | gut metagenome | biome: gut microbiome; feature: rumen; material: SC-attached | host: Bos | place: Iran: Karaj | collected 2018-10
AATATATTTAAAAAAAAATAATAAAAAAACAATAAATAAAACTCAATAAATCAAAAAAAAAAAAATAATAAAATAATAAAATAAAATGGCAACTGAAAATATAGATCAAGACTTAATAGACAATGGAATAAAAGAACCAGCAAACGCAGATATAGAACAAGAATACAATTCTTCAATAAACGAAATGGGTTCTGATCCATCAAAAGCTAACATAGCAAGAGTACTTCGTTTATTATACACATCATTTAGAACAGTATCAGGAAATGATAAAATTTTAAGAAAAATGTACAAAGATACAAAAAAGAAATTAATAGAACAAATGAAAGTAAATAAAACAATATCAGATAATCAAAAAGAAGAAATGAGAAATTTTGAAACAATGAGTCAAAAATATAATGAATTACTTAAAGCACAAATTCAAGCAAAAGAAGATATTCAAAAATTAAAAGAAGCAAAAGATGAATTTACAATTAGTGAAAAAGAAGAACCTGATGTTGATGAAGGTGTACTTCAAGAATTAAGAATTACAAATGAACAATTAAGTTCTGAATTACATGAAACTAAAAGTAGATTAAATGAAAATAATAGAGAATTTAATAAATTAAAAAAAGATTTAGAAATTTTAATTAAAGTTAAAAATGATATTAATACTGCTAGAATTGATTTAGAAAATAAAAGAGCCGAAGAAGCATCTTTATTTAAAACTAATTTAGAAACTAAAGATAATGAAATTAAATATGTTAAAGAATTATCTGAGAAAAGAAAAAAAGATTTTGATGAGAAAGAAAAAGAATTTACTGAAGCTAAAATTGATTTAAATAAAAAATTAAATGAAATTGATGCAATGAGAAGAAAATTTGATAATTTAACATTAGATTATAGAAAATTAGGTTTAGATAATGAGAATTTATTAAAAAAAATAGATAGAATAAATAATGAAAAGAGAATAATAATTGAAAGAGAACATGAAGCAAATGATTTATTAAAGAAAACAATGGAAGATAGAGATAAAGTACAAAAATTAGCTGATCAAAATGAAAATACAATAAAAGAAAAAATTAAATATATTGATAATATAAATAAAAAAATAGATGATAAAAATGATGAAATTATGAAACAAAAAGGTGATATTGCAGAATTAAATTTTAATTTAGCAAATTCTAAAAAAGAAATTGAAGAAAAAAAACAAGAAATTGCAAAACAATTTAGAAATAAAGAAAGAGGTGAAGCTGCATTAAAAGCACAAATTGAAGCAAATGATAAAAAAGAAAAACAATTTAATGAAATGAATGAAAGTTATAAAAGAGCAATTTCAAATGTAGAAAAAAATAAAAAAGAATGAAATGATTTAGAAAAAGTTTATAGAGAATTAGAAAGAGCAAGAAATAAATCAACTGAAGAAAATACAAAATTAAAAAATAAAATTGATCATTTATTAGAAGATATTAGATTAGGTGATAATAGAGTTCAAGAATTACAAAAAAAAGTTGCTGAATATGAAAAAAAAATGAAAATGCAAAGAGAAGTTTATGATGCTGTAAGAAGAGATAAAAATTTATATTTTAAAAATTTAATTGAAACACAAGATGATTTAGTTGAAAGACAAAATTTACTTCAATTTAATAAAAAAGAAATTGAAAATTTAAAAAGTGATTTAAAAAAAAAAGATGATTATATTGTTGATATTAAAGGAAAAAATTCTAAATTTGAAAAATCACTTAAAATTAAAGAAATAGATAATAATAAAGTATCAAAAGAATTAGAAGCAAAAACAAAAATGTGTCAAGCACAAGAAAAAGAAATGGAAAAATTAAAAATTAATGTTGAAGAAACAGCAAAAAATTATTCTAAATTAGAAAATGAATATAAAAAAACAATAATTGATAGAGATAATTTATCAAGTCAATTAATAAGAAGAAATGAAGAAGTTTCAGTTTTACATGAAAAAATAATGATATTAACAACAGATATGAATAAATTAGAAAAAAAAATACAAGAAAAAGAAGATACTATAAATAATAGAGGAAGAGAAATTCAAAATTTAAGTAGAGAATTAAAAATAAAACAAAAATTTAAAGAAAAAGCAGAATCATATTCAAGAGAATTAATAAATTTAAATAAAGAATTATTAAGAGAAAAAAATTTAAATAAAGCATTAACTGAAGAAGTTGAAGCAAGTGAAAAATTATTTCATAGATGGAGGAAATTAGAAGGAATTGACCCAGATTCTTTAGAATTACATTATAAAATTGGTTTATTACAAAAAAGATTAATTGGTAAAACTGAAGAATGTGTTGAGAAAGAAATTACTATTCAAGATTTAACTAAAGAACTTGCAAATTGTAAAAAATTAGCAAATAAAAAACCACTTTTTGAAATTGAAGAAAGTATTAAGAAATATAAAGCTGAATTAGGTAAACAATATGAAAGAATGAAAGCTATTATTAATGAGTTGAATATGTATAAAAGTCAAGTTGAGGAATATAAATCTGATAATAATAGAGTTAAGAAAGAAAATATTGATTTACAAAATAAGTATCATGAATTGAAAATTAAAGCTAATAAAATGGGGGCTTAAAAAATTGTTTTTAGATAATAATATATTTTTAATTTTTAAAATTAAATGAACTATTAAATAAACATTTATTTTTTTGATATGTATTTTTCTTATTAAAATAAAGAAATAAAATGTCTTTATTAATTTAATTTTTTTTTTTTGATATTTATAGTTAAAGTTTATTCTTCATTGATGATTGTTTAATATTCATTAATTTGTATAATTAATTTAATTTTTTTTTAAAAGACAGTTTAAATAATAATTTTAAAATGGTAGAAAAGTAAAATAAATTTTATTAATTATATAAGACTTGAAATTTTAGGTAAAATTTGGATTAATGATTCAAATGAATTAATTAATTATCATTTTGATGATTATTTTCCAACAAAAATAATTATTAAAAATAAATCATCATTTTTTAGATTTAATAATATAATTCAAGTATTAGAATATGATGTACAAAATGAAAATGAGAATAATAGGTTACTTTTTAAAATAGATTATAAACATAACAAATATTATTTTGTACCAAATAAGTTAACTAAAGATAATATATTATATAAAAATTTATCATGGTTAGTCTATAGAAATGATAAAAAGTCAAAAGAAAATGAATATAAAATCTCAGAAGGGGATATAATAAAGTTAGGAAATTTCATATTAAAAATAAGATATATACATTTAAAGAATAGTTTAAGTAAAACAAATTCAAAAAGTCTAACAATAAATACATTTAATGAAAATATAGATATTATAAGAGAATATTTAAATGACCAAGATACAAATAAATTAAAAAATAATGATTTTTTAACAATAAAATTAAATGAAAATATGTTTAATAATCCAAAGAAGAATAATAACAAAAATAGAATATGTAGAATTTGTTATTTAAATGAATATGAAACAAATTATAAAGATAATCCTTTAATTAAACCATGTAAATGTTCAGGAACAATGAAATATATTCATTTAAGATGCTTATTACAATGGATAAAAGCAAAAACAAATATAGAAAATTCTGAAGAAAATAAAAATTTAACAATAGTATCTATGAGTAATATAAGTTGTGAATTATGTAATATTAAATATCCAGAATATATAATACATAAAGGAAAATTATATAATTTAATTGATTTAGAACAATATGAAAATAAAGATGATAATTATTTAATAATAGATAAAATTGCTAATTTAGAAAATGAATATGAAAATGAAAATGAGAATTATAGATGTATTATTAAATTTAATGAAAATGATAATAATATTAGAATTGGAAATGGTGTTGAAAATGATTTAATTATTATTGATGATTCAATTGATTTAAATCATTGCTTTTTTAATTTAAAATTAAATGGAGATGTGTATTTATGTGATTGTAATTCAAGATTTGGTACTTTAGTTTTAATACAAAATGAATATTTTGAAATTTTACCTGAACAAAATTTACATATTCAAGTCGGAAGAGCTTTTTTTAATATTAAAATAAAGAAATCTTGCTCTTTTCTTTGTTGTTGTGGAGTTAGGGAAAAAAATGGAAATTCATATGAAAGAATGAATAAAATTCAAATTGTTTATAAATATAGGGATTTTATTAATAGTCAAGCTTATATTGAAGAAGATAGTGATGATGATAATAATCAAAATGAAATAGATCAGGTTGCAATTGATAAATATAAACAAAATATTCCATATCTTAATATTAAAACTAAAGATAATATTTTAGAAAATATGGATGAGAAATTTTTAAATAAAAATAATATTTAAAAAATTTTTTTGGTAATGAGTTTTTTTATGGAATATGAAATGAGATTTTATTTATATACTTTTAATTTGATTATATAATAATTTTTTGTTATTTTTTATATATAAATTAAAAAAAAATTATTAAATTTATAAATGAAGAAAAAAGATAATAATATTAAAAAATCTAGATCTATATTTTTAATACCTATTGATCATTTTTTTGAGAAAAATAAAAAGTATAATGTATATAATAATCATTCAAATATATTTTTCCAAAATGATAATGATTCAAGTAATAGTAGTAATAGTTTAAATTCTGTTGATGAAAATGGAGAAATAAATTCATTTTTTCTACAGAATAAAACAATATTAATGAATAATATTTTTTCAGGAAATTGGAAAACAAAAATATATTATTTTAAAAGATATAAATTAGATATGTATAAAAAAAAAGCTTAATAATATAGATATATAGTAATGAAATGCAGTAAACAAATTATTTTAATTAATTATTTATTTGTAAATAAAATTTAAAAAACAAATATTCAGGTGTTTTAATTGTAACCATTTTTTAAAAAAAAACAAATTTATAGATATTATAAATATATATATAAAAATTATGTTAAAATTTATTTACTTTTTTGAATTTAAATATTAAATAAAAATTGAAACAATCAATAAATATATACATTTTTAATTTAAAATAAATTAAAAATGATTAAAAAAAAAAAAGTATAATAAAAAATATACATAAAATTCCATCAAATAATAAATAAAATAACAATATTATAAAAACAAAACATTAAAACTCTTTTTATTCCAATCAAAATAAGAATCCCTATCATAACTAGCAGGACTAGCTCCATCATCAAATTTATTTTTATCACCAAACCTTTTTTCTCCAACAGAAAATGGAATATTCCCTTCACTAATAAAAATATCTTTCCTTAAATTATAAGAACCAGGACCATTTAAATATTGATTATTATCACTTTGATTAAATCTCCTTTCACAATAATTAAAAGGAGGTCTTTTTTTATTAATATTTTTTTTAGAAAGACTTTCAATACTATTATATTTTTCAGGTGAATAATCAGCTGAACTTGGTGAAGAATCGAAAATTTTTTTTTTTTTCCTTCTTTCCAATTCATATATTATCATTTCTTCTTCAAATTTATTTTTATTAAATTCTTTATGAGGAGGAGTCCAATCAATTTGATTTAAATAAATTCCAGGTCCAGGGACATGATTATCATATTTTCCTTCTGGAAATCTTTTTTCTAAAGTATTAAAATATTGAATATTTGAAGTTGGTCTTTTATTCTTTTTATCTAAATTATATGAACCTGGTCCTACAAGATCTTTTTGTTTTTTTCTAGTTTCTCTTATTTTATTTATTATTTTTGATTGATTATCATTTATTTTTATATTTGAATTTGGTCTTCTATGACTTTTAATATTATATTCATTTTTCATTTTATTTGGTAATGAAGGATATAAAAGTAAATTATCTAAAATGTTATTTGAATATGATCTTGATATTGAATATACATTTCTTGATAATGAACTACCAAAATTTTGAAATTTAACATCTTTTGGTTTTGGTGGAATAATTGCATTACCATATTCACTATAATATTCTCCTGGACCTGGCATATCATCTTTTTTAGAAATATTATTTTTATTTACTAAATCCATATCTTCTTTATTTATATCATTTTTCAAAACTAAATTACCATTTTTATATATTTTCATATTTTTTTTATTTCTTTCTTTAGTAAATCCTGAAATTAATCTATTTTGTTGTATATTTGATAATGAAATATCAAAATCAGATAAATTATTACTTGATTTATTTGTTGATGTATCACTTTTTTCTAAATTTCTACCAGTTACTTTATAAAATTGAACACTACCTAAAATTTTTTTTTTATCAAAAATATCATATCTTCCAGGACCAACTGAGTCATTTTTTTCACCTGAATATTTTAAATATGATTTAGGATCTTTTTCTAAATTTAATTCACCTTCATTATCAATTTTATATCCATAACAATTTCCTTTTGAAGGAATTGATGATATTCTTTTTGATGAAAGTGATTGATAAATAATATTTTTTTTAGGTATTAGATTTTTAGTACTTGAATTATTATTTCTTGATTTATCTAAATTAAAATTACTTAAATTATAACTTCCAGGACCAGGATTTAAAAAATTATCATTTTCATTTTTAAAACGAGGTTCTGATGATATGAATAAATTTTCTTTTGGTTCATTTGAATATAAATCAAATGATTGTTCACTTGGTGATGTTAAATTTATTGAAAAATTTTTTTTTAATATATTTTGTCTTAAATTATAATTTCCTGGTCCAGGACTAAATGATTCTATTGAATTTTTTCTTTTTGAACTTATGTTAAATGGTGCTGCTGATTGAGGACCTAATTTTAATTCTTTTCTTAATGAGTATTGACCTGGACCTACATCATTTGGTTCTGTTGATGATATATTTATATCACGATCTGAACGATATACAAATGCCATTTTTTTTAAGTTTTTTTTTTTATTATTTTTTAAAACTGTTTTATTATTATTTTTATTTAATATTTTTTTTTATATTTTTTTTAATTAAGGTTTTTTTTTAATATTTTTTTTTAGTTAAATTTAGAAAAGAAAAAATGTCAGAAGAAGATAATCCGGTTATATTACAAAAAAAAGGAGATGAATGTTTAAAAACTTCATGTTGTAAATCAAAACCAGATTATTATGAAGCAATTACATTATTTAAAGACGCAAGTGAATTATATAAAGGACAAAAAAATTGGAGAGAAGAAATAAAATGTAGATATAAATTAGCAAATTGTTTTAAGCAAACAAAATCTTTTTGGGAAGAAGGAAAAGAATATGAAAAAATATGTAAAATTAGAATTAATCAATTAAATTCACCTAATGATGAAATAATGATTGATATTAATAATGCATTTCAAAGTTTTTGTTCTGAAAAAGAATATAATTCAGCAATGAAAACAGTTTTTAATTTAAGTAATGAATTTATGTTAAAAGGAAATTATGTTTATGCTGAAAAATGTAGTAAAATTGGTATGGATAATTTAAATAAGTTTTATCATGTTATTATTTTAAATAAAAATAAAGAATCAATTGACTATTTATATGATGGAATAAGACAATATTTAGATATTTTAATTTATAATGAAGAATTAAATTCTGCTAAAAATGTTATTGATAATATTATAGAAATGATTAAAAGTGAAGATTCTGATAATAAAGAAGAAATTTCTAAATTTATTAATTTTAAATTAGGAATTTTTATTTTGGAAGATGATAAAATTAATTTTGAAAAACTTTCTAATTCATGTGAACAAAATAAAGATTGGAAATCTATTAATCAATTAAAAAGAGCTATTTATAATAGTGATGATAAAGATTTTAAAGATGCTATGATTGATATTAATTATATTTATCCTAATTCAATGATTAAGAGAATAAATCAAATGTTTAAAAATCTAAAAAATAATAAAGAGAAAAAAATTGAACCTGAAGATGTTGAACTTGATTTTAAATAATATTTTTTTATTATATTATATTTTATTATTTATATATTATTAAATTATTTAATATATTTATCTTTTGAAATAATAAATTTTTAAAAAATATATTATAATAAAGAAAATAAATTTTTAAAATGTTTAATTGTTATTGTAAATCAATAGATACAAGAAAAAATTCTCCAATAAAAGGTCAATCAAATGAATTTAATTTAACATTCAAATATTTAAATGAAAGTAATTTTAATAATATAATAATTATATTTAGATAATTATACTTATCAAATATTATCTCCAATGAAACAAAAAAAAAATATTAAATATAAAGCAATAGAATTTATTCATGAAAAATATAAAATTAGCAATTTAAATTTTCTATCTCAAAATTCATATTTATTATATAAAAATGATATAAATTATATAATAACACTCTATATAAAAAATAAAAATAATAAAGATAATAATACAATAATTTTTTCACATTCAAATCAATCAACTTTAGGAGAAGAATATTCACTTTTAATTGATTTATCATTAATGTTAAAATGTGATATAATTTCCTTTGATTATTCAGGTTATGGTTTAAGTAATGGTATTCCAAATGATAATGAGATAGTAACAGATTTTAAAAGTGTTATTTATTTTAGTAAAGATATTTTAAATATTTCTATGAATAATGTAATTTTAATGAGTGAATCACTTGGTAATGTTCCTTTAATGTATTTTTGTTCTAATTACAATGTTAAAAATATTAAAGGTTTAATTTTAATTTCCCCTATTTCAAATTATAAATTTAATTTTAATAAATTTCAAAATATTAATTTTTTTAAAGAAAGTATTTCTCAAATTAATTTTCCTATTTTTATTATTCATGGTAAAAAAGATGAGATAATTCCTATTTATCATAGTATAGAATTATCTAAAAATGTTATAAATTTATGGAGGTGGTTTCCTAAAAAGGCTTCACATTATAATATTATTACTGATTTTAGATGTAAATTTTATCAAAAAATTAAATTTTTTATTAAGATTAGATGTAATAATATAATTGATTCAATGAATCAAATTAATCCTTCTAAATTTAGTTTAAGTAATAGTGAAATAAATAATAAAATCAAATATTATAATTATGGTATACAAAGAGAGGATGCATTAATTGAAGATGATATTTCAAATAATGATAATATAGGAATAAATGATAAAATGGATAATCAACATTCAAAATATACAATAATGAAAGATAATAATACTTTTAATTATGATATTAGTGAAATGAGTTATAATTATTAATATGATTAATGTAATAATATAAAAATTATCATTTATATATTTTTGTATATTAAATGAAGTATCAAATATATTACATAAAATATGTTATAATAAAAATATTTTTTTTTACAATATTAAAATAATAAAAAAAAAAAATAAATCATAATATTAAAAAATTTAATCATAATTTAATTAATAGAATATTTAGCTTCAGTTAAAAAAGGATGTTTCAAAGCTTCGGCAGCAGTCAACCTTAAATTAGGATCAATCTCAAGTAAACTTTTAACAAAACTAAAAAAATACTCATCATTAGTTTTCAATCTTTTTCTTAAACTAGTTCTCTTAGGAACTAAAATATGAATTTTCTTGCCAGCTTCTCTAGGATCTTCCTGAGCAGAAGATTCATTTCCTTCATTATTAGGTTCCATATAAATTAATTTTTCCTTAGTAAAAAAATCATTAACTAACTTTCCTTTATCAAACATCCAATTAGGAATAGGGCCACAAATTCCAATAATTCTAGCAAGCATACTTTGAACACTATCATTTTGAAATAAAACATTTCCAGTATAAATTTCAGCAAGAATACAACCTAAACTCCACATATCAATTTTATAATTATAATGACAACCTAAAATTACTTCTGGTGCTCTATATGAACGTGATTGAATATATGAAGATAGGTGATCATGAATAAAACATGATGAACCGAAATCTATTACTTTACATGTTGCTTCTCCTATACTTTTCATTAAAATATTTTCTGGTTTTAAATCACAATGAATTATCTTTAATGAATGAATAAATTCGAGACATATTAAAATTTGTTTTGTTAATTTTTGTATTCTTCCTATTGTGAAATATTCACTATTATTATCAATTAAATATTTATAAAAATCATATAAATTATCTTTTAATAATTCTGATACTATCATTAAATGTTCTTGATAATAAAAATAATCATAAACACGTAAAAAACACTTTTCATCAGGATCACCATTTGCATTTATATATCTTAATAATTTTATCTCATCAATTGATTGATCAAAATAATCTTTATTATTTTTTATTATTTTAATACAACACATTCTATTTTCTAAAATATCATAACATTGAATAGCAGTACTAAAAGCAGCATCACCCATTTCTTTAATAAATTTATATCTTCCTGCAATAAGCATATTAGGAGTAAATTTCATTTCTTTTTCTGGTTCAAATCCAATTTTTTCTCTATCAATTATAACTTTCATATCAAAACAATCTAAAATAACATTATTATTAATAATAGGATAATAAGGATCATTACTTTTCATAAATTTTGAATTAGGAGGTAAAGAACTTTTACTTTCAGATACTATTTCATCTCTACTTTTATGTCTTTCTTCATTATTATTAGAAACTAAATTTTTAAATTTTGATTTATAAACTGCTCTCTCAGGATAACCATATTGTTCAGCTAATTTTTTACTAGTATCATTCTGATATTGTCTATCACATTCATATAAATCAAAACCAGGATCATCATCATCAACATATTCATCAATTTCACTTTGACTTAAATCCATTATTTTAGAATCCATTCCTATATTTCCTAAATGAGAATTTTGAAAAAATGAACTACTATCCATTATATTTGAACTTTCACTTTGATTTATTTTTAAATTACCTAATTTTAACATTTTATCTAATTGACTTGTTCCTCCAAATGGTTTTTTATCTCTTTCATCTGATTTTTTTGTTTTTGGATTTAATTTTTTTGGTGGAATAAATGCAGTTACATTTGAATCTTGTGATTCATTTAAATTTGCAAATATTGAATCTTCTTCATTTGTTTCGTTTTTATTTGTATTATTTAATTTACTATTAAAACTTTTATTATTTGAAATATTTGAATTTTCTATTTCGTTTAATTGAGTTTCTGTATATGAAACTTTAGGATTTTCTATGTTTTCCTTTTCTAATTTTTTATCTTTTATTTTTGGATTTGTTGATGGATTATTATCAAAGTTTTCATATAGGAATTTATATATTTTTGTTTCTTTTATTTTTTCATTTGTGTTTTTGTCATTTTTTGATTTTAAATTTTGATTTTTGGAAACTATTTTTTTTAATAAGTTTGTCATTAAAGGATTTTTTGATAAAGTTAATTCTATGTTATGAAGGTTGTTTTTTTTCTCGAGTTCTGATTTAAATGTTGCTGCTGTTTGGTTTAATTTTACTCCTTCTAATACAGAACTAAAATTTTCTAAAGTGTATGTTTTGTCCATTTTTTAAATATAAATTGAATATATTTAAATTTATTTTTTTAAATAAAATAATTAAAACAATTTAAAAAAAGTAAAATTAATATAAAAAATAGAAAAATTTTTTGATGCTCTATAATAGATAAATTTTGAATAATATAATAATAGTATTTTAAGGTTTTATTAGTTTAAAAAACAATTATTTATAATTAATTAATTATAATATTTTTTAATATTAACAATTATAAATAATTTTTCCATATACATTATAACAAATATTTTTTTCTAGTAATAAAAAAAGAGGAAGAGTAAAAAAAATGTACTTCAAAAGAAGTTCTAAAAATTTAAAAAATATATATTCTTTTATTTTTATTTAAAATTTCAAATCATTTGATTATATATATTATTAAATATCAAATATAATGAAATGACGTAATTTTAAATCATTATACTATGAAAAAATAAAAATTTATAATTTGATTTTTCAATAAAAAATAAAAAGTAATAATTTTTGAATTTTTAATTCACATATAATCTCAATTAATAGTCTAATCTTAAAAAAATAACGTTATTTTCATTACTAATATTAAAATATAATAATAATTAATTTTATAATAAAGAATCAAAAAGAAAACATAATTGTAAATCATAGAAATATATTTCTTATTAAAAATATAAATAAAACCAAATAAAATATTTATTATTATTTTTAACTAGATAAAAATAAATATTAAAAGAAGGATAATTTATTTAATTATTTCTTATAAAGATGAATGAGGAAAATACATTACCCTTAAATTTTTTAAGTTTTCAAATTCCTAATATTATTTCAATTCTTAATACAAGTAATGAAATAATTTCGAATGAAACTGAAAACATTCTATCAAATTTGGAAAGGCTTAGCAATCTCATATTATGCTGTAATGAAAGAAAAAAAATAATTAATGAAACAAATTTCAATAAAAATGAAAATGGTTTTAAAAAAGAAGTTAAAAAAAAAACATATTTTACAGTTTCTCAAACAAAGTAAAATATATTTTTAAATTTTTAAGAATTAGAAAAAGGATGTATCAAGTTGATTGTTTAACTAAAAAGATTAATGTTAATTTTTTTAATTACCTTAAAGAAAATAAAAAGGAAATTGGGATTGAAAGAAATATTTTAGTATATTTAAAAAAAAATATTAAAGTAACTTCAAAGTCATTTTTAAAGCAATTAAAAAAGAAATATCCTAAAATAAATGATTATTTTAATTCTTTTATTAATTCTAACAAATTCAAACAATTAATGAAAGTAATTGACGAAAAAAATGATAAAGAATATAGGAAATTATTCGAAAGCCAGTTAATAATTCATCAACAAATTTTCAATTAAAAATTAATTTTATTATATTGTTTTCCAAATCAATTTATAAATTAAAGTGTATATATTAATTGAAAAAAGAAAAAAGTTTTATAAAGAAACGTTTTTTATAAAATAATATAATGAAAAAACTTTTTTTACGAACAATTTTATAAATATAATTTTGTGAGATTGTAAAATTTATTTTTTATTTGTAACAATTATAAAATGGTAAACATGTTATTATGAATAAAAATATAAATATGAGATAAAAAAAGTATAATTCTTGTGAACAAAAAAAAAGAATAATTAATGTTATATATATAATAATGCTATTAATTTTGTTATAAATAAATAGCTAAAAATTTTGATTTGAATTTAATTAATATAAAAAAGAGAATTTTCAAAATACATAAATAAAATATTTATAAATAAAAAGTATTTTGTCCTTTTATTTTATGAATTATTTTTTATGGTAAACATACTATTAAACATTTTAAAATTTATAATTTTTTATTTATTTCATTATGAATAAAAAAATACAATTTATTAAAGAAAAAAAAATATTAAAAAAAAGATTAAATTTAAAAAAAGTCAAATTAATAAATATAATTTAAATTAGTTTAAATATAATAAAATTTAATTTAAAAACATATCTTCAGTAATTAATTTATCAACCCCATCATTACTAATAACATCAAGTACATTACCATTTTCATTAAAAGATAAACCGATCATAGGAGAAGCATTAGTAAAAATTTCATTATAACTCCAATTATTATTATCTTTATTTTTAGTAAAATAATAAACAATTCCATCATCCCCACATGATGCAAAATTTTTATCATCTTTACAACAAACAAATCTACTAATAGTATCAATTTTATCTTCAATAAATATATTTTCAAAATCTCCTTTTTCATTATTAAATTTCCATATTTTAATTAAATTATCATTTCCACAAGTAACAAAAGAAATATAATTATCACATTTAAAAAAAGAAATACAATTAACACCAAAATTATGAGCAATTTTTTTTTTAATTTCAAAATCTCTATTTTCATTTTGATATTTATAAATAACAATATATCCATCAAGTCCTCCAGAAACAAATAAAAATTCATTAGAATTATTATAAAAAGAAACACAAATTACACAATTATTATGTTCATTAAATTCTAATAATAAATCATAATAATTATTATTAATTTCTTGAAATAAAATAACTTTTTTATCAAAACCACATGTAACAAACATATTACCATAACTTTGATGTGACCAATCAATTTGGAAAATTGGACCATTATGTGCTTGATATTCAAATATTTTTTCATATGTTTTATTTATACTTTGATATACATATATATTTCCATTTGATGTTCCTATTGCTAAACGTCTTCCATAATTATCTGGTTTTATTGATGTTATTGTACCGTTTATTTCACATATTAAGTCTGAAAGATGTTCAATTTGCTCCATTTTTTTTGGGAAGATATAATTTTTTTTTAAATAAATATTTATTTTTTTAATTTTTTTTTGTTTTTTTAGATGATGATTTTTTTACCCATTCGATTTTTTTCATTTATTTAACTTTAGCTCTTAATTTTAAAGAATATAATTTATTCTTCTCTATTATTAATTTTATTAGTTTTTTTTTCAGTTTATTTTTAATTCATTTTTAGTAAGAAAAATTTCTTCATTTTATTTTTGATATATCTTTAATTAATTATTTCCTTTTTATATTGATTACTTTAATATGTGAATAATATTTTGTATAAGATTTTTTTCAAAGTTTATTATATTATTAGCATTATTATATATCTTATATTTAATGATATTAAAATATATTTATTAATTATTAATTGTTTTCATTTTTTATAAAAATTATTTGAATAAAAAATATAATAAACTTTTTATGTCATTTGAAGATTTAAATTAGAATCAAAAAATTTTTTATCTAGATTCAATAAAAATATAAAAATATTAAATATTAATTGTTTTCTATTAAGTTTTTAATAAAATTCAATTTAATAAATCAATTTTATTATTTATTAATATACATAACTTACCAATTTATATATTCAAAAAGTATAATTTATAATTTAATGAAAAAATTAAAAAGAATAAGAACGAAAAATATATTTTATAAAAAAATATTTATTAGTTTAATTAATTTCTGTTGAATTTTCCATATAAAAATTAAACATATAAATAAATCAAAATCCCCATGTCTTCCAATTCAAGGGAAAAAATTGAGGAGCAAGGCATAAATAAAAATGAATTAGAAGATAAAAAAATAAAAAATGAAAATACATTAAATTTAAATCAAACAGATGATAATATATTAGAAGATGATGGTGTTGAAAATTTAAGATTTAATAGTAAATTATTTTTAGACGTTGATAAAAATGACATAATAAAAAAAGAATCTATTGATTTAGGAATTAAATTTTCTATTGATTACGCTCCTCAACAACGTCTTCATGAATATTTAAATAATGATTTAATAAATGAATTAGATAATAATTTTTCAAATCCACATACTCCAATTACTCCTATTTATAATAATGAAAATAATAAAAATGAAAATAATAATAATGATGATAATAAAGAAAAATTTAATATTGAAGATATTCCAAAAATTGATTTAGGAAATGAAAAAGAAGAAGAAAAAGAAATAGAAAATCAAATTCAAAATCTAAATCAAAATAAAAATGAAAATGAAAATGAAAATTTTAATAATCAAATACAAACACCATTAAGTTTATTAAAAGTAAATAAATTCGATTATACTAAAATGAAATTTAATATACCAATTTTAAATAATATGAATAATAATATAAATAATATTAATAATCAAAATAAAGAAAAACCAAAAAAACCTTTTGAAATTAGAGCTGGTGATTGGACTTGTTATGATTGTAATAATTTAAATTTTGCTTTTAGAATTAAATGTAATAGATGTGGATTACCTAAAGAAGTTTCTTTACAAAAATTTAAAATGGGATTAATCAAAAATTTAAATATTCAAAGTAATAGTAATATTATGTTTTATCCTCATAATTTTAAGGATAAAAATCAGTAATTTATAGTGTTTTGCGAATGAAATATACTCTTTTTGAGTATATTATTTTTATTTTCTAATTATTTGTATATAATTAATTAATTATTGAGGGTGAATTTAAAAAAAAATAACAAAAAGAAAAATTAACTTTTTGTTTTGATTAATAAATTATATTTATATAAAATATATTTATTACCTATTTATTATTTTTTCTCTTTTTTTTATTTTATTTATTTATATTAACATTTCTTGTAATTTTTTCTAAATTTGATTTAATGTTTGTATATTCATAACTTAAATCAATATAATTTTTTTGACAACTTTTTATAATTTCTTTAAATTTATCAATGTCTTTTTCTAAAATGTTTATTTTATGCTTTAATTCAACATTTTGTTGATTTATATTTATTAAAGTTTTCTTTTCTTTTCTTAATTGATTTATATCTTTTAAAAGTAGCATTTTTTTTTGAACTAAAGAATTTAATTCTTTATCTAATTTTTTTGGTCTTATATCAGTATAATTATTTTTTTCTTTAACCATAAAATTATTTCTTCTTACTTTTTTAAAATTTAATAAATTTTTTGAAGAATTTATTCTTTTATTATCAATTTTTTGTTTATATATTTCAAATTCTTTTAACAAATTTTGATATGATTGGGTAATTAATCTTTTATTTGGTTCTTTCGAAAATGATTTATTTATATAATTTTCGGAAAAATTTATACTTTTTGGCCTTTTATTTGAAGAAGTATTTAATCTTTTTTGTTGTACAAAAGATTTTATTTGATTATTTTTTATTTGATTATTATTATTAAATTTTGAATTTCTTGTTGATTTTGGAAATAAAATAACTTGTTGTGAATTTTGACTTTGTTCTAAACTAATACTAGAATTAGAATTTATTTGCCTAATCATTATTTTACTTATAAAAAATTAAAATAATTTTTATAAAATAAAGTATAAAAAACAATATTAAATAAATTTTGAAAAAAATATTAAATTTAAAAATTTATTCTAATGATTCTTATTTAGTTTCTTCAATGACAATTTCTTTTTGTTTCTTATCATACATAAATAATCTAATAAGAAAATAAATAGAAAAAAAATCTACAATAATTAATCTAAAAGTAAAAATTGGTATAAATTTAAATTAAATACTATAATATAAATAAGTAGTATCACAGTCCAAATTTTATAAATTTTAAAGGCATTTTTCATTTTCATGTAAAGGTTTAATATAATTTCAATTAATGAAAATATGATGTCTATCAACTATATAAAATAAAAAAAATTTTTTTATTAAAAAATAAGTT
>JAEEGK010015208.1_pt1 | contig 17096 bp, 9 predicted proteins | sample 8958771 | NCBI WGS metagenome assembly JAEEGK01 (sample SAMN16246547, study PRJNA631951) | gut metagenome | biome: gut microbiome; feature: rumen; material: SC-attached | host: Bos | place: Iran: Karaj | collected 2018-10
AATAAATTCAAAAAAAGAAAAAATAAACGAAGGAAAAGCAATAAATATAATTTTATCTGAAATAAAATGGAATGAAAGAAATTTATTAGAATTAATATCTTTAGGTCAAAAATCACAGAAATTTTATGTTTTTAATCCATTTAAAGGAAAAATAGAAGAAATAGAATTAGAAAATAATTTTACTTTCCCAATATATAATTCATTTGTGAATATATTACCATATATATATTTATCAGGTGGAAAAGAAGAAGGGCAAGATTTAAATATATTTTATGCTTTGAGAAGAGAAGGAGAAAAAAAATTAGAAATAACTAAATTACCTCATATGATAGAAAAAAGATCTAATCATTCTATGATTTATATACCAAATAAAAAATTAATATTATCTATTTCTGGAAGTAAATCTTCTGTAGAAAAATATGATTGTTTAAATAAAGAATGGGAACTTTTACCTAATTTATCTAAACCAAGAGAAAGACCTGGATGTACTTTAATTAATGATTATTTATATATTTTTTTTGGTTTTGAAAGATTTAAAAGTAAATATTTATTTGATATTGAAAGGATTAATATTAATGATTTTTCTGATTGGGAAAGCTTATCTCCTAAAATTAAACCTAGTTTAATGAAAAAACAATCTGTTGGTATTGTTAATTATATTAATAAAGATAATAATAATGTTATTATTATTACTGGAGGAGTTAATTCTTTAAGAAATGAAAGTATTGATTCTATGACCTTTGATTTCGAAAAAAATGATGTTAATAAATTATTAACTCCTTTACCATTTGAAAGTGCTTTTATTAATATTGAATTTATTCAATTTTTCGATGGAAATTATTATAATATTAATGTTAATAATCAATTAATTAAATTTGATCAAAAAGAAGAAAAATTTTCTTAAAAATGGATATTAAATAATAAATAGATATTAATAGGCAAATTAATATTATTTAAATTTAATAAAACTTATTATATGAAAATAGGATAATTATACTTATTATTTTTTGTGTATTTACTGTTTTAGAATTAAAATGTGAATGAATATTTAAATCATTATTATTGTGATTCTTATTGATATTATTATCATTTATAATAAATTGATTTTATAAATCTTTGTTTCGATTTTTTAAATGTTTTTTTTCTTGAAAATTCATCATTTGAATTTTTTGAGTTATTATTATATTCTGTATTTTGTTTTTTTGTTACAACTTCTTGTCTCATAATCTTTTTATTTTATATATTTTTAATAATTGAACAAGATTAAATTAGTGTAAATTAGATTTTTATTCAGTTAATATATTAAAGTAATTATATATTTAATATTTTTTTATAGAATATTTAATATTGAATAAAGTGATTTTATTGTTTCCTTTGCTTCATTTTCTTTTTCTAATTTGAAAAAACTAACAACATAATTTTTTTCATTTGATTAATCTTACATATTAAATAATGTTCCCTTGAAAAATATATTATTATCAATTTTATTTTTAATATCTTTTACTAATTTTGTTGAAAAGAATTACTAAAAATACTATTATAATAATAAGTTTTATTATTTTTTTCAAATATTCTTTAATTTCATTGATTTCTTGTACAATTTAATGGAGTGAATTTAATTCTTGTGGTAAAAATTGAATTTAAATAAATTTCACCTAAAATTTAAATTATTATTAAGCTATAAAATATCCAATTTTAATTTAAATCACTATATCTATCCACATAAATTTACATACAGATGAATCACTTATAATTATTTTTTTAAAATTTTTTTTCTCAATTGTGTATATGAATTTTTTTGTCACATTTATTCAGTACACAAGCAATAACATCAACTATTGAATTTCCTCTTTTATAATTTAAATTTTTAATCAATATAAAATTATATTTTCACTGAATCATATATTTTAATCTATCTTTAATATGATTTTTATTTGTATTTCCTGTTGAAAAATTACTTTTAATTTTTCTGAATCATCATCAGAATATTCATTTATATTTTTTATTTTATTATTATCATTTAAAAAATTCAAATTCAATATTTTTAGATTCTCATTAAATTTTTTTTTCATATGTTTTATTTTAAAGAATTGAATTTTAAAAAGGGTATATTAGAAAATAAGAAAATTTTTCTTTTTTATTCATATAAAGAGATTAGGCTTTTTTCACTATTTATAATTAAATCTATTTCTGGTTTCTTATATTCAATTATAAACCCTGAACTTTGAATGTTCAATTTGATTAATTTTATTTAATATATTTTTTTATTTTTGTTTTTGTCATTTTAATTATTTGAAGAGTCATATCTATTTCAAAAGATTGATTTTTTTTTTCTAAAGGAAAATTATTGATTTCTAATATTCATTTTTGGAAATTTGTTCACTTATTATATTGATTATAATATAATATAAATTTCCATTTAACATTTTATTCAATAGAAAAAAATATCAAAAAATAGAAAAAAATTAAAAAACAATAACTTAAAAATTCCAGTGAAAAAAACCTTCATAATAAATTTAAAAAACTATTAAAAAAAATATATATAAACAATCAAAAAACCACAAAATTTCTGAAATAAGAAAATTACAACATAAACAATTTTTCAATATCTTCATCTCCTAACTCTTCTATTTTTTTTTCGATGTTTTCCTTTTCTAAATATTTATTTTCACATTCTTGAAAATCCTTTTTTTCTCTCCTCATATTTTGAGAATGTAAATTGACAGAATTATTATTAAAAAACGGATTACTATTTTTATTCAAAGGGTTTTTTCTTTCATCAACAGAAATTCCTTTTCCATTAACATTAACAAACTCTCCGATTTTTTCTTTGATTTTAACAACATCGAAATTTTTAGATTGATTATCTAAAGTAGTAGTAACAACATGATATTTCGTATTTAATTTTTGAAAGATGATTTCATCTAAAGTATGACTTCCGAATAAATAATGAATATTAAGGCAAAAATGTTCTTGTCCAATTCTATGAGCACGATCTTCAGCTTGTATCATAATAGAAGGAGTGAAATGCATTTCAGCAAAAACAACAGTTGATGCTTTTGTTAATGTTAATCCAGTTGCACATGCTGTTATTCCTAATATTGCTACTAAGCATGAAGGATCTGATTGGAATTTATATACATTTTCTTGTCTTTTTTCATTCTTTATTTTACCATCTATTCTAATGTATGATATCTTACTCTTTTCTACTTCTTCTTCTATTGAATCTAATACTTCTATGTGATGAGCAAATATTATAAATTTACATGAGTTGTCTAATAAGTAATTCACATAGTCTTTTATTCCTGGTATTTTTGCTCGACCTGTTAAAGAAAATGTCTTGTTAAAATATGATAACATATCTTCTTCTCCTTCTTCTGTTTTTTTCTTATTTTTTTCCTCTTTTTCTATAAAGTTATTATTCTCATTCTCTTCTATTTTATATTCTGGAATTTCTTTTATTATGAAATTTTCCATTTTGTCTTTTGATTTTGATAATAATAATTTTATTTGGTTTATTATCTTTTTATCTGTTTGAATTTCTACTTTTTGTCTTTTTTTAGGAGGAAGTTGATTTAAAACATCTTTTTTTAATCTTCTAATCATAATTTTACTAAGAATAAAATGTAATTCTTTACTATTAGAAATTCCAGTCCAATTAATTCCATAATTAGTAATAATAGGATTACAATATCTAGAACCAAAATCTTTAAAACTAAAAAAAAAATCAGGTCTTAAAGCATTTAATAAAGGATAAATTTCCATTGGTTTTGCTAATATTGGAGTACCAGTTAATAAAATACATCTTTTACATTTTTGTAAAATTGGAATTAATAATTTTGTTCTTTTTGCATCTTGACTTTTTAAATAATGTGCTTCATCTGCAATTACAAATTCAAATTTTTGATTGATGATTTTATCAATTATTCTTATTGATAAATCATAAGATAAAATATAAAATTTAATATTATCTTTAAAATTTTCTTTTGAATTTTTAAAAACTTGAATATCATTATCTTTAATATTAATTTCACTTAACCAATTTTTTATTTCATCTCTCCAAACTAATTTTAAAGATGAAGGACATAAAACTAAAACAGGCCAATTTTCTTGATAAATCGCACTTATTCCAATTGCTTGAATTGTTTTTCCAACTCCCATTTCATCAGCTATTAATACTCTTCCATTTTTTTTTATACCAAAATTTATTCCTTCTTTTTGAAATTCATATAATGTTTTTAACATATTTGGAGGTAATTTATCTATTGAATATAAAGGATCATTTTTATAATCTATTATATATGTTATTTTTTGATAATTACTACTCTTCTTTTTTTTCTTATTTTTTTTGTCTTCACTTATATTTATATTTAAATTTGTTAATGTTTGAAATTTTAATATTTCTAATCTTTCAGGTTGAGAAATAAAATCTATTGGTAATATTGTTATTGGATTTAATATAATATTTATCCCATTTAAACTTAATAATGCATTATATAAACGAGAATAATATCTAAATGGTATTATCCAAGAATATGATTCTTTATTATATCTTGCTTGAAATTCTTTAAATATATTTATTATTTGAGGAGGAATTAAAAAATTCAATGATGCATCTATATATTCATTACTTATTAATTGAAATGATATTGTATTTTTTATTTCTGGTTTTGAAATTTCTTTTTTTGAATTAAATTTATTATTTTTATAATTTGCATTTTCACTTTTTGCTCTTTTATTATTTGAATTTATATTATTTTTATTAACTTGGGAATCCTTTAATTTGTTTATTTCTTTTTCATCTTGAGCTTTTAAATAATTTAATCCTGTTCTACTCTTTTTCCAATTCTGAAAAGATTTATATGATGGGTCCATTTTATAAAGTATTTTATAAAAATTTAAATTTAAATAATTAATTAAAATTTAAAAAAATAATTAAGGATAATTTAGAAAGTTATTAATCAATAATTTCATTTTTTATTCTATTTTAAAATTTGTTATGTTTTAAGATTTAATTAATAAATTTTAATATTATTCAATTTACAAAATCAAAAAGAAAATAAATTTTAAATAGAATATAAAAATAATAATAATATTTAAATAATTTTTTTTTCTTATTTTCATGAATTTTCAATCTTTTATTTTCTTTTTTTCACTCAGAAATTCTTTTAATTATATAAAAATATTCATGTCATTCTTCTCTTTGAGTACTTTTAATATTATCATAAAATTTTTTTTGTCTGAATGTTAATTAATTATTCATTATAAAAATTCAAATTATTTTCTTTAAACAAAAACATCTCCTAAATTTTAATAATGAATTAAAGTAAAAGTTTGTTTATCTATCTTTTAATTTCATATTGTTGTTAAGAATGTTTATTTTTTTTCTTCTTAAATTATTGTTACTTTTACATTAATTGGTTTTCTTATTTTTTTAACTCATTTTTTCTATTTTAGGTTTTATTTTAATAATTTAATATTTTTATTTTAAAGGCTAATTGAGTTATAAATAAAAACATTTTTATTCGATAAATACTTTTTTTTTTAATTACTAATATTGAAATTAAATAATAAAAAGCAAATATATGAAAGAAAAATTATTTTATTTTTTTCTTCAAATAGATTTATTTGGAACACATCCTCGTTTTACTATAAACGGGGAAAAAAAATTTAAAACATACTTTGGTTCATTTATGACAATATTAAGTTCATCAATAATATCATTATTTTTTATAATATATATAAAAGATGTATTAAATCATTCAAAACCAAAATTATTAACAACAATATATAATGATGCTGCACCATCAAAAAAAATAATAACAGGCAAAGATTTTGCTTTAACATTAAGTTTACAATATCAAAATTATACAAATTTCATAAATGAAAAAATATATAATATTAAAGCAGGAATTTATACATATTCAAATAGTAAAAAAACAGAAAAAATAAAAGATTTAGATGTAATAAAATGTAATGAAAATAGATTTGAAATAATACCAGAATATTTTAATAAATTAGATTTAAATAATTTATATTGTTTAAAAAATTCATCATTTGAAATAGAAGGAGAATATCAATCAGAAATTTTTAAATATTTATATTTTAAATTTTCAATATGTAAAAACACAACAGAAAATAATAATACATGTGAATCAATAGAAAAAATTCAATCAATTTTAAGTGGAGGATATATAGGAATGTTCATGTCAGATAAAAATATAATACCAAATAATTTCTCAATTCCATCTCAAACATATGGTAAAAATTTATTTACAACATTTTCATATAAGCAATATGTAGATTATTGGATTTATTTTAAACAATTAGAAGTATATACTGATACAGGATATTTTTTTAAATCAACACATAAAAATTTATTCATAGCTTTTGATAAAGCAGAAAATAATATTGATTATAGAGAAAATGATGCTTTTGCATTAATTGGATTAAGACAAAGCTATAAAAGAGAAGTTTATGAAAGATCCTATATTAAAATTCAAGAAGCTGCTGCGAATGCCGGTGGAATTGTTAAAATTGTTACTTTATTGTTTGATTTGTTTGTTTCTTTTTTTAGATTAATTTTATATAGAAATTTCCTTGTTCAATTCTTTCAATTTGATCAAACAAGAAAAAGTATTCTTCAACAAAAAATTGAAAATTCTTTTAATTTATCTCAGAAATTTCATGTTTCTTCTGTTAAAAGTAATCATCATTTAAATTTCAATAAAAGTGATACGAGTAATATTTGTTTTTTGAAAAAAAAAGTAAATCATTCTACTCCAAAATTTAAAGTTAAAAAAGAAAAAAAGTTTCTTAATCTAAATAATAATGATAATATTAATAATAATATTTTGATTAATAATTTAAATAATTCTAATAATCAAATTAATGTTCCTACTTTTACTTCTTTTTGTAAATCTTCTTTTCAAATTAAAGAACCTACAAAGCAAGAATCTAATATTAGTATTATTTCTGCTTTAAATAATTTAATTGGAACTAATAATTTTGGAGAACAAATTATTAGAGTTAAGCATTCTAGAAATTGTTTTCCAATTATTTTTTCCAAAAAATGTATTGAAAAAATTCAAAAAATTAATGCTAATTTTAAGAAAATTGATTTTTTATTCGATATTGTTGAATATTTTAAAACTAAGTTTGAAGTTAAGTTATTAAAAAATAAAATTTTTGATGATGAACAAAGAGAAAAATTAAATCATATGTTTAAATTTCATTATAATTTTGAAGATGAAAAAGAAGGATGTGATGTTTTCTATAAAAAAAAACATCCAGAAGAATATTCTTCAAAATCATATCAAGTAAAAAAACAAAATATAATGAAATATTATAATCATTAATATTTTAATAAAGTATTTTTACTTTCACAAACATTATCTTAAAAAACTATTTTAAGAATGGTTATTATATTATATAATATTATTAGAAATATTAGTTATATATTTAAATATAAAAAATAATAATGTTAAATCTCATAAAAATAAATGTCTTTAAAAAAAAAATAAACAATGCGTATTTATTAGAAAGGTTAAAAATTTGATTTCATATTGTTATTTAATAAAAATATCATATTTAAAAAGAATTAAGGGTGGATTCAATTTATATTAAAAGAACACAAATAAAAAGAAAAGAAAAAATTTTAAATAACTCAATTCATTATATTAAGTGAAAATTTATTTATTTAAAAATGATACTTTTTATTTAAAAAAATATTATTAATGATTAAATATTACCTTCATTGCTAAAATCAGTAGAAGTAGAAAATCTTCTTTTCTTAATTTTTTCGTTAGTATATCTATCATAATCAAATTTTTTAACTTCAATAAAGCATAAAATAATAGAAGAAAGCATTGAAGATAAAGAATAAAATAAGCATAAAATAAGAAAATAAATAGAATCTTTATTTAAATAATTAATTAAAAAAACAATAATAAATTGAGTAAATGAGGAAAAAATTTTATTAATTCCAAATAAAATTCCTCCGTTATTAACTCCAAAAATTTTATAATAAGAAAAAATTTCCATGACAAAATTACAAGAAAAAGTAACACCTTCTAAGAAATTATAAAAAACACAAAAATATTTAATGTCAACAATAAAATAATAAGTACTATAAATTCCAATTTGAATATATAAAGAAAAAAGATATAAACTTTTAAAATCATATATATCTAAAAGTCCTCCCCATAAAAATCTAAATAGAATATCAGTAATAGTATAAATAAAAGAAATATAATTTTTAAAATCTTTATTTTTTAAATCTGGAAAATCATACATTTTTAATGAACTAAATAAAGTAGATAAATTAAACATAAATATTAATTGAAGAAAAGGTTTTGAATGAAGAGGATCATATATTTTTTCATTTTTATTATACCCATTATAAGGTAATGATTTATTTCTATTTATTGATACTACATCAAAATTATTATTTGTTCTTTCATCCATTAATTCAAAATCTGATAAAGGAATATATTTATCATTCTTTTTTAAAATATTATTTCCATTTATCATTGATTTCTTCCAAGGAGATAATAATATTATTGATATAATTCCTATTAAAAAATAAATACATATTATTATTTTAAGGAAAAATGAAAAATTATCTATTATGAATTTATTTTGTTCTGAATTTTTTTCAATATTAATATTATATGGGTTAATTAATTTTTCACCTAATTTTGCAAATAAATAATTTCCTAAAGCATTTCCAGCAGAAACAAAACCAAAAATTAATCCTCTGTATATTGGAAAAAAAAGCCATGCATTAACAGTTAAATTTATACTTGATATTCCAATACTTACTCCAAATAATATTAATGATATTATTATATTTAAATATGATGATGTATACAATATTATTATATGAGATATTAAAATTAATATATAGGAAAATATTGTTATTTTTTTTATATTTATTTTTCTTGATATTATTATTCCTATTGGGATAAAAATTGAATAAAATAAACGAAAAATGGGAATAAATAATATTTCTATTTTTGAATTTAGTTTTATGTTTTTATTTTTATCTTGAATATATAAATTATAATATTTTAATAAATTTGGCCATATATGATAAGATCCTAATAATAAATTAAATAAAAATGCTCCAATTACACTAAATACTCCTTTTCTTTTTATTTTATTCATTTTTAGAAAAAAAATAAACTTTTGTATAAAAAAATGTTTATTTTTTTAGAATTATATTTATTTATTTATTATTCATAAATTTAATTTTTAAATTTTATTAATTCAATAATAATTCTATTTATTATTTCAATTAATTGTACTTTAGTACTTCTTGATCTAATACATTTTATATTTGATAAAGTTTCAAAATTTAATTCTTCCATTTTTCCTAATTCATTTAATATTTGTTTAAGTTGTTTTTTATTTATATTTATAAGACAATTATAAAAAAATTTTTTAACTGAAAATTTACTTATAATACTTTTATCAATTAATCCCAAAGGTTTATTAATGATATTTTCATTTAAAGAAATATGTTCATATTTTTTATTAATTTCTAAAAATTTTTGCCCATATTTTAAATTAAAAGTTTCTAAATCTTCCATTCCTTCATCTTCAATACTAATATTAGCTAACTGAAATTCAATTTCGTTTGAATACATTAATTAATTTATAATCAATCAAAATAAAAACTTTTAATTAAGATAATAAATAAAAAAATAAAAAGAAAAAGAAATATTATAATAAAAAAATTAGGATTATATCAATAAAACTTTTTGAATTATCTATTTTTTTTCATAAAAAAAGAAAAATTAATTATTTTATATAAACAAATGAAATAATAAATAAAAACCCAAAAACAATTTATTTAATAATTTTAAAAGCCCAATAAAAGAAAACAATTTATGAAATACTATATTAAAAAAAATTAATTGTTATTATTAAATCAATTTAACAATCATAAAATGCAATAATTTAATATTTATTTTTTTTTTTTGAATTAAAACTATTAATTAATTTTCTATTAATTTTCTTAGCTTTATTTAAACTAATGATTACATTTTTATCTTTACAATTTTTTTTTGGAGAATCAAAAGTTTCAATCAAAGAATGAACATTAGAAAAAGACATTTTTTTAAAAGAATTCATCATAGTATAATTATTATAAAGAAAACATTTTTTAAATTCATTCAAATTTTTAATTTGGCATTTTTGTTTATTTTTTTCTTCAGGAGTTAATAAAGGAGAAAGATTATTACTTTGAATGCTAATACTTTTATTTTTATTGAATTTTTTTTTAAATTTTCCAAAAATATTTTGATATGACTTTTTAATTGGGATTTTATTAATTTCTTTAATTTCTTTTTTATTCTTATATATTATTTTAGATTCATTACTTCCTTTTGAATTAAAATATGTTGAAAAAGATTGATATTTTGAAGATGCATTTCTTTTTCTTTCTCTTGATGAAAATTCTAATAAATGAATTTCTAAATGTTTAAATGATTTTAATTTTGGATTTTCTTTAGAAAATATATTTATTTCTTTTTTATCATAATATGATTGAGATCTATTTTTTGGAGGTTTATTTTTTCTTATTTTATTTTTTTCTTTTTCTTTATCTTTATCATTTTTAATTATTGTTATTTGAGATTTATTTATTGAATTTTTTGAAGAAAATTTTAATGGTTTTATTTTTGAAGTTTTGTTTTTATTTTTTGTGAAAGTTAAAAGAGGATTTAATAATTTTTTATTTACAAAATTTGAATATGGAGCTTTTAAATAATTTAATTTTTTTTTATTTAAAAAATTGATTAAATTAAGTATTGTTTTGTCATTTTTATTTATTATTGAATCTTTTACAAAATTAACATCTTTTTCTATTTCTTTATAATCATAATTATTATTTATTTTTAAATCTAAACTTAATGTTATATCATCATTTACATGTAAATTATCTATTGTTGTTTCTGTATTTATATTTTCTACATTGGGATATTCTTTTAATGTTGAATTAAATATATTTGAAAATTCGATTTTTTTTTCATTATTTTTAATTTCATTGTTTTTTAATTGTAAAAATACTTTTTTTTGATTTTGATTCTTAAACATTATATTCATTATTTTAGTATTAATTAAACAAGTTAAAAAGTTTTTTTTACATATTAGAAAATGTTTAAAATAAATTTTTATAATTTGAAATGAATAATATTGGATTAAAAAATCAGTAGAATCATTCAAAAATAAATAATCTTTGAATATTGAAACATAATGTGATTTTTTATCAAATATAAAAGCATTAATTTTCATTATATTATATTTTGTTTCATTAATATTATATTTCTTTAAATTTTTTGTTATAATCTCATTTTTAAAGAATGACATATTAAAAATTTATTTTAATTAAAACAAAAAAATAATTAATTAAATATATATTTCTTTATTTTATATTATGGAAAAAAATGAAGAAAAAAATCAAAAAGACGAAGAAGTGGATTTAAAATTAATACAATGGTATATAGATTTAAAAGCAGGAAAAAATAAAAAATTAAATTTAAAAGATTGTATAAATCATTTAAATCAAGTAAAAAAAAGTGTTTCTGGAAGAATGTATTTTAAAATATTTATAGAAATTATAAGAAAGGAAAAATCAATTTTTGAAAAAGAAAATGTAAATGAATTTCTTATTTATTTTAAAGATCAATTAGATTATATTACTGGTTATGGAGTTAATATTGAAGAAAAACTTGATCTTGAATTTCCTAATAATTGTAGATTTTTAACTTTTAAAATTGCAACAAGAGTTGAAGATTTTAATATATTTGATATTGATTATTTAAGAAAATTATTTCAATTAATTTTATTTTATATTCCTAGTTTATTTACAAATTATACATTAATGATTGAAAATAAAGTTGAAATATTAATTAAAACTTTAAATTCAATTAAAAAAATTTCTTCTTTATATAATCCAGATAATATTCATTTAATAAGTTATATTAATGAATTAATAATATTATCTTGTTATAAATTATTTGAATCTGAAGAAGAATATTCTCCTGATATAATATATATATTATGTTCATTATTTGCAAATCAATTATTTAAATTTAATAATAATAGTTCAGATAAACATTGTTTAGATTTAAATTTAAAAAACATAGATTTATGTTTATTAAATTTATTATATACATTTTCAAGAACAGACTCAAAATTAAAAAATTCTGATGTTATTATAGAAATACCAAATGAAAAAAAAAGTGATAAAAGAAATCTTAGTGAAAGCATTGAATATTTAATTTCTAAATGTTATGATAATTGTCCACATTTAATTAATTCTTTTTTAGATATTATTTCTGGAGATTTTTTTAAAAAAATCTCTTTAGAAAAAGGATATAATTCTAATAATTACATTAATTTTATTTTATCTTTAAATTTTAGTGAAAGAAATGAATTAAATCTTCCTATAAATAATAGAGAAATTGCTGAATTGAATTTATTTAAAGAGAATTTATATTCTTTTATTTTAAGTGAAGATTTTGGAATCAATCATTTAAATATTAAAGAAATGATAATTATAGGATTATTAAGTCTTTATAAAATTTATCCTTTATATTTTATGAAAAATAATTTATTTTTGTACATTCCTTATGATATTTTTTTTAATAAAATAAAAAACATATTAAAAGAAGAAAATTGTATTCTTAAACAAAATACTTATTGTTATATTATTTCTTTTATATCTTATTTAATTAAAAATTATACAAAAGAAATAAATGATTCATTCAATGAAATTATTGAAATTTTAATATTTTTTTCAAATAAGAAAGATGAGAAAAATCATGATAAATTAATTGAAATAATAAAATTAATAATAAATTTATTATTATTTGAAGATATAGGTTTAAATATTAAAAAATTTATTGAATTATGTGAAAATAGCAATTCAGATTCAATTATTATTAATTCTTTTATTTGTGATTTAAAAATGTCAATTCAAAATATTAATTATAAAGAAGATTCTATAAATTTTTTTAAAAAATATATTTTTGAACAAAAAGATAAAAAAGATAAGAATTTAATAGAAAGTAATTTTTGTATGGCAATAGATAAATTAAAATATAATATTAGATTTGGACAAGGTTTAATAAAAAAAAATTCAGAAGAGATTTTATCAGAAATATTTTCTTATATTTTAGATTTTGCAATTGAATATAATAAATTAAATCAATATATTTCATTATTTATCACACAATGTATTTTATGTATGAATTATTCTTCTGACTTTTTAAATATAATGAATAAATTATTCTTTGAAAACCATAATAAAGAAAATTTTAATGAATTTAAAGAAAAAACTTTATATGATATTTTCTTTGTTTTAAATTATAGTAGTCAAAAAGAAAAAATGGAAAAATTTTTAGAATTATTATTAAATGGAAATAATTTTGATAAAAATATAAATTTTATTGAAACAATTTTAATTAATATAATAGTTACTCAAGATGGTTTAGTTCATATAAGAAATGATAATAAATATATAATTGAATTTCAATATAGTCCAATTCCAATATTAACAATTGAAAAAAATGAAAATAGTATTTTTCTTTTTTTTAATATTCAAAATATAATAAAAAGATATTTTGATAAAACTTATCATTCTAAAAATTATATTGTTTATGAAATAATATTAAGAAATATTGAAAATGCAATAACTTTAAATAAAGATTTAATTTATTTTATATATGCAATATTTATTGATTCTCAAACTTTATTAAAAAATTTTTCTAAAAGTGAAGGAAAAATATTTTTAAAAATATTCTCGAATTTAAATTATTATTTTTCTTGGTCTCCTAAATTTTTCTTAGGAAAAAAAGAAGAAATTAATTCTTCATTATATTTAAAAGAAGTAGAATCAACAAAAGATTTATTATTCCAAAATTTATTTCAAAAAATGAAACAAAATTTATTTATTCTATATTTTTTTCCAATATATCAATTTTACGTAAATTCATTATATGAAAATAGTATTGATGAAATTTCATATTATTCAAATTCTCCTCAAATAAATGATATAATAATTTTTTTATCATTGTTGTATGTTAGTTATAAAAATAATATAAAGATTTTAATAAATATATTAAATTCATATTTCTTTTTTAAAGATATAATAAAAAATTGTGATGTTTCAATTGAAAATCAAGTTCTTTTAATTTTATCTTTAATTGCTTTTCCTGAAAATGAAAAATATTTAATTGAAACATTTAAAAGTGAATTAGCAACTGTATTACCTAAAGAAAAATTAAATATAATGAATGATGATATAAAAGAAAATGAAGAAGAAAATAAAGAAGAAATGTTATTTATTAAAGATTATGCAAAAAATCTTTTATTTATTTATTTTTCTTGTTCAAAAGTAAAAAATGAATTTCTGAATTATTTTAAAAATTTACCTGATAAAAATAATATAAATGAATTTAAATATTTTTACAAATTAATGAGATTTGAAATAGAATTAAATATAAAAAAAAGAAATACATGTTCATTAAAAAAATTAGAAGAAATATTATCAAATAAAAATTCTTTTGGAAGATATATAATAATAGAAGAAACACTTTTAATAGCATATCCTGAAGATGATAATAATGTGACTTTAATAATATTAAATGAATGTTGCAATTTCCAATATTTAATTGAAATACCTAAACCTGATTCAAATTCTTTATCAGATCAAGAACAAATTAAAAAATTGAATAAATTATTAAATAATAATGATATTAATATTGAAAATGAAAACACTTTTTCAAATTCTAAATATGTTAATCAACCTCAATATTTATTATTTCAAAAAGAAAATATTTCAAAAATTATTCTTCAATTTTTAGCTGATATTCCTATTGATAATAAATTTTCAAAAATTGAAGATATTCATAATATTGATTCAGAAAAATTAAATTCAATTAAAAATATTTTGAAAACTTCCATATTTAAAATTTGTAATGTAAATATTATTTATAATCCTTATTCTTTTTATCAAAATATAAATGAAAAAGAATTATTTGATAATAATAAAGATAATTTTTCAAAAGAATTTTTAGAATTTTTAAGTGAATTAGGAGATTTAAAAATAGATAAAAATTCAGGAGAAATTTCTTTATTTTATGAAGATTTTGTTAATAAAGTTAATTTATATTTATATGATTCAATAAAAAATAATGAAAAAAGAAATAATATTTTTTTAATAAGTCAAATAGAAATTATTTGGATGGATTATCCTAATCAATCTATAAATGATTATTTAAAAAAAGTAAATAATTCTTATAATAAAATTTATATTTTTATTTATCCAAGAGCAAAAAATTTATATAAAGTTCAATTAAGAGTTAGAACAATTTTAAATGAAAAAGATGAAATAAAAAAAAAACCTTATTATTCTAGAAATCAAATTCTTAAAGAAAAAATTGAATTATCTGATACACAAAAAGAATTTATTGATTTTAAATATATTGAACAATATTTAGATGATTTTATGAATCAATATTTTATTAAAGATTTTATGATTAATATATCTTCTGAAAGTGGAAAAAGATATTTTAAAAATTTAATTATTTTATTAAATACAAGAATAAATTATATTAAAGAAAATCTAGAATGTAAACCTTTTATTACAATAGAAGAAAAAATACTTTCTCAAATCTTACAATTAAATAAAAATAACTAATTGAAATCTATAAATAGTATTTTTATTTAAATAAAAAAATGTAAAAACTTTTTATAAATGAATATTTAATTAAACATATTTTATCATAATATTTAATTTTAATTTATTTAATTTATTTCATTATTAGATTGTGTATATTCATTTATTTCACTCAATTTTTCCAAAATTTCTTCTAATTTTTTAGCTATTTTTTCTGATAAAATATTTAATTTATAATAATTGAAAAGTAATCTTCTTATATAATCAATTGATAAAGATATTACCCATATTAAAATATTTTTATATGATATTCTCCAAATAACTTGGGCAAAACTTTGTTTATATAAAGAATATAATTTATAAAATTTAAGGGTATATTTATTAAATCCAATAATGTAAACATAAAATATTGAAGGTGAAATTATTGATAAAAACTTTTCAATATATTTATTTAATTTTAAATCTTTAAAAATATAAATATAACAAATAGTACTAATCATATAAAATAAATTAAATTGTATTAAAAAACTATCAAATTCAAAAAGTGATTTATTGAATTTATGTTTATTTATATCACTTAAATAAATAATAAAAACATGTAAAATATGACATAAAATTGCAATAAAAAAAAGTTGAATTTTACTTTTTTTTTCAAAAAAATAAATACCATATAATTTAATATAAGCTCCAAAAAGATAATACATAAAAATCATTAAAAATCCACATCCAAAAATACCATTACCATTAGGATTAAAAATAGGAACAATACAACAATGAAGAATAAACATAAATAAGCAAATTTTTTTAAATTCTTTTTTACTAATATTTTTAATAATAGAATTAATATAAGGCATATAAAAAAATAAAGAGACATAAGAAGTATAATACCAATATAAATTTCTAGTAAAAGGAAAAAGCATAAAAATAAATTGATATACTTTATAGGGTTTTCTATCACTAATCATAAGGATAAATTCAATGATTATATTGTAAAAAATTACAGTTATCATTAAGAGAATTATAGGAGATAATTTATGCCTTGAATTTAAAGAAAGATATCCAGTAATAATTCCAAAAATAGAATTACAATTTAATCCCCAAGTCATTATATAATGAAAAATATATGTTTTTATTTTAAATGGTGATGATCTTTTACATAATTCAGAATATTGAATAAAATGAAATGTTGTTACCATCATCATTGCTATTAATTTTAATAAATCTATTCCATATTCTCTTTTTCTTTCTATATTTGAATTTTCACTTATTTCTGTTTTAACCATTAATTGTATATTTTCATTTATTTTTTTATTTTCTTTATTTACATTTTTATTTTCTTTCATCTTTTCTTTTTTTACTTCCATTTAATTTTAATATAAGAAATTATTTACCTTTTTTCCCTATATAT
>JAEEGK010015211.1_pt1 | contig 17095 bp, 18 predicted proteins | sample 8958771 | NCBI WGS metagenome assembly JAEEGK01 (sample SAMN16246547, study PRJNA631951) | gut metagenome | biome: gut microbiome; feature: rumen; material: SC-attached | host: Bos | place: Iran: Karaj | collected 2018-10
GAGGGTCGTGAACTCCTGCTGATGAAGGCCGTCAGGGACAAGTCCTCCGGCTCCATGGTCGCCACCGAGACCCTGGACGCCGCCAAGGTGACCGCCCGTTTCCGCAACATCGCGGAGCGGCACGGCAAACTGGACCTGGCGTTCTCGATCATCGTTCCCGCCAAGATGCAGGACAGCAAGTGGCAGCTCCGCTTCTATCCGAACATGTATATCCTCGGCGACGTCGAGCGCCTGGATCCGGTCCTCATTTCCGGTACCGCTTACGACAAGGCCCGTTACAAGGGTTATCAGCAGTACAACCGGCTCCTGTCCCGCATCGTTTCCGATCCTACACGTTTCGTGAACATCCGTGCGCTGGAGATCTTCCTGAAGCGTAACATCCCTCAGGTCTATGCTTTCAAGACCGACAGCTCCTACGTGTCCGACGAGCGTTTCTACTCGATTTACGGCGTTTCTGAGCAGGAAGCGGTGGAGCACTACACGCGGAAGTACGCCCGCAGCCTCAACGACCGCCGCAAGCGGAAGCTGGACGAGATGTACAACCGGTACGTGAAGATCTACAAGGAGAACATCCGCCTGGACACCGTGATCGTGAGCAATAACGGCGACCTGATTTACAACTACGTCCAGACCATCTCCACCCGGCCGCGTCTGCGCAAGGTGGATATCACCCTGACCGGCGCCATCTATGAGGCCGGCAACAGGATCTACAACATTCCGGAGAGCGATCCGCTCACCTTCTACATCAGTTCCGTCTCCGGCCTGGCCGACCAGACCGAGCACTATGTGAAGAAGGTCGTCGAGCGTCAGGCCGACGCTTCCACCACCAGCCGCATCGACTTCCGGCTGGGCAAGAGCGACATCGACCTGAGCCTGGGCAGCAACCGCCGCGAACTGGGCCGCATCCGCGGAATCCTGGCATCCCTGCTGGATAACGATACGTTCCTGCTGGATTCCATCATCGTGACGGCATCGGCTTCCCCGGACGGCCGCGAAAGCGTCAACTGGCGTCTTTCCCGCGCCCGCAGCGAGTCCATCTCCCGCTACCTGGACGACCAGATCCAGATTCTGCACGACTCCATCGACCGCAGGAACGGACTGATGTTCGACGAGGCGGGCCGCCGCATCCGCACCAACCACGTCCGCATCCCGTTCAAGAGCCGTTACAACGGCGAGAACTGGGACCGCCTGGACTTCCTGGTGGATCAGGACAGCTATCTGACCGATGGCGACAAGTCCCGCTACGACATGCTGCGCCGTGTTCCGGACTTGGATTCCCGGGATGCCCTGCTGGGCCGCGAACGCTTCTATCCTTATCTGCGCGACTACCTGTATCCGAGGCTCCGTACCGTCGCCTTCAACTTCCACATGCACCGTAAGGACATGATCAAGGACACCATCCATACGACCGTCCTCGACTCCACCTACATGCGGGGTGTCCGGGCGCTCACCAACATGGATTACGACGGTGCCATCAAGATCCTGAAGCCGTATGAGGATTACAATACCGCGATCACTTACATGGGCCTGGACCGCGACAACAGTGCGCTGGACATCCTTTCCCGTCTGAAGCCGAACGCATCGGTGAACTACTTGAAGGCCATTGTCTATGCCCGTCTGGGCGATGAGCAGGAGGCTGTACAGCATTACATCCTCGCCTGCCGTCAGGACGCTTCCTTCATCCACCGTGGCAACCTGGATCCGGAAATCGCCCATCTGATCAAGGCCTATCGGCTGAACGACGAATTGGGAGAACCGACACCGTAGCCTATGGCCCTTGCCATCATCATCATCCTTTTCGCAGTGGGAATGTTCCTCGTCCTTCATGACGACCACGACAACTCCTACACCAAAAGCGAAAAGAAACCTACACGCCAGCGGGATTGGAATCCCGCCTCGCAGAAGCCGGCCGTGTCTCAGGGGAATACCCCGAGACCGGCCCGTTTCGTTGAGCCCGAGAAGAAAGTCCTGGATTTCCATTTCCTGGACGATATCGAGTACCACGCCATCCTGCCGGAGCGGACGATGAGTTCCTTCATCGCCGGCCTGCAGGGACACTGCACGGAAAAGGACCTGGGCGGTCTCGTGGGGTGGATAGAGGTCAATAAGAACGGCGGCGGCCTGGAGGTCCACGCCTCTCCCGACGGACGCCTGATGGGCTTCCTGCCGATGAAGGACCGGGCCGCTTTCCTGGCCTTCAACCCGGGCAGTTTCGTCTGCCCCTTCGCCGGCCACGTGGACCTCAGCGTCACGGGAAAGTTCTACGCCGACATCCGCATCGTCCTTCCCGCCAACCGCGATTTCGTGGAGGAAGCCTTGGTTGAGTTTCTGGGGTAGGAGTCCAAGGGGAATTCCGGGAAATCATTATATTTGCAGAAAACAGATAACCGATGGAATATAAGAGATTTCCCCTGATTATGGCAACGGCCCTTGCCGTGCTCGCCCTATCGATATCCACCTGCAGTACTCCGAAGAAAGCGATGACGGAAACCGTCGTTTCGCAGGGTATCGAAGTCCCTTCCACGCCGAATCCGGACCCGGCGCTGCCTTATGTGTATTTTACCTCGGACATCAGCCCGGAAGGGCTCGTAAAGGCTTTTGAGGCGTTGGGCGTCAAGCCGGAAGGCCGGGTGGCGGTGAAGATTTCTACCGGCGAATCCGAGCAGAGCAACCACCTGCGTCCGGACTTCATCAAGAACCTGGTCCACCAGGTGAACGGCACGCTGGTGGAATGCAATACGGCCTACGGCGGCAACCGCTCCAAGACCGAAGATCACCGCAAGGCTATCGCCGAGCGCGGTTTCGAGGCCGTCGCTCCCGTGGACATCATGGACGAAGAGGGTTCCATCAATCTTCCTGTCCGCGACACGAAGCATCTCAAGTACGACATCGTCGGCAGCCACGTTCAGAATTACGATTTCATGATCAATCTGGCCCATTTCAAGGGCCATGCGATGGGCGGCTTCGGCGGTGTGCTCAAGAACCAGAGCATCGGCGTCGCCTCCTCCTCCGGCAAGCTGTACATCCATTCCGCCGGCCGTAGCACCACCCGCTGGCTCTCTGATGACCAGGACGGTTTCCTGGAGTCGATGGCCGCGGCGGCCCAGGCCGTCCACGACTACTACAAAGCCGACGGCCGGAACATCGTCTATATCGATGTCATGAACAATATGTCCGTCGATTGCGACTGTGACGGCCATCCCGCCGCCCCCCGCCTCAAGGACATCGGCATCCTCGCCTCCACCGATCCTGTCGCGCTGGACAAGGCCTGCCTCGACCTGGTCTTCGGACACATCGATGCCGCTGGCGACGACGCCAAACCCCTCCAGCAACGCATCAACCGACAGCACGGCACTCACATCATCGGCTACGCCGCCTCCATCGGCCTCGGCTCCCAGAAGTATAACCTGGTCAATATCGACAAGTAACCTCCGGAATACTCTCCTTCCAGTCTCAATTGGTCGGGGCCATTCTTTGATCGACATACCCGTCGCCACCCTTCCAATACTTCTGGGTGGCGCAGGTGTTCTGTTTGGCTGGCGCAGGTGTCCGTCCTTTTTGGTGCAGGTGCGAAAAAAGAGGTGTGACCTGCGCCACTGGAAAGCGTGAGTGCCCCTTTTGCGGCGCAGGTCCCTCCCCGAAAAACACACCTGCGCCAAGGCATGACAAAACCTGCCCCCCCACCACCTGCGCCAGGGGGCGGCCGAAGCATTGGCTTCAGCACGAAAGATCAGTAGAGGATATAGTTCACCGCATACCAGACGGCGATGAATTCCTGGAAGGTGAGGGGACCGTCGATGGTGAGGTTGAGACGGAGCAGGCGAAGGCCGGAAGGAACAGGAAAAGGGAGAGCAGCGCAAGGAGGATTCTCATCGTAAAGGGAGCGTTATAGCCCTAGTTCTTCCAGAAAGCCTTTGACGCCTTCGGCGGCTGTGTCGACGGCGCTGGGAATCTTATTGAGGAGCGCGTCGATTTGCTTCAGTCCGTTCGCGGCGCCGCACTTAAGGGCGGTGGCGATGTACTTGCCGATGGCCGCGTTGATTTCTTTCTTGTCGTCGTTGGAGAGCTTGTCGTACTTGTCGACATACTGCTGGACGAGTTTCTCGAACTGGGCGTTGGCGTTTTCCCATTGTTTCGGGGACCAGTCGGTGCCCTTGGCGGCCGCTTTGTCGGCGAGTTGGGTGAATTTTCCGGGGAGGGAGAAGGCGCAGGCCGCGACGAGAAGGGCGGCGAAGGCCAGGAGAAGGATTCTTTTCATCATAGTTTTCAGTGTTTGGATGGATAGTTTGCGTACAAATTTCATTCCTTTCCTGTCGGAGGTCTGGAATTCGGGAATTATCATTAATTTTGTAATAGATAGTACCACGAACCGATGAGACGCATCCTTCTCCTTTCTTTTACGGCGTTTTTCGCCGCCTTCCTGACCGCCAAGGCCGATCCTATCGACGAACTCCTCCCCGTCCGGGGCCTCGCGATCGAGGCGCCGTCGCAGCGGGGGCTGAACGACTTCCTGAAGTTCATCGAGGGCGACCTGGTGCCGGCCCGTTTCAACCTGCTGATTCTCCGGGTGGACTGGAATTATGCCTATGAGACGCATCCGGAACTGCGGGATGAGAACCCGCTGACGAAGGAAGATGTGAAGCGGATCGTCGCGGTGTGCAGGAATCGCGGTATCCGCCTGGTGCCGCAGATCAACCTGCTGGGCCACCAGTCCTGGGCCAAGCAGACGCACGCGCTGCTGCGGGAGTACCCTGAATTCGACGAGAACCCGTCCGTCAAGACGGAATACTATACTGAATGGCCCAATCCCTACGGGCTGTACTGCAAGAGCTACTGCCCGCTGCATCCGGACGTCCACAAGGTCGTGTTCGAACTGGTCGATGAACTCTGCGACGCCTTCGAGACAGATGCGTTCCACGCCGGCATGGACGAGGTGTTCTACATCGGCGAGAAGGAATGTCCCCGCTGCAACGGCAAGGACAAGGCCGAACTGTTCGCCGGGGAAGTGACGCTCCTTCACAACCACCTGGCCGAGAAGGGCCGGCAGCTGATGATCTGGGGCGACCGCCTGCTGGACGGCCGTACCACCGGCCTGGGCGAGTGGGAAGCCAGCTACAACTACACCTGGCGCGCCATCGACATGATTCCCAAGGATGTTTTCATCTGCGACTGGCACTATGAGCGGGCGGACCTGACGGGTGTCTATTTCGCCACCAAGGGTCTTCCCGTCGCCTCCTGCGGCTACCGCGACCCGTCGCTCTGCGAGCAGCAGATTCGCGACATGGTCCGTTTCCGCAAGCAATCCGCCCCTGAGACGGCCGAACGGCTGCAGGGGTATATCCACACCATCTGGTCCGGTGCCGACCACTTCCTGCGGCGTTTCAACGCCGTGAAGGAGCGCGGCGAACAGGAGGACGGGCGTATCGACGACGCCCGCGCCCTGCAGACCGTCATTGCCACATTCACCGATTTGGCCCGTTAATTCATGAAAAAAGCAGTTACCCTTCTTCTCTTCCTGCTGTCCCTTTCCCTGACGGCGCAGGAACGTGTTCCCGTCTGGCCCAAGGGCAAGATGCCCGATACCCAGGCCCATCAGATCGCCGCGATGACGAACGAGACCGGCCGGGAGGATTTCAACCCCGACAAGTACCGCATTCCCTATCTGGAGTGGTTCGAAAAGCCCGAACAGCCCAACGGGACCTGCATGATCCTCATCTCCGGAGGCAGTTACATGAACTGCTGCGACGTGAAGCTGATTGAAATGTGGCATGAGGAGCTTACGAAACTGGGCGTACAGTGCGTCAATTTCGTATATCGGACGCCGCGGCCCGAGGGCCTGCCCATCTACCAGACTGCCTGGGAAGACGGCCAGCGCGCGGTCCGGATGGTCCGCCGGGACGCGGAGAAGCGTGGTTTCGACCCGGAGAAGATAGGGGTCATATCGATGTCCGCTGGCTCCCACCTGGCCCTGTTGCTGGCGACGAGTTCCCAGACACCGGCCTATGAGCGTATCGACAAAGTCGATGACATCCCCTGCCATATCAACTGGGCCATCGTCAACGCGCCGGCCTATGCGACCACGGACGGCGAGACCGGCACCCCTGCGATGCGGGAGGGCTACGGCACGGACGTGAAGCTCAGCGACGTGTTCAAGTTCGACGAAAAGACCTGCCCGATGAGCCTGCATCACGGACAGCTCGACCCTTATACCCCCATGGGATCCACCCTGGTTTACCGGGAGCTCCGGAAGCGCGGCATCCCGGCGGAACTGCATCTGTATCCGAACAAAAGACACGGCGCTTTCGGCTTCGAGCGGGGCGTGGAATTCATGACCCAGATGGGATTCCTCGGGCCCGTACAGCCGGAAGTGGACCTGATGGATCGGTTTACTTCGGATGAAGGACGCGCGCGTTATGTGCGGGAGGACATCTGGCCGGAAGGAAAGATGCCGGATGCCCAGGAGGCCCAGGGATCGCCGTTCATCGAGTGGCATTTCCCGAAGGAGCAGAAAACGAAGGCCATTCAGATCATCTATTCCGGCGGGGCCTATTTCGGCAACGGGCCGGAGAGTTTCGAGGTGACGCCCGCGCGGCGCTATCTCAACGATCTGGGAATTACGGTCGTGACGATGCGGTACCGCACCCCGCGTCCGGAAGGCCTTTCGAAGCATACGACGGCCTGGCAGGACCTCCAGCGGGCCATCCGCAAGGTCCGGAGCGAGGCAGAGGCCTATGGTCTGGACCCGGACCGGATCGGCATCATGGGCTCGTCCGCCGGCGGTCATCTGACCCTGATGGGCGTGACTTCTTCCCGGCACCGCTCTTATCTGGCGGTCGATGAGATCGACAAGATCTCCTGCAAGGTCCAATGGGGTATCGGCATCTATCCGGCCTATGCGCTGACCGACGGCCTGGACGGGTATAATGAGCACATGGGCAATGAGGATGGCGATATCCTGGCGTCGGAGTTCTCCTTCGACCTGGATACGGCGCCGATGCTGTTCATCCACGGCGACGCGGACCCTTATTCGGCGATGGCTTCCGTCAAGACCTGGGAAAAGCTGCGCGCGATGGGCGTTCCCGCGGAACTCCATACCCTGGCGCTCCGGGAGCATGGTTTCCAGCGGACGGCATCCCCGGGAACGGGGAGCTACAATTGGCTTGACCGAATCGGAGAATATCTGGCGGGCTGGATGAAATAGCCCCTACATCTTCAGGTTCCGGATGTTCTGATCCATCCACTCCCACTTGTCCAGGAACGCGCTCTTGATGCGGTCCACGGACTCCTGGAAGGTCATTTTCTCGTCTCCGTTCTCATCGTTGCTGATGGGCCACATGTCGTGGTTGATCCGCTCGGACTCGCGGAGGCGGTCCACCTGTCCGTCGATGTATTCAGGGAGCTTCTTCAGGTCGTTTTTCTGCATGTCCCAGCGCTCGACGAGCCGGGCACGGAACTTTTCGTCCTTCAGAAGGGCGGGGTAGAAGATGGATTTGGTCGCGCCGACCCACTGGTGGGTGTACTGCGGGCAGAAGACGTGGTAGTCGAAGTCCCAGACGGGCCCGTGGTACAGTTTTCCGCCGCGCTCCTTATAGAGATAGGTGCTGTGGGGGCCGGCCGAAGGCCAGTAGTTATAGAAGTCGTTGTTCCCGGTGAGTTCCTCCACGAGGAGATAGTCGATGGCCGTGTCTACGTCGAGGAATTCCTCGTACGCATGGGCCCGGACCTTGTCGCCGTCCTTCATCAGCGTCTCCAGGTCCCTGATCCAGCCCAGGATGTACATGTACGCCACGTCGGAAATTTCATCGTCGTCGGGGTCCTTGACGATCCAAGGGAGGTTGAACAGGTTCGGAAAGCGGAATTTGTGCGTTTCGTCCACGTAGCCGTTCATGTCGACATAGGTGTCCAGCTCCAGGAGCCAGCCGCCGGTGATCTTCTGCGGATCGGTCTCCATCGGGTCCATCTTTTCGATGTTGACGCGCTTCTTGTTGAGTTTGATCTGCTCGCACAGGTAATAGTTTCCCGCGTGCCTGCCGTTGAAGACCAGTTCCACGAACTGGCCGCGGACCGTGTAGGGAAGGCCGGTGTGGCGGGAGAGCCAGAACGCGGCGTCGTTCCGCAGGATGGTGCGGTCCTTCCAGTTGGCGAGAAGGATCCAGCGCTTGTGGCTGGGCATGCCCAGGATTTCGTCTTTCTCCTTCAGACGGAGGGCGTAGGGCTTCTTGGGATAGTTCCAAGTGGAGTTGCCGCGGCCTTTGATTTCCAAGCTGCCTTCGTAGTCCACGCTTCCGTCCGGCCGTTCGATCCGGATCGTCGCGCCGTCCATCCAGTTCGTCTTGCTGGTGACGGCCTTCTTTCCCGGCGTCTCAATCCGGACGATGGGCAGTCCCGTGTTCCGGACGACGATCGTATAATCTTGATAGAGTCCTTTTTGAACGAAACGGATGACCCGCGGCTCCGACAGGTCGATGTCGGTGTTGGAGGAAGCCAGCTCCCGACTGCCCATATAAATGTTGTTCGCCTTCGTAACAAAGGCAATGTCCATGGAGGAAAAATCCGTCTCCGCAGGCAGGATCGCCGTGAACGTGCCGGTCTCGGAGTCCAGGCGGGCGTTGGTGCCGTTGATTCGGACGGTGGTAACACTCACTTTTCCTTCCACGAGGTCCTCTCCCGCTGTCACTATCTCGTCTTTTTCACAGGAGAACAGGGACAGGGAAACCGCCAGAAAAAGGAGTATGCGAATATGATTCATAGGATCGTTTTCAAAATTCGGGGGCAAAGATACGATTATTTCGGACGATTCCATTTGTGTATTATAAAATTAGCGTTAAATTTGTGGGAAATTTCTAACTTTTCCCACAAATGCAAGAACAAAACGGCAAATACATCTTCGGAGTCGTGAAGGTAGGGGACAAGGGCCAGATCGTCATCCCCAAGGATGCCCGCAAGATTTACGGCATCAAACCGGGGGATACCCTGATGATGCTGGGCGACGACAAGGGCATCGCGCTGTTGAAGACGGACATTTTCCAAGGAATCATCGACCAGGCCATGGAGGGCCTTACAAAATGAGAAAGCATTGGATTGACAATTTGCGCTGGGTGACCGTGCTCCTGGTGCTTCTTTACCACGTCTTCTATTTCTACAACAACAAGGGCGTCTTCGGCGGCATCGGCGGTTTCGGCGAGTGGCCGGAGTGCAGGCAGTACCAGGATGTGGTGATGTACATCCTGTATCCCTTCTTCATGCCGCTGTTGTTCCTGCTGGCCGGCATCAGCGCCCGCTATGCCTTGCAAAAGTATCCCGCCAAGGATTGGTTCAAGGCCCGTACGCGGAAGCTGCTGGTACCATCGACCATCGGCCTGTTCGTGTTCCATTGGATGGTGGGCTATTTCAACACCGTCGTGGCATCCCGGGAAGGGGTGTTTGACGGAATCCCCGCCGTGGCGAAGTATATGCTGATGGCCGTCAGCGGCACCGGCCCGCTCTGGTTCATCCAAGTGCTGTGGCTGCTGTGCCTCGTGCTCCTGCTGGTGCGCAAGCTCGATAAGAAGGACCGCTTCTGGAACTGGTGCGGCAAGGCCAATATCGTCTGGATCATCCTGCTGGGCGTCCTCCTCTGGGTGGGCACATTGACACTGGTCAGAAACCCGCGTCCGGACTCGATGGACGGCCTCCTCAATCTCTATAAGCCGCTCTTTTACCTGATTCCCTTCCTGCTGGGTTACTTCGTGTTCTCGCATGACGAGGTGCAGGAGACGCTGGGCAAGGCCTGGATTCCGCTGCTCGCCTGCGCGGTCATTTCCGGCGGCATTCTCATCGGCACCACCTTCGGTCAGGACAACACCTCGCCGACGTACCTGAGCAGTCCCCTGAACATCATCTACGGCTGGCTGATGTGCCTCGCAATGATGGCCTGGTTCAAGGCCCGCTTCGACTGCACGAGCACGTTCGCGGCTTACATGACGAAGAGCAGCTTCGGCCTCTACATCGTCCATTACCTGGTCATCGCCGCCCTGGGCTACATGATGAAAGAGTATACCCAGCTCCCGCCGTGGGCCATGTACGTCATCCTGACGGTCGCGGTCTTCACCCTTTCGCCCCTCCTTTACGAAATCATCCGCCGGATTCCTTTCGTCCGCTGGGCGGTGCTGGGGGAGAAATAGAAAGCATAGCGCCCCCAAGCCTGGGCTGTCGCGGCGCAGGTGTCTCGTGTTTTTGGCGCAGGTGTGTTTTTTATCGGCACACCTGCGCCAAAACTCGTCACCACCTGCACCGAAAAACGGGCAAATAATCATCTTAGGGTGGTCCGAAATTTGTTAGGAAAAGAGCGTTGGAAAATGGACTTCCGGAATGAAAAGAATGTTTGTTACATTTCGGGTTGTTCTTCGTTTTGTAATAAAATAATACACTCGTTTATGAGAAAAACCGCTGCTCTCCTTTTCTTGTCGATTCTGATTCTTTTGACCGGCTGTGGATCTTCCAAGCAAGCCACGTCCACTCTTGTAGGTGGAGATTATGATGCCGCTAAAAACGTAACCGAGTATTTTGTCATCCCCTATGGCTCGGTTTCGCTCCCCGGGAAGTGGGAGAAAGGGAAGTATGACCAGTCTTCCAGGCAGCAGTTCTTCCGCAATGAGGAATCAGTAGTAGTCGCTATAGCCTTTGGCCCTTTTAACAAGTATGAATTCAACATGGAAGGATCGTTGAAGGGGCATGATTTTGTTGAGGCATTTTACAAGTGGGAGTCGGAGTTTTATAAGTCGGCGGGATTTGAATGCACGATTCTGGAGAATGACAGTGCGAACCCCTATTTGCTCTTCAAGGTGGTCGGTCATGACGCCAACACTGTGTTTCTATATGGTGAGAAGAACGGCGGTGTCAGCAACTTCTCCGTTCAAACTGCCGAAAAATGGACGGAAGCGGAGAAGATTCAATTCCTGAAGACCCTGTTTTTGACATCCGCGAAGGATGGCAAATAACCCGTCCTTCCCATGAAAAAGTTCGCCATACTCCTCGCTTTCCTGCTGTGCGTCACTCAGATGTCCGCACAGACGATTGACATCAAGGGTACTGTAACGGATGAAAACGGGAATCCGATGCAGGGATGCTATGTTCATACATCCGAATCCCGGTACACGGCCACGGACGTATTGGGGCACTATTCAATTCCTATTTCCTACAATAAAACCGTCTGGATCCATTACGAATGCATCGGCTATTGTGAAGTGGTCTTGACTTTTTCTCCGGAAAGCGCGTTCCCGACGTCTCCGGATGTAAAGATGGTACCCGACTCGACAGCAATGGATGACCTTCCCGTTCCGGGGTTGCCATATGTCGATTTGGCGGATAAGTCGGGTCCTTGTACCAGGTGTGGTTCGGAAAAAGTGCTCCCGATCCTTTATGGAATCACGACTGAAAAAGGGGATGAGGCAATCAGAAACGGAGAGTATGTGCCGGGAGGCAGCATGGTCGGTCGTGCGAATTATGCCTGTGCCTCTTGTAAACAGCGTTTTTACGTCCGGGAAGCTCCCACAAAAAAAGAGGACACAAGTGTAGATTCTCTGATGGTCATTGTCGATGGCATTATCCACGTCGCTCCCGTCGAGAGCGACTTAGTGCTTCAGTCCTTCACCTTCATTTCTGACAAAGACATAGAATCGATTGACTTAATAGGGAAGGACTCTCCCGGAAATGCCATATTTTGTAGACCAATGAAGATGGATATGCTTTTCATCACAACCCGAAAGGAAAGCGAGATCCACAACTTCTACCTGAACGGGCAGGCCGTCCATAGGAAGAAAGGAATCCGTCTGGGCTATCTCTTCGACGAAACGTTATTGAAACGGCAGATCAAGAAGAACTGGAAGATCCATCCGAGCAGGATCAAGTCGCTTTCCGTCGATGGCCGGGAGATCCGCATCAAGACGAAATGAAGATGAACCGTGAAATCGTAAATATCAGTCTGAACAGGGATTCTGTCTGTATGGCCGATGACATAAATGACCATCGCGAGATCGTTTTCGTTCCGGCCGATATGACCGTCAAGGATTTTGTCCGGACGGTCTGTCTCAACTATCTGAAGGGCGGGAGCGTTTGGATGGGAGATTGGCTTGTCTATTCCGGCGATCTCGATTCCGGCGGACTTGGCGAGCTGCTCTTCTCGATCGATACGGCCCATCCCTGTACCATCAAGATTCACTCAGACTGGGATGCCGACAAAGGAATTCCCGAAAAGATCTATTTCAGGTACCTTAAAGACTCCGGGGCGGATAAGAATTCAATAAGGGAGAGCAAAAAGACCTTCACGTTGTACAAAGAAGGACTGCTTGCCAAACTCTTCAAAATCCGTAACCGATAATTGGAGCTACGACGGAGATTGGTTATATTTGTGTAAGAAGCATATAGCATTATGAAAAGAATCACGTTATTCCTGTGTCTTTTGATGGCATTCCTCTGCATCGCGCAGAGCGCGAACGCCCAGTACGCCACTTCCCTTCACCGCGAAAAAGGCAATCTGGTGGATGGCCGTGGGCTTGTCCTTTCGGACAACGAAGTTCTCAACCTGATCGGTGATGAGATCTACAACGAGACTTACGTCGGCGCGAAAAAGCAGTGCAAGGCCGGACGCACACTCATCTGGAGCGGTGCCGCCGGAATGCTTGCCGGTGCGGGCATGATGCTGTATGGACAGTATCTCTTTACCGACAGTCCGTATATGGATGGACTGGGCACTAAAACGCAAGGAATAGTTGGTTACGCTCTTTGCTGGGGCGGCCTTCTTCTTGAGCTTACCGGTTCCGCCGCCCTGGATGCCGGTGTTCCGCTTGCCATCATCGGCAAAAAGCGCCTTGACTGGGTTGCGGACAACTACAACGGAGGCGTCAACCTGACCTACCATGTCGGTGCCACGCCGAACGGCTTCGGACTGACCTTGCGTTTCTAATGATGGCCGGGTAATCCGCATTAAGACGAGACGATGAAAAGTTATCAATTCATGTCTTTGACGGTCGCTTTGCTATTGAGCGTTGCGTCGTTATCTGCACAAACGGTTTTTTCGCTCAGAGGAACTGTTACCGATGAAGAGGGCCTGCCGGTGATAGGGTGCAGTGTTTATACATCCGAATCCAGAGGCACGCTCACAGATACATTAGGGCGTTACTCGATGCCTATTTCCAATCCCCAAAACGTGGAGATTCATTACCATTGTCTTGGCTATGATGACGTTGTCTTGACCTTTTCTCCGGAAAACACAGTTCCTGTAAGTCTTGATGTGAAAATGCAAGAAGATACGATGGTTTTGGATGATGTTGTTTGTATTATCCCAGCTACCTCAAATATCAGACATGTGGAACGGCCGACTCTTCTTCCCGCCAATCCTCAAGAGGTCGAGCTTTTCAAGGAGACGATACATAGGTCGTTCTTTACTGTCAGTACGGACGATATCCCAAGCGAAGTAGAATACATTACGCTATATACCCAACTTGGAAAAGCAAATGTCCTCTACCCCTATGTAATCCGCTTCGGGGATAAGACGGGGGGCTCTGTCCAGAAAAAGCAGGAAAAGAAAGTATTCCGGACCATCAAGGGACAGCCTGTAGAGTCAATCTGGTTTGAAGGATTCGTTCTGGACTCCGTCGGGAATATGACCGATGATTCCGCAGCCCGAAGGGCCTCCGCTGTCGTCAAGAGCCAGGGCCTTCATGACTACGGCAGAAGGAATACTCCGGTCTATTATTTTAAACGAGTGAGAAACTGGAAATAGACATGAAAAGGCTACTCGCGTTCATCCTTCTGATCGTCTCCCTTGACTGCTTTGCTCAGGTCGAGACGGACAGGTACGTTATCTGGCAGCCGGGAGCCAAACTGACCTTCGAGATGTTCCAGGGCCATCCTTCTGATTCCGCCCAGGTCAAGAAAATCACCGACCTCCATATTTATCATGAAGTAGCCATCGGCTTCTGGTCCGTTCTTGATGTGCCCGAGCCGGAAGGATGGGAGGAAGGATGGGAAGAGAAGTATTCTTTCTGTGCGGCCATGGACAAGCAGAATTCATTTTTCATTGTCCGGGACAGCACGGAACTGAAATATGCTCAGCTCCTTTGGGATGTCTGTGAATTGGCGACCCGTATCTCCCGGAGGAACTTGGTCCAGTTTGTCGATTCAATCCATGAGGGCATGGATTCCAGAGCTAATGGCGCCATCGCGATTCAGTATATGACCTGTCTGAATGACGGAAAAGAATTCGGACACGAACTGACTTCTGCCATCTTCCACCATGTCATCACCACTCACGACGAGGCACGTTACAAGAAAATCAGAGACTATGTTGATTCTTGTCTTGAAGAGTTGAGCGCTTTCGCGACGACCGAAGAGGAAATCGACCGTCTCCTGACCGGAAAGCCACAGGACGGATATAAGCGGGCCGAGACCTTGAACCCCGACTTTAAGAACCGCGGCACAATTCGCTATTGAGGACTGCAAAATACCGTCAGTGTATGAAAAAGTTTCTGAAGATTGTCTGGGGCATTTTCGCCGTGATCGGGATTCTGTTCGTGGCGGGTTACGTCGCTCTCCGTCTGAAGTTGGGAGAGTTCGACGTTTCCATCAATCCGACGTCCTATAAGCCGATGCTCGGTGAGTTTGTCGACCGGCTCCGCACGTCCGGGTCCTTTGAGAAGGATACCGTCTCCTTTGAGATGACGATTATCCAGGACTCCGTCCGGGCGAAAGAGATTCGGGATTATTTCCGGCTGGACACGTTATACGCCGCCGATGCGGACACATGGACCAAGGCACTTTCCATCGGCAGATTCGTCGCTTCCAACATCCCGCACGCCAATCAGCGAATACAGCCCAAGCACCGGAACGCCATCGATCTGTGGGAATATACGAAGAGTATTGAACCTGCATTCAACTGCCGTATGCACAGCATCCTCACCTTCGAACTGATGCTGGCCGCCGGTCTGGACGCCCGGTACGTCACCTGCCTGCCGAAAGATGAGAATGACTCCGATTGCCACGTCGTCAACGAGGTGTGGCTCCCGGAACTGGGCAAATGGGCGATGATAGACACCGATATGGACGGGAATTTCGCTTCCGACCTGGACGGCACCCCGCTTTCCCTCAGGGAAATCAGAGAGCATTACATCTCCGGAGAAAAGATGCAGTATCATCCGGAATTCAAGAATGCCACCACGAAGGAAAACGATCACTACGCCTATATGGCCAAGGACACCTATTGGTTCAGTTGCTGGGAAACGCTTTCCTACTACCAGGAAGACGGAGAGAATCGCGTGCGCGAGGCCGGCCGGTACATCAAGCTTGTTCCGTCAGGCTTTGGCGGTTTCTTCAAGGACGAAGAAGACATCACCACAACAGATGCCGACACCTTCTGGGCCGCTCCGGTGAAGACATCGGTCTGAATTTGTTTTTTCCTCGAAAAGATGTACCTTTGCGGCCCTTTATTAAAAAATTAAAGAACTATGAAGAAGGTTATATTCATGCTGGTCCTGTCTTTGGCCTGCCTCGAGATCAAAGCCCAGACCCCCTATATCGGCGGTTCCGTCACATTGGCTTATATGGGTGGTTTCCAATCCGACACCCACTTCTACGGTGGGTATGAGTTCAATGACAAGTGGGCCCTTGGTGGCTGTGTCGGCCTTAATCTGCTCGCTGTCGAAAGCAATGCGGTTGCCGGTGGCTTTCTGGGCGCTTACTTGAGATACACCCCCTGGCACAACGACATTCTGTACACGGACATCAAGTGGAGAACGGAGATCCTGCTTCGGGATGAAGAAGGCGTCGACGGGGCCGATATCGGTCTCTGCGGCTCCCTGCGGTTCCGGATCAACGACCATATCGACATCTTCACCGATTTCATCCCGGTGGGCGTCCGCTACGCCAACGACGACACCTACCCGCTGGTCGGCATCCTCGGCTCCGGCTGTTCCCTGGGACTGCACTATCGGTTCTAAGAATCAGCGCATTACGACAAAAAAGCATCGCGTGTCAAGCGATGCTTTTTTTGTGGTCTTCATTGGACGGAAATGAGAGAATTGAGGTCGATGATCTTAAGCAGGTCCTTGTCGAAGGTGAAGGGATAATGCGAGAGGCGGCGGTCAATTCCCGAATAGCTGAATTCGTATTTCTTGCCCTCTTCCAGGTTCTTTACGAGTGAGGTCATCTTTTTGACCGCACACATGCACTTGGCATCCGGACCGTCTTTTTCATAGTCCATCACATATTCGATGACGTTTCCATCGACCTGAACCCAGCTGGCAAGTCCGCGGTCCTTGACGGAGCAGTTCACGGTCGCATTCGTGCGGGTCACCCGCAGATTGCCGTCTTCGTATTGGAGTATGAGCAGGGACGGTTCGTCGTCGGAGAGGTCCGCTCTCGTTTCAGCGCAACCTGTATGCGTGAAATCCTTGGATTGTTCCACGTTCGATTTGGAGCACCCTGCCAACACGGCAAGGGCGGAAAGGATGGGAATGATGACTTTTTTCATAAGGTCTATGCGATTTGTTCCGTCCATTAAATCAAGGAAATACCTTTTTCTTGCCTCAAAGGTACTGTTTTATTTCGGAATTCCGCCCAAAACGACGGGAAGGGAAGGTGGTCGAGCAGTATACGTTTATTGGGCGATAATCGCTATATTTACTTTGAAATTGATTTGATTGCATATGAACCCTATCATCATACCATTTGCATTTTCTGCCTTTCTGTTGGTACTTGCCATTAGGACATGGAGGATGACTGAAAAGAAGTGGCTTATTCATATGTCTTCCTGGAATCCATTAGGGATTGACTACTCCAAGTACAACCAAAAAAAGATAAGGTCTGCTACCATCGCTTTTCTCCTCTTTGAAGCAATCTGTGTTTTTCCGATCGGGCTGACCTTCAAGGCTTATCCAGTTCTGACCAAGATTCTTTTGTGGGGATTTGTGGGCGGCGGAGTCGCCTATTGGTTTGTGCTCCGGGTGTTCTGCAAGAAGAGTAAATACAAGAAGCGCTGGAAATAGAATGGCATTATACTTGAAGCCAAATAAGTTACGAAAACACGCATACGCATGAAAAGGCTTATCATCTCCTTGGT